>ENA-OQCX01001492-OQCX01001492.1-human-gut-metagenome-genome-assembly--contig:-NODE-1492-length-10583-cov-2.428845_pt1 | contig 10583 bp, 16 predicted proteins | sample MGYA00242762_ERZ504587 | MGnify/ENA primary metagenome ERZ504587 (study PRJEB26092, sample SAMD00036337) | human gut metagenome | host: Homo sapiens | study: EMG produced TPA metagenomics assembly of...
TTTTTACCAAATCGGAGGATAAAAGGCTTCTTCAATATGCTCTATAGTGAAAGGAGTCTTTCGCCCAACTAAGGTGATGATATCAAAACGTACAGGTAAATCTACTGAGAAACTTGCGCAAGTATGCATCAGTTGAAGCTATAATTCTGCGAATCTTCTTATCTGTTACTGCATCTTCCGGATTACCGAATCTAGTATTCTTGCGGGTCTTTACCTCTATGACAATTAGTTCGTTCCGATATTCGGCGACAATATCCAGTTCTTTTTTTCCGCAATGCCAGTTCCGGTGGCGGATAGAATATCCTTTATCTATGAGATATGCAGCGGCCTCTTCTTCTCCCTCTTTGCCAAATTCGTTGTGTTCTGCCATTCTGTTTCTTTTTGTACAAAAATACTCTTTTTTATGCTTTGTATTTACAGAAGTAAAGCTAATTTTGCAGAGAATATGGCAAACAACGTAAAAAAGAGAGTAAAAGTACCGGCATCAACCCCTAAACGCAAGCAGCGTATGGTATGTTTGATGAGTGAAGAGGAAGTACGGATTGTGGATTGTTATCTTAAAAAGTATAAGATAACCAATAAGGCGCGTTGGTTACGCGAAACAGTATTGACTTTTATCCATCAGAAGATGGAAGAGGATTATCCTACATTGTTTAATGAACATGATATGAGAAGATAAGATGGCAGATGATACCTATTATATGAAACAAGCCTTGATGGAGGCTGTAAAAGCGGCTGAACAAGGAGAAGTTCCGGTGGGGGCGGTGGTAGTCTGTCGTGACCGCATCATTGGTCGTGGGCATAATTTGACAGAAACATTGAATGATGTTACAGCTCATGCCGAAATGCAGGCTGTCACAGCTGCGGCTAATACCTTGGGCGGGAAATACCTGAATGAATGTACTTTGTATGTCACTGTGGAACCGTGTGTGATGTGTGCCGGTGCCATAGCCTGGGCACAGACAGGAAAACTTGTCTTTGGTGCTGAAGATCCAAAAGGGGATATCAAAAATATGCCCCCGATGCCTTGCATCCAAAGACGATCGTGGTGAAAGGAATACTCGCCGATGAATGTGCCCGATTGATGAAAGATTTCTTTAAGAAAAAACGATAATTCTTATTTCACCTCTTCATAATCTACATACTCTCCCTCATCGTCATCAAAGATTTTTTTTCTGTTTCCCGATGAATGAGAATGTCTATTTGAAGAAGATGAAGAGAATTCTGCAAGTTTTCATTCTCGTCATTCGTTTGAGTCTGGGTATATGTATTTTTGTTTTTGGTGGGTAGATGTTCGATTCTGGTAGGGGGGATGCTTGCCGATCCCGAACAATACACGCAGAATGTTGCCTAATATAGTGAAGCCGATAAAAACAATCAGCAGAAAAATAATAAGTAGAAAGCCTAAAAATCCAAACATAGTAATTTCTTTTTTATATACCACGTACAACAAGCGTGCCACGTTTATTGTTTACGCTCTTTTTTTAGTTAAAAGAGATAGAATGATATACCACAGGATGATAGCTGCAAAACTGCTGATTTTGAAGAAAGCCAACAGGGGAATACATACAATGAGGAAAATATAGCTGACTTTGTTCTGTTTCCAGGCAAGACTCTTGAATTTTAATGAGAACATTGGAATTTCTGCCACCAGCAATAATGACATAATAACTACCAAGATGAAAAGATATGCCGCATTAAAAGAATCGGATATAAGAAAAGAATGTGCTCCTACAGTCAATGACCCCCAAAATAAAGCATTAGCCGGAGTGGGCATACCGATGAAACTACTGCTCTGGCGTGGGTCAATATTGAACTTGCCTAAACGCAAAGCTGAAAATACGGAAATAAGAAATGCTGTATAAGGCATATAATCGGCAACAGGCAATAGAAAATCAGGATAGTGTACCTCTTTAAATAAAGAAAAGACAATGGCGGAAGGAGCGAACCCAAAAGTGATGTCATCGGCCAACGAGTCTAATTCTTTTCCTAAAGGCCTGATACTTTGAACAAACGTGCCAACATGCCATCAAAGAAATCAAATACAGCGCCTAGTATAATGAAAGAGATGGCCAAGGTATAGTTTTCGTTAAAAGCCATGACACTGGCAATACAGCCGGAGAATAAATTACAGCAAGTTACCGCGTTAGGAATGTGGCGTGTGATACAGTTTGCCATTGGTGATTTTCTTATTTTAGTTTAGCAATGACGGTTTCGTTACCTACAGTCGCTTGTCCCATCTTGACACAGACTTCGGTTCCTAGTGGGAGATAAACATCTACACGCGAACCGAATTTAATAAACCCCATGTGTTCATCAATATAGCAATCTTCTCCTACTTCGGCATAGGTCACGATTCGACGGGCTATTGCTCCTGCTATCTGGCGCGCATGACAGTATGTCCTTCAGGAGTTTCAATAACGACCATAGAACGTTCATTTCCGTACTGGCTTTAGGCAGCCATGCTTTCATAAATTTACCGTTATGATGGTCTACATGTTTCACTACTCCGTCTACGGGATACCAATTGGCATGTACATTGACAATGCTCATAAAAATAGAAATCATTAACCGGCGGTCATGAAAATATTCATGTTCATCTACTTCTTCTATAACTACTATTCTTCCGTCTGCCGGGGCTACTACGATTTTTTCAGTGTCGTGCTCGAATAATCGAATGGGACAACGGAAAAAGTTAACCATTAACAGGTAAACAACGATACTTGCGGTGGCAAATATATAAAATGGAATTTTGCACTCAATTCCCCAAAACAATAGGGCATTGATACCAATTAACAGGATGGCACTGACAATCAAGATGCTTGTTCCCTCTCTATGTAGTCTTATTTCTTTAATTTCTTCAGTCGGTTCATGATTGTATAAAACCAATTATCGTGCAAAAATAAACTTATTTTGAAAACCTTGCAAATAAAAGTTGTTAGAAATGCCTATTTCGACTTCATTTAAGATAAAAAAAGCGAATGTTGATAACTTCTTCTTTATCTTTTTGCAGGTTTTATGAAAGCAGAGTATCTTTAGACAATTTTTTAGTAGAGTAACGATTATGCAGGATTTTGTCCATTTACATGTCCATACCCAGTATTCCATCCTTGATGGCCAGGCGTCTATTCCACGTTTGGTAGACAAGGCTATGCTGATGGAATGAAAGGTATAGCCGTAACAGACCATGGTGATATGTTCGGTATCAAGGAATTCTTCAACTATGTAAATAAGAAGAATAGCAGTACTAACAGTGAGATAAAGGATTTGAAGAAAAGAATAGCCGGACTGGAAAAAGGTACGGTGGAATGTGATAATCCCGAGACGGAACTTGTGGCATGCAAGGAAAAATTGGAAACGGCAAAGAAGAAACTGTTTAAACCGATTTTCGGTTGTGAGATGTATGTGGCGCGCCGTCGTTTATTCAACAAAGAAGGAAAACCCGATCAAAGTGGTTATCACTTGGTTGTGCTTGCTAAAAATGAAAAAGGATACCACAACCTCATAAAATTAGTATCAAAGGCATGGACGGAAGGGTTCTATATGCGTCCGCGTACTGACCGTGTGGAATTGGAAAAATACCATGAAGGTTGATTGTCTGTACTGCGTGTATTGCCGGAGAGGTTCCTAGAAATATCATAGCTGGAAAATATGAAGAGGCTGAGGAAGCTATCCAATGGTATAAACGTGTATTCGGAGATGATTTCTATTTGGAATTGCAACGTCATAAAGCGACGGTTCCTCGTGCGAACCATGAAGCTATAAATTGCAGCAAATTGCTAACGAAAAGCTGATAGAGTATTCTAAAAAATTCAATGTCAAGCTGGTTTGTACCAATGACGTTCACTTTGTAGATGAAGAGAATGCTGAAGCACACGACAGCTGATCTGTCTGAGTACGGGTAAGGATTTGGATGATCCTAACCGTATGCTCTATTCAAAGCAAGAGTGGATGAAGACACGTGCCGAGATGAATGAAGTTTTCGCTGATGTTCCCGAGGCTCTTTCAAATACGGTGGATATTTGTGATCAGGTGGAATTTTATAGTATAGATCATGCACCGATTATGCTACTTTTGCTATTCCTGAAGATTTTGGAACAGAAGAGGGATATCGGAAGAAATATACAGAAAAGGACTTGTTTGATGAGTTCACTCAAGATGAAAACGGTAACGTGGTAATGAGTGAGGAGGCCGCTAAAGCCAAAATAGAGAAACTGGGTGGCTATGACAAACTCTATCGTATTAAACTGGAAGCTGATTATCTGAAGAAATTAGCGTTGGAAGGTGCGCATAAGCGTTATGGAGAAGTATTGAGTGAGGAAGTGCAGGAACGGATCAAATTCGAACTTCATATTATGAAGACGATGGGTTTTCCCGGTTACTTCTTGATTGTGCAGGATTTTATTCGTGCCGCGCGTGAAGAATTGGATGTGTCTGTGGGACCGGGACGTGGATCGGCGGCAGGTTCTGCCGTAGCATATTGTTTGGGTATCACTAAAATAGACCCTATTGCATACGATTTGCTGTTCGAACGTTTCCTGAATCCCGACCGTATTTCTTTGCCTGATATTGATGTGGATTTTGATGATGATGGTCGTGGACGAGTATTGAATTGGGTAACTGAAAAATATGGTCAGGAAAAGGTGGCGCATATCATTACATACGGTACGATGGCAACCAAGCTGGCAATCAAGGATGTAGCCCGTGTACAGAAATTACCTTTATCGGAGTCCGACCGTTTGTGTAAGTTGGTTCCGGATAAGATTCCTGATAAAAAAATGAATTTGCCTAATGCCATAGCTTATGTTCCCGAACTACAGGCAGCGGAAGTCTCACCCGATCCTATTTTGCGTGATACGATAAAGTATGCAAAGATGTTGGAGGGGAATGTCCGTAATACAGGTGTGCATGCGTGCGGTACTATTATATGTCGAGATGATATAACGGACTGGGTGCCTGTAAGTACGGCAGATGATAAGGAAACCGGTGAAAAAATGCTGGTGACCCAGTATGAAGGTTCAGTTATTGAAGATACTGGATTGATCAAGATGGACTTTTTGGGTCTGAAGACCTTTCTATTATCAAAGAGGCGATTGAAAATATCAAGCATAGTAAGGGGATTATCTTGGATATTGATGAGGTTGACATTTCGGATCCTCCTACTTATGCTCTTTATAGTGAAGGACGGACGATTGGTACATTCCAGTTCGAATCTGCCGGTATGCAGAAATATTTGCGGGAATTGGAACCTAGCACTTTTGAGGATTTGATTGCGATGAATGCCCTTTATCGTCCGGGACCTATGGATTACATTCCGGACTTTATCGACCGTAAGCATGGCCGTAAGCCTATTGAGTATGATATTCCTATTATGGAGAAATATTTGAAAGATACATATGGTATTACGGTATATCAGGAGCAGGTCATGCTTTTGTCACGTTTGCTGGCGGATTTTACTCGTGGCGAATCCGATGCCTTGCGTAAAGCAATGGGTAAAAAACTGAGGGACAAACTAGACATATGAAGCCTAAGTTTATTGAAGGCGGACGGAAGAACGGTCATGATCCCAAAGTACTTGAGAAGATTTGGACGGACTGGGAAAAGTTCGCTTCTTATGCATTCAATAAATCTCATGCTACTTGTTATTCGTGGGTGGCTTATCAGACAGCTTTTCTGAAAGCAAACTATCCGGCGGAATATATGGCGGCTACGATGAGCCGGAATATTTCGAATATCACGGAAATTACTAAATTGATGGACGAGAGTAAGGCGACTGGTATCATGACCAAGGGACCTGATGTGAATGAAAGTTATCTGAAGTTTTCTGTGAATCGTAAAGGGGATATCCGTTTTGGACTGGGAGCCATTAAGGGAGTGGGGGAAAGTGCTGTGCAGTCTATCCTTGAAGAACGTGAGAGAAATGGAGAATATAAAGATATTTTCGATTTTGTGCAGCGTGTAAATCTTTCGGCTTGCAATCGTAAGAATATAGAAAACTTGGCTTTGGCAGGTGCTTTTGATAGTTTCACAGGAATAAAGCGTGAAGACTTCTTTGTAAAGAACGCTAAAGATGAAACATTTACCGAAGTGTTGGTACGTTATGGGAATAAGTATCAGATGGATAAAGCCGCGGCTGCAAATTCTTTGTTTGGAGGTGAGAATCAGGTGGATATTGCTACTCCCGAAATCATTCCGTCTCCTGCATGGGGGGATTTGGAACGTTTGAATAAGGAACGTGATTTGGTAGGTATCTATCTTTCTGCCCATCCGTTGGATGAGTATGCTGTTATATTAGAGAATGTATGCAATGTCCACATGGCGGAACTTGCCGATTTAACCCCTTTGCAGAACAGAGACTTAACCATGGGAGGGATTGTGACTGCAGTGCGTGAGGGGTATACCAAGACGGGAAAACCATACGGTATTGCTAAAGTGGAAGATTATTCGGGCTCAGCAGAATTTGCTTTCTTCGGTAATGAATGGGTAGAGAAGAAGAACTTTTTTATGACCGGTATGTTTTTATTTATGCGAGGGAAATGTCAGCCAAAACAATGGCGGCAGGAAGAATGGGAGGTGAAGATAAGTACTATTGAGTTGTTACCGGAAGTAAAGGAAAAGATTATTGAGAAACTTACAGTTTCAGCTCCTTTGTCTGCATTGGATGAAGAGCTGATAACGGAGTTTTCAGCCTTAATCAAGGCACATCCCGGTAATGCAGAGCTTTATTTTCATGTGATGGATGAGGATGGACAAATGTATGTCAATCTGATGTCACGTACTATGAAAATTTCAGTTCAAAAAGAGATCATGACTTATTTAAAGAGCCAACCACAGCTCTCTTACAAAATTAATTAGTATATTTGCGCTAACATTTTAAATAACTAAGTATAATAATTATGGCACTAGAAATTAAAGATAGCAATTTTGAAGAATTGCTGGCATCAGGCAAGCCTGTAGTAGTGGACTTTTGGGCAACATGGTGTGGTCCTTGTAAAAAAATAGCTCCGGATGTTGAAGCTTTGGCAGAAGAATATAAGGATCAGGTAATAATTGGAAAGTGCGACGTGGATGATAACGACGAACTGACCGGTAAATTTGGTGTACGTAACATTCCTACTGTTCTTTTTATCAAGGACGGTGAAGTGAAAGATAAGACTGTAGGTGCAGTGACCAAAGCTCAGCTGGAAGAAAAAATAAAAGCTTTACTGTAATAAAAAGAATATTCACCCCTTTAATATATACGACTATGGGAATGGAAGACGATTTCTTATTGGAAGATGAGGATGATCAAAAAACGATAGAGTTTATCAAAAATTATCTGCCTCAGGATTTGAAAGATAAATTCACGGAGGATGATTTATATTATATCCTTGATGTGATTGTGGATTACTATACCTCCAGCGGATGCCTTGATGTACAACCTGATGAAGAGGGATACATTAACATTGATCAAGATGAAATTGTGAATTACATATCAAGGAAGCCAAGAAAGACGGAATGGGCCTTATGACCCGATGATGTATTCTTTGTAGTCCAAGGGGAAATGGAATATGGGAATTCATTGGGACAAGTGGATTAAGAAGAAAGTCTCATAATAAAATAAAAGATGCGTATCTCTATGTAGGGGATGCGCATTTTTTTATACTTGAAAACAAGGTAGTATCTACTATTAGCTCTCTTATTTCTTTTGTAAAAGAAAATAATAGAATACCTTTGTAAAAACACTCATGCTCATTTTAACTATAAAAACATTGCTTAATGGCTAAAAAGAAAAATTCCCAATTCCTGCCTGGTCTTTTGGAGGATATCATGTCTTTATTGACCCCGGAAGAACAAGAAATTGCATTTGAATTGTTTAATGATGGAGCGAATCAGGTAGATGAAGAACTGTCTCATATTTATTATCATCATCAGTGTCCCGATTATAGATTGATTGCGCAGCCGATCGCATCTTATCTGATGCCTTTGTGGACGATGGATGATATGAGTAGTCTGTCACCGGCTGAAATCTACTCTTCTTGTGCTGTTATTCCACAAGAAACATTGGAACGAGATCTCCGCAATTTTATCTTTAATATCTTTGTCGTATATCGGAAAATGCCCGAAAAATGTTATTCATATAGAATGTGGTATGCATTAGGAATAATGGAGCATTTTCGTATGGAACATTGTTTGGATATTGTTTTGGAAGTGCTGCGGCAAGATTTGGATTTTTATGATTTTTATTTCGGTTATTTGTATGAAACAATGTTGTCTGCCATTACCTATCAATTGGGACAGAATCAATTAGATGTCTTGATGGACTTTATGAAAGAGCCCGGACTGCTTCCTATGTCTAAATATAGAGTGATTGAGCTGTTGCTCATATTGTGATAACTCATCCTGACAGAAGAGAGGAAGTGATGGATTGGTTTGGTAATTTGTTGAGTTACTATTTTGATGTACTGAAAGAGCAGAAGAATGATATTTGTTCTACTTTGCTGCTTGATCATGTTACAGCTTGCATGATGGATATTCGCGGGGTAGAAACTTTACCTATTTGCAAAAGATTTATCGGACTTATCATATTAAACCTTATGGTATTCCAAGTATTAATGAACTAAAGAAAAAAATGCCTTATGCGGAAATGCATGGGTTGGAAATGGAACGGGTAGAGGATTATCTAGTTGAAGTTTTCGAGGTTGCTACTGACGAGGAAGAAGATGAGGAGATTTATGATGATCCGCTTTATATGGAGGAGCAGCCTGCTAAAAAATTTAGAATAAAAATAGAGTTGAAAGACTCTGAACCATTAGTCTGGCGCATATTGGAGGTTCCTTCGAATATTTGTTTGGAAAGATTTTCTGAGGTGGTAGAAGTGGCAATGGGATGGGATGGTTATCATTTGCATCGTTTTATTAAGGGGAACACTTATTATCTTCCTCCAAAGATCGGGCAGATGATTGTTTTTTTGAGGGTGTACCCAAACAGTTTGATTCCGGTATGCTTTCTTTAGGTGAATTATTAAGTCGTAAGGGATCAAAAATTAAGTATGAATATGATTTCGGTGATAGTTGGATACATGAAATTATATTAGAATCCTGCCAGTCCTATAAGAAAGAGGAAATTCCGGTTATAGCCTTGTTGGATGGTGAAAATGCTTGTCCGCCAGAAGATTGTAATGGCATATGGGGGTATAGGAAAATGCTGAAAGCTTTAGAAAAGCCTCGCTCTAAAGCTGCGCGTGAATATAAAGAATGGTTGGGGTATAATTTTGATCCTACTGAATTTGATCTTGATGAAACTAGGGGGCTGTTGGCTGAAATTGTAGATTTGATTTGGATTTTGTTATAACAGGGGGCGGGTGGAAATCCTGCTCTTTCAGGAAAACCTCTGGCTGACACAGGCAAAAATGGCAGAGCTGTTCGAGGTACAGAAAGCGGCTATTTCCAAGCATCTGAAAAACATTTTTGAATCCGGCGAACTGAGCGAGGATTCAGTGTTTCCAAAATGGAAACAACTGCGGCGGACGGAAAACGGTATCAGACCAACTATTATAATCTGGATGCCATCATCGCCGTGGGGTATCGTGTAAACTCCAAGAAAGCGACCATGTTCCGCATTTGGGCGAACCGGGTGCTAAAAGAGTTCATCATCAAAGGCTATGTGATGGATGACGCACGGCTGCGGGAGCCGGAGAACTTTTTTGGCAAGGATTATTTTGAGGAACAGCTGGAGCGTATCCGGGACATCCGGGCCAGCGAGAGAAGATTTTACCAGAAAATCACGGACATCTATTCCCAGTGCAGCGCCGACTACGATGTGGAAAGCCCTATCACAAAGGAGTTTTTCGCCACGGTGCAGAACAAGCTCCACTATGCGGTCACCCATCATACCGCCGCCGAGATCGTATACGGCCGTGCCGATAGCACCAAGCCCAACATGGGGCTGACCACATGGAAAAACGCTCCCAAAGGCCGCATCCGCAAATCAGATGTCACCATTGCCAAAAACTATCTGAACGAAACGGAAATGCGAAACCTGAACGAGATCGTCACCATGTACCTGGACTATGCGGAAAGGCAGGCCCGCCGTGGGAATGTCATGTATATGGGCGATTGGGTCAAACGGCTTGACGCATTTTTACAGTTCAACGAGGAAGATATTCTGCATGATAAGGGCAAGGTGACCGCCGCCATCGCCAAAGCCTTTGCCGAGAAAGAGTTTGAAAACTTCCGAGTTTTGCAGGACAGAAGCTATCAGAGCGACTTTGACCGGCTGGTGGCGGGAACTTCGGATGACCTGACAGAATAACCATATATATAGAAAGCCCACGCCATCGGTTCTCTTTCCGGTTGCGTGGGCTTTTTCGTCCATGTGCTTATTCCTTGCTTTACAGCTGCACCAGCAGCTCTTCATGCAGCGCCCGTTTCACCCGCTCGAAATTTCCGTTTTCCGGGCACTGGATCGATACGACAAGTCCGCTTTCCGGCAGGATGGTCGAGATCTGGCCGTATGCGCCGTCGGCACGGTAGGAGTTCGGATAAGGCTCATCCAGAACTGATAGCCATAGCCTACAGACCACGGATCATCCGTCTTTGGAA
>ENA-OQCX01001493-OQCX01001493.1-human-gut-metagenome-genome-assembly--contig:-NODE-1493-length-10581-cov-1.812512_pt1 | contig 10581 bp, 17 predicted proteins | sample MGYA00242762_ERZ504587 | MGnify/ENA primary metagenome ERZ504587 (study PRJEB26092, sample SAMD00036337) | human gut metagenome | host: Homo sapiens | study: EMG produced TPA metagenomics assembly of...
TCTCTGGATACCGTTGCCTGTGTTACTTTAAACCCTTCCTGGTTCAGATATTCTGCCAGTTCTTCCTGCGTTTCAATATGATATTTGTTGATCAGTTCTATGATCTTCGCATGTCTGTTTACTTTCATCTCATCAATTTCCCTTCATCTTTCTCCGTAATATTTCCAAAAAACTGATTTTATTGATCTTCATTATCTTTGTCGTCTTTTCCGCCTTACAGATTGTCAGCTTATCCCCGGTCTGGATCGGCACACTGGTCGCACCGTCAAACGTGACCAGTACTTTTTCGATATTTCCTCTTCGTCCTTCCCCGATCTCAATTACGATCTCATCGTCTGAAGACAGAACAATACTTCTTGTATTCAACGCATGAGAGCAGATTGGTGTGATCACGGTAAGTGACGCTGTCGGTTCCACGACCGGACCTCCGGCCGACAGATTGTATGCCGTAGATCCGGTCGGTGTGGATATGATAATTCCATCCGCTTCGTAAGAATTCAAAAGTTCCCCGTTTACAAACAATTTGAAATAAATAATGCGCAGGTCATCGCCCCTTCGCGACACAACAATATCATTTAGCGCGACATCCTTTTTCCCATCCTGAAATGTTCCTTCTAACATCATGCGTTCTTCATACAGATAATCACCCTGCAGCATCTGCGTGATATCTTCTTCCAGATTATTCACTTCTACTTCTGTAAGATACCCAAGCGTTCCCATATTGATACCCAAAATCGGAACATCTCTTTTCCAAAGTGTTCTTGCCACTTCAATCAGACTTCCGTCACCGCCGATCACGATCGCACAGTCTATCATGTCCGGAATCCGTTCCCTGATAATATTCTTTTCTGCATCCTTTTCACACAATGCACAGTTTCTTCCTGCTATCTCCAGCAATTCTTTTACTTTTCCTGTCACCGCATGATTCGTATCTTTCCCGTCATTGGTAACGATCCAAAACTTTTTTAACATCTGCCTCTAACCTTTCGCAAGTGTAGCAAACGACAGATCTACCGTCTTTTCGACATCGATCTGCGGCGAGATTCTGTCAGTCGCTTCACATTTCTGTAAGTGGACCAGATATTCGATATTGCCTTCCGGTCCTTTGATCGGAGAAAATTCCAGATTCAGCACTTCAAATCCAATAGACATTGCATAATCGATCACTTTATGAATCACTTCTATATGTGTACTCTTCTCACGTACAACGCCTTTCTTTCCAACCTTTCCCTGCCTGCTTCGAACTGCGGTTGATCAATGCTACGATCTGTCTTCATCCGTCAGATAATTACGGATGGGAAGCAGTACTTTCGTAAGTGAGATGAAGGATACGTCAATGGATGAAAACTGCACCGGTTCCCCTATATCTTCTGGTGTCACATAACGGATATTCGTCTTTTCCATACACACTACGCGTGGATCCTGTCTTAATTTCCAGTCAAGCTGTCCGCGTCCCACATCAATCGCAAATACCTTTACCGCGCCATTCTGCAGCATGCAGTCTGTGAATCCACCCGTAGAAGAACCTACATCCGTACATACTTTTCCTTCTACGTTCACATCAAAGTTCTTAATTGCTTTTTCCAGTTTCAGTCCTCCGCGGCTGACATACGGAAGCGTATGTCCGCGTACTTCGATCATAGCTTCTTCCGGAAAAGTAGTCCCGGCCTTGTCTTCTTTTTGCCCATCTACATATACGATTCCGGACATAATGATGCTTTTGCCTTTTCTCTGGAAGCTGCCAGATTTCTCTTTACCAGTAATACGTCTAATCGTTCTTTCATAATCTCTCCTGTTATCTATCGTGTCACATATCTATAATGTCTCATATAACTTACGGATCTTCGCTGTCATGGTCTCTACATCCAGACCAGTCTCTTTGCGCAGAACCTCCACATTGCCATGCTCTATATATTCATCCGGAAGTGCCAGGATCTGCACTCTCGCATCCGAACCCGTCCTCATCAGATACTCTGTTACATGTTCACCGAATCCGCCGGATCTTACATTTTCTTCGATCGTAACGATCAGCTTGTGCTGCTCTGTCAGGTGATCCAGCATCTCTGTATCCAGTGGTTTTACAAATCTTGCATTGACCAGTGTGCAGTGATATCCGGCTTCTTTTAACTGTTTTCTGACCTCCAGCGCCTCGCCAAACATATGTCCGACAAAGATCACTGCAATCTCCCGTTCTTCGTATAGCATTTCACTCTTTCCGTATACTACCGGACTTCTGAATTCCGGACAGGCATCGCATGCACTGCCTCTAGGATACCTGATGCTACCGGACCATCATATGCGATACCGAATCTTATCATATCAGCCAGTTCCATTTATGCTTTGGCGACAGTACAACCATATTAGGGATAGTGCTTAAGTAGGACAGATCAAAGATTCCCTGATGGGTTTCCCCGTCGTTTCCCACCAGACCTGCACGGTCTACTGCAAACATTACCGGAAGATTCTGAAGTGCCACGTCATGAATCATCTGTCATATGCCTCTGTAAAAATGACGAATACACGGCGAAATACCGGCTTTATTCCACCTGCTGCGATGTCCCGCCGCAAATGTCACTGCACTGTTCTTCTGCCAATTCCCACATCAAAAAGCGGTCCGGATATTTTTTCCGGAATCCTGCAAGTCCCGTGCCGTCTTCCATTGCTGCCGTGATCGCTGCCAGCTTATCATTTCTTGCCGCCTCATCGCACATTACTTTACAAAAAACATCTGTATACGTATCTTTCTTTTTCGGGTTTTCCGGTTCTCCCGTCTCTACCCGGAACGGTCCGATTCCATGGAATTTTTCCGGCTTTTCTTCTGCCGGCCCGTATCCTTTTCCTTTTTTGGTAATTACATGAAGCAATACCGGTCCTTCAATCTTTCTTGCCTCTTTAAATGCACGTACCATCGTCGGGATATTATGCCCCTGGATCGGCCCTAGATAGGTGATTCCCATGTCTTCAAAGAACATCCCCGGAACGATCAGCTGTTTGAGACTGCTCTTGGTCTTGCGGATACGCTCGATCACAGGATCTCCCACGACCGGAACGTTATGCAGTACAGTTGTTACACCTTTTTTCAGATCTGTATAGAAGTCCGCCGTACGCAGCTTTGCCAGATAATCCGACATTCCTCCAACGTTTTCCGAAATAGACATATGATTATCATTCAATACAATGATAAAATTCTTTTTAAGCGTGGATGCATTATTCAGTGCTTCATATGCCATCCCACCTGTCAGCGACCCATCTCCGATTACCGAGATTACACTGTAATCTTCCCTCTGCAGATCTCTTGCGCACACATACCCAAGCCCCGCCGAGATAGAAGTAGAGCTGTGTCCGGTGTCAAATGCATCGCATGCACTTTCTTTTCTCTTCGGGAATCCGCTCATCCCGCCATATTTTCTCAGATCATCAAATCCGTCTTTTCTTCCGGTCAGGATCTTATGTGTATAGGACTGATGTCCTACATCCCATATGATTTTATCCTTCGGCAGATCAAAGACCAGATGCATTGCCATTGTAAGTTCTACTACGCCGAGATTCGATGCCAGATGTCCTCCGGTTTTACTGATCTTCCCGACCAGGAACTTTCGGATCTCCTGTGCCAGTTCCGGAAGTTCTTCCGGCTTCAGATCTTTTATATCATTTGCTTTTTGAATTCTTTCTAACATAACAAGGTATCCCCTTTATCTGTCTCTGTGAATCAGCTGTATCAGTAACTGTTCCAGATACGCATTCTCCCCTGTAAACTGATGAAGCAGTGCAATTGCTTCATTCGATAATTCTTCCACTTTCTTCTGTGCCTGTTCAATTCCCAGAAGTGTTACATAAGTGGTCTTCTGATTCTTCTCATCACTGTGGATCGGCTTTCCAAGTACCTCTTCTGTACTCGTCACATCCAGAATGTCATCCTGGATCTGGAATGCAACACCTACATAATGTGCAATCTTTTCTACGCTCTGTATTTCTGCATCCGAAGCACCACCAAGGATTGCGCCGATCATCATTGCACATTCGATCAGAGCGCCCGTCTTCAGTTCATATATGGTATCCAGCACATCTTTTGAAACCGCATGTCCGGTCTCTTTTACATCGATCACCTGCCCGCCGATCATTCCATAGATACCTGCTTTTCTCCCAAGGACAGTAAGTGCACGCCCGATCTTAAGACTGTCTTCCGGAGACTGCTCAAATGCCCGGAATGCTGTCTCAAATGCGTAATTCAAAAGTGCATCTCCTGCCAGGATTCCCATATCTTCCCCGTATACAATGTGTGTCGTCTTTCTGCCTCTGCGGTACTCATCATTATCCATTGCCGGAAGATCATCATGCACCAGTGAATATGTATGGATCATCTCAAGTGCTGCCATAAAAGGCTTTAATGTCTCCGGTTCTTCTCCAAAAAGTCTGCAGGTCTCCTGCATCAGCATCGGTCGGAGTCTTTTCCCGCCTGCCATCAGACTGTACTCCATTGCCTCCATGATCACCTTCTGATATCCTTCTGCCTCCGGAAGATATCGTTTCAGGATTTCTTCGATCTCTGCCACTTTCATTTTCATCTGTATTGTAAATTCTTCTTTAGAATTCATGTTCCTCACCCTCTTCATCTAATAACAGCATCTTCTTTTCTACTTTATCGATCTTGCTGTTACAGGCTTTCAGCATATCCATACCCTGATGATACAGCTGAAAAGATTCCTCCAGTGAAATCTCTCCTTCTTCCATCTTTTTTATCGTCTGTTCCAGATCTGAGAATATCTCCTCAAGGCTCTGTTCTTCCAAAGATTGTCCTTTTTTTTCCGCCATTTGTTTCTCCTGGTATCTGTCTGTTCTATTTGTTCCGTGCTTTGCACCGGCATCATTTATATCTCATACGTCTTATTCCGCACAGCTTCTACGGATGTCTGAATCAGTCCGTCTGTCACATACACCGTCAGTTCATCACCTTTTTTTACTTGCCGGATACTCTTTATCACACTACCATCCGCTTCTTCTACATAAGAAAATCCCTGATTCAGCTTCCGGATCGGAGACAATCCATTCATCTTCTCGATCTGGATCGCCAGACGGTATCTTGCTTCCTTCACACGGTCATTCATCATCTGACGGAGTTCATCTTCCAGCTCAGCCAGCCTCTGCTGCTGTTCCTGTAACTTATGACGCGGATGCAGATAAGAAGTCTGGTCTCCATCTCTTTCAGCCGCAGCCGGTTCATACGGACGGCTCCTGCTACACTCCGATTCATGCGCAGACGGCATTCTGCCAAATAATTCTCCACCTGTCTGTAATCCCACACTGCAAGCTCCGCAGCCGCCGAAGGTGTCGGAGCACGTAAGTCTGCCACGTAATCTGCGATTGTCACGTCTGTCTCATGACCTACCGCCGATATCACCGGAACCGTACAGTCGAAGATTGCCCTTGCCACTTCTTCTTCATTGAAGGCCCACAGATCTTCGATCGAGCCGCCGCCTCTTCCAATGATAATCACATCTACTTCTTTCATCTCCAGCATACGGATTCCCCGCACAATGGACTCTTTGGCGCCTTCTCCCTGCACCTGAGCCGGATAAAGAATCAGCTGTACATACGGATTGCGTCTCGCAGATATATTCATGATATCCCGGACTGCAGCTCCCGTCGGCGCAGTCACAACACCGATCCGCTTTGCATATGCCGGAATCTGTTGCTTATATTCGGGTGCGAACATTCCCATCTCTTCGAGTTCCTGCTTCAGCATCTGGTACTTCTCATAAAGTGCTCCTTCTCCATCCAGCCGGATCTCATTCGCATAAAGCTGGTAAGCGCCGGTTCTTTCATAGACATTTACGGAACCAAACACAATGATCTGCTGTCCTTCTCTCATATGAAAAGAGAGCCCGCCTCGCTGCCCCGCAAACATGACACAGGCAATCGTTCCGGACTCATCCTTTAATGAAAAATATATATGTCCCGATGTGTGATACTTACAGTTAGAAACTTCTCCCTTTACATAGATACGGTTCAGCATAAAGTCCTGGGTGAACATATTCTTGATATATGCATTCACCTGTTTTACTGTATATACATTTCGAGCCATTTCCTACCTCTGATTAATCTGCAAGCTTTGCCAGTACTCCATTTACAAATGATGCACCGTCTTCACTGCTGTATTTCTTCGCAAGATTGACAGCTTCGTTGATTGCAACACCTGTCGGGACATCCTCGTCCCACTTCATCTCATAAACCGCAAGTCTCAGGATTGTAAGATCTACCTTGTTCATACGTCCTGTCTTCCATCCGGTCGTATGCTCATTGATCATTGCATCGATTTCATCAATCTTCTCTACAACTTTCTGCGCTTTTTCACTGATATACTGCATATCTTTTTCTGTGGCGCCTTCGATCTGTTCAAAATACAGTTCTGCCTGTGTTCCCTGTTCTGCTTCTTCGTTAAAATCAGCACCAAATATCAACTTAAAGATATGTTCTCTCTGCTCTGTTCTCTTCACTTATGCTTCCTCCGGTATCTCGACTCCGGCAACGCGGATGTTCACATCTGCCACCTCAAGTCCTGTCATATTCTCAATTGCAGTTTTTACCTTTTCCTGCACTTTAGAAGTGATGTCTTTGATGCTGTAACCATAATTCAGGTTCAATGCCAGGGATACCGTTACGATCCCGTCCAGCACATCTACTTTTACACCTTTGGATAGAGACTTCATTCCAAGCTTGCTGATCAGTTCTCTTGTCGCATTTCCCGCCATAGAAGCAACACCTTCTACTTCCATTGCAGCAAGACCTGCGATGATCGCTACAACTTCATCTGCAATCTTGATCTCTCCAAGATTTTCATCTGTTTTTATTGTATACGTATTTTTTTCTTCTTTACTCATATTCTAAGCGACCTCCCGTCTGGTTTTTCACTGTCTTTTATTATAACAAACTTATATACATTTGAAAACCCCCAGTCATCCCGGGAGTTTTATTTCTGCTGATATTTTTATGATCTGCCGAACTCGGTCAGTTTCAGTCCTTCATTTCTGTCTACCGTCATACGGATGCTCCATTCATTGACAAATAACAGAAGCGGACGTCCCTTCAGATCTTTTACCTTTTTCATATCCGAAGTTCCGGTCAGTTTATCCAGATCAATTTCTTCATTTTCAATCCAGCGGATGTACTCATATGGCAGATTTTCCAGACGGATCTCCACGTTATATTCGTTCTCCAGACGGTATTTTAACACATCAAACTGAAGCACTCCGACAACACCGACAATGATCTCTTCCATACCGGTATTGTATTCCTGGAATATCTGTATTGCACCCTCCTGGGCAATCTGGTTGATTCCCTTAATGAACTGCTTTCTCTTCATAGTATCAACCTGGCGCACACGTGCAAAATGCTCCGGCGCAAATGTCGGGATCCCTTCATATGTGAATTTATCCTGTGCGGTCGTCAGTGTATCTCCGATTGAAAAGATTCCCGGATCAAATACACCGATGATATCTCCGCCGTAAGCTTTACTGATCATCTTACGCTCGCTTGCCATCATCTGCTGCGGCTGGGAAAGACGTACTTCTTTCCGCCCTGCATATGATATACATCCATACCGGCTTCGAATTCTCCGGAGCAGATACGCATAAATGCAATCCTGTCCCGGTGCGCTTTATTCATATTCGCCTGGATCTTAAATACAAATGCCGAGAAATCTCCTTCTTCCATCGGATCGATCGGACCTCTGTCAGATGTTCTCGGAAGCGGTGATGTCGTCATCTGAAGGAAATGCTGGAGGAATGTCTCCACTCCAAAGTTGGTAAGCGCGGATCCAAAGAAGACCGGTGAAAGTTCTCCCTTGCTTACCAGTTCCTGGTCGAATTCTGCTCCGGCACCATCCTGAAGTTCAATCTCTTCTTCCAGCTGCACTCTCTGATCATCTGTGATCAGCCACGAGATCTCCGGATCATTGATATCTACCTTCTTTACTTCTCCCTGCGTCGTTCCCTTTTTTGTATCCGAGAAGATTTCCACCTTTTTACTTGCTCTGTCATATACACCTCTGAACTCTTTACCTGAACCGATCGGCCAGTTGATCGGGCATGTTGCGATTCCAAGTTCATTTTCAATATCATCCAGAAGTTCAAATGTATCCATTGCTTCACGGTCCATCTTATTGATGAATGTAAAGATCGGGATATGGCGCATCGTACATACTTAAACAGCTTTCTCGTCTGTGCCTCGACACCCTTGGATGCATCGATAACCATCACCGCAGAATCTGCTGCCATCAGGGTACGGTAGGTATCCTCCGAGAAGTCCTGATGTCCCGGTGTGTCCAGGATATTGATACAGTATCCGTCATAATTAAACTGCAATACGGAAGAAGTAACCGAGATACCTCTTTCTTTCTCAATCTCCATCCAGTCAGAAACCGCATGTTTTGCAGTCGCTTTTCCCTTAACACTCCCCGCCTGGTTGATCGCTCCTCCGTAGAGAAGGAACTTCTCTGTCAGTGTCGTCTTACCTGCATCGGGATGTGAGATAATTGCAAATGTTCTTCTTTTCTTTATCTGATTCTTTACTTCATTCGTAATCTGTGACATATATTATACACTCCTAATTTATAGTATATCCGTTTATAGGCACTATTAATCAGTATAACATATGTCTTTAAAAATGCTCAAATATATTTTTCCTGTATTTTCAAGGTTTTCCCTTGTTTTCTGTAACTTACTTCGAATCCGCATTCACCGGTTGATCACAATATTCTGTGCTGCCACCCCCCGTCTTTCTGGTCACAATATCTTCGATCTGCGCACGATTTGCATCACTTAACTCGAAGCTCCTACGATCACATCTGCCTGATCATCCGTGATGCTCACAACGGAATTATGAAATCCTTTGGCTGCCAGGAGTGACTCTGCAGCCGATTCTTTTTCTGCGGTCTCCGTCATCTGTACCATCTGGTTCACGGCTTTTTCTTTTTCTTCGGCGCTGAGATTCTTATTATCGATAATATTCTGTAATGTTTCTTTATTCTTAGAGCGCACCTGTTCCCTGCTCACCTTTGCCTGCGACACAACCGAACTTACCGATCCATTTGTAAGGACTGCTTCTCCGGGTGTTCCGTCTACACTTCCGTCATCTGTACTTCCGGTATTGCTGTCTGCGCCGCTGCCGGAATCCCCCTCCTGACTTTTCATATCTCCGGATGACACCGATGCATCTTCATCGGAAATATCCAGCAATTCCTTGTTCGCAAGTTCAGAATTGGTCTCCTGTGTCTTCGTCTTGTTCGGAAATAATTTGCCCGAGTAATTCATATACCCTGCGGCTGCGATCATCACTGCCAGTGTTGCGATCACAATCTGATTCTTCTTTGCAATCTTTTCAATGTTATGCCCTCCTGTCCGTTTTTACACTGCTTTAATTCATCTGCTTTTTCATTATTCTAATCTTATGCGGTTCGATATCAAATAATGCCTGGACCGCACTGCTGATATTTCTTTCACCACTGCATTCCCGCCGCCATCTGCGATCACGACCACACCTTCGATTTCGGGACTTAATTCTTTGCTTACATATGGAGATCCGCTACCCTGAGTAGTACTGTCACTGTCACTTGCATATACCGTATTTTCTTTTTTGGATGCCTTTGACGACTGTCTGGTTCCTCCCTGCTGTCTTCTTCCGTCACCGTTTCCTGATCCGATTCTGTATCCTTATCCAGCACCTTTTCTGCTGAAGATTTCAGTGTGATCATCACCTTACTTCTCCGGCTCCTTCAATCTGCGATAAGATCCGGCTCAGGCGGTCTTCCAGATAGGTAGTATACATTTCTTCGTCTGTCCCATCAGATGTCCCCCTTACAGTTTTTCCTGTATTGCCGTCTGATGCGGACGAAGCATGTTCTTTCGTCTTTCGTCTTTCCTGCCGGAACTGCGATCACCATCAGAAGAATTCCTGCAAGAAGCAGAATCAGGAGCTGATCTTTTTTTAAATTTTTAAACGAAAACTTTTTCCAGTTTGTAAGTTTTGTTCGGAAACAATTCACTCAGATTCTTTGCCGATTTCAATCTGCTCCACCTCGATTCTTCTGTTCTGGCTTGTATTTTCATCATTCTGTCCGTCTATCCTGAGGATCTCTTCCTGAACTTTCTGACTTTTTTCTTCCAGTTCACTGACCTGAATCTTATATACACTGTTATGATAAATTTCTTCAAATGCAGTTCTCTTATCCAATAATTCCAATACCGGAACAACCAACATTGCTGTCAGAATCAGTCCCAGAACGAAACGGACATATTTTTGGAACCCATGATCCGGCAGCATCTGTAAGATCATGCTTCCAAGCACTGCAAAAAATGATAACTTTAAGATCCAGTTATAGATAAACTCCATCTGTCCCGCTCCTTTTTGGTCATGCATTCGTCACCGCCGCCACGATTGCGATCGTCAGCAGAAATAACACTCCCACAGTAAATACAATCTGCATCAGTATCTGACATCCTTCTCCTACCGCTTCTACGCAGCCCGTGACACGTTCATCCGACACCGGCTGGATCACGGCAGCCGCAAGCTTATAAAGAAGAGCTG
>ENA-OQCX01001494-OQCX01001494.1-human-gut-metagenome-genome-assembly--contig:-NODE-1494-length-10579-cov-1.687715_pt1 | contig 10579 bp, 13 predicted proteins | sample MGYA00242762_ERZ504587 | MGnify/ENA primary metagenome ERZ504587 (study PRJEB26092, sample SAMD00036337) | human gut metagenome | host: Homo sapiens | study: EMG produced TPA metagenomics assembly of...
CATTGATTGCCTGAGATGTTCCTGGGAACTTTTTCGATGATCGTCTGATATGTCTTCTTCGCATTTCTTCTGATCGGAAGCACCTTCATAAGCTTTGGCAAGGTAATCATATGCATAACGGTTTGTATCGCTGACTTTGATCGCTTTCGTTAAATAAGAGATCGCTGTCTTGTAGTCTTTTGCCCAGTATGCATTCTTTCCTTTGCTGTATAATCCAGTTCCTGCACTTGGATATACCTTTGCTGTCAGATCTTTGTAGATTGCTTTCATATTCTTTGTTGTTAGTTTCTTACTGTCAATATCTAATAACGCATCTGCAGATCCTGTATAATCACGATCGCTGTATTTCTGTAAGGCACTTAACAGTAGATCATAGACACCGTCTTTCTTGCTTGTTCCAATGTACTCATCTAATTCATCTTCTGCTTTCTTCTGTGCTGCCTTTGCTTCTTTAACTTTCTTCTCGCTTGCTTTCAACTGTGTGTCTTTGGCAAGGATCTGTTCTTTATAATCTTCTACCTGTGTAGAGTTCTTATGACTGAAGCTTGCACGTACTGTTGGATAGATCAAAACTGCTGCCACGATCACACCGATCACAATTCCTGTTACCATGTAAAACATCGGGCTCTTTCCAGCTTCGTTTTCCTGAATTGAAGAAATATTAAATGGATTCTTCTTTTTCTTTGGTTCTTCTGGCTGGCTCACAACTTTTTTCTTCTCTTTTTTCTTCTTGTCTTTCTTCTCTGGCTCAGTTGTCTGTGGCTCTTCTTCGACTACTTTTGTCTCAAATTCTTTGCCATATTCCACTGCTGATTCGTTGTTTGGATCGATCTTTAAGATCGTATCAAGGAATGTTCTTGCATTATCATAATTCTCTCCCTTGATGGATAATAATGCCATTAAAAGATATGCATCTACAAAATTTAGGAATAGCTGCCACAACATTCTTTAACTGTAACATCGCAAGGTCATCATTCCCTTGCTTGGCGTAGTTTAATGCCTGATTGTATTTCTTGATCATCTGGTTGGCTTTATATAATTCTGTCTTATTCTTCTTGATCTCTTCTAATTCTTTCCCATATATATTCTCTTCCGCTTCTTCCAAATCTGCACATGGTTGAAACTTGGCTAATTCTTCGTTAAAGTCTAACATTCTCTTCCTCCTGATTTATAAACTCTTTGGCCATGCTGCCAGATAAAAAGATCCGACAACAAAGCATACCGTTGTTTCCTGATTCCTGTCTATCATCTTACGAAAAGCATCCTGAAATTCTGCTTCATCGATTCTTCTCTTATGAATCCCCACTGTATAAAAGGCTTCAATCTCTGGAATTGTCTTCAGAATGTTCTTCATGTATTCTTCTTCATTCTGATGAGATGCTGCAAATAAGATCCGCTTCTTCATTCCATGGTAGTTTGCCTCCAACAGTCTGTACAAATCCTTGCATTCCTTGGATATTGTGCGATACATCCACAATGATCCCTGGTGCGATCTCTTCCATCCTTCCGCTGATCCTGATCTGGCTCAGTGCTTCATAGATCTTATCTTCATCGAGTCGTCCACAGATAAGTTCTGCTGTCTGCAATGCTGCTGCAAGATTGGACTTCTGAAATTCTCCTGCAATGTTGGTCCGCACATCTCTTTCCTTATCATACGCATTGGCATTTAAAAAATCAATATATTTTCCTGCTTTTTCTTTAAAATTAAGATTATCTTCAGAAATGTCATAAATTCGTGATTTTTTCTGCCTTGCTTCTTCAGAAAGGATTTCTTTTACCTTGGGTTCCTGTTCTATTGTCACAACTGGAATTCCTGGCTTAATGATCCCTGCTTTGTGTGTTGCGATCTCTTCCAATGTTTGTCCCAGAAATTCCATATGATCTTCGCTGATTGAAGTAATCACACTGACCTTCGGACAGATAACATTGGTAGCATCATATCTTCCACCCATTCCTGTCTCGATCATACAGATATCTGGTTGTTCTTCCTGAAAGATCACCATCGCCATCAGAAATACTGCCTCAAAAAATGATGGGCTGTTCTTTCCTTCTGTTATTCCAGTTTCAATGGCATGTCTTACCTTCACCGCAGCTGATGCAAATCGTTCATCACTGATCTCTTTCGCACACAGCTTGATTCGTTCATTGATCTTCACAACATGTGGCGAGGTAAAGGAAGCTGTCTTCTTTCCATGCTGGGTAAGGAGTGCTTCTAAAAATGCACAGACGGATCCTTTTCCATTCGTCCCTGCTACATGGATCATATGCAGCTCTTTTTGAGGATTTCCCAATCGTTCTAAAAAGTATTTTATATCTTCGAGAGAAGATTTTGTGGCGAATCCTGCGATTTTGTATAAATATTTTACAGACTCTTCATAAGTCATGGTCATTTCTTCTGTTAGCATAATTCACCACTCAGTACTGCTTTCAATACCTGAAGTACTCCATCTTCTTTGTAAGATGGTGCTACAAAATTCGCTGCTTCTTTTACTTCATCTCTGGCATTCTCCACTGCAAAACTGTGACTTGCACGTTTTAACATCTCGATATCATTTAAATTATCTCCAAATGCCAGTGTTTCATCTGGTGTGATTCCGTATTCTTCCTGAAAATGTCTTAAGGCACTTCCTTTGTTCGCACCTTTGTTGGCGCAATCAACCCAGCATTTTCCGGATACTACAACATTCATCTTCTTGCCCCATCGTTTGATGAACTCATCCCCAACTACATCTTCGGCGCAATTGTGATGAAAAATACTCATCTTACATACACCTTCTGGATTCCCTAAAACATCATCTACGAGATCACCTCTGTAGCCATAGTCTCCGACCAGATGCTGGTAAATCCCGATATTCTCCATATATGTCATGTTATCTTTATTGATCGCAATCTCACATCCTGGAACTGTCTTGCTTCTTCAATATAAGTTCTTACGATCTCTGGGTCGATCACATCTACATATTGATAATCTTTGGAATGAATACAAGTTCCATTTTCTGAAATAAAACTGATGTCATCAAGTACTGGCGTGAATACTTTCTCGATACTTGCTCTCTGACGGCCGCTTGCCGCTAACACGATCGTTCCCCTTCGTTTCAGTTCTTTGATCACGTCATAATATTCCGGATTCAGATCCAGTGTCCCATCTGCCACTAATGTTCCATCAATGTCTGTTGCGATTAGTTTGATCATTTGTTTTCCTTTCTTTTCTCCATATACATGCTGTATCATTATTTCAAAAAGGCTGCCATACTTTGTACAGCAACCTTTGTTTTAATTTGTCTTTTTCCAGATCGTATTGGTGTCACCTGATATACATAATAATTCAGCCAGTTATAATACATAGCATTTGCATGACATCTCCATGACTTCACTGGTTTCTTCGTTGGATCATCATCTCCATGACTTCACTGGTTTCTTCGTTGGATCATCATCTTTGTAATAATTCTTTGGTATATCTGGATTCAGTCCTCGTTTCACATCCCTTACATATTCATAATGCAGTGACATCACATCATATTCTGGATGTCCTGTGACAAATACCTGACTTCCTGTGGAATTCAAAATAATGTATGGTCCTGTCTCATCTGATTCTGCTACGATCGTTAATTCTTTATTCTTGCGGATCGCTTCTCCGTCAACTCCTGTATTTCTAGAGTGTGGCACGTAGAACTTATCATCAAATCCTCGAATAATAGGAAGTTTATTATGTAATGGATGGTGTTCATAAACACCTGAAATCTTCTTATTCAAGATATGTTTCTTGATCCCATAGTGATAATAAAGTCCTGCTTGTGCTGCCCAGCAGATATACAAAGTTGATGTGACATGTGTCTTGGACCATTCCATGATCTCAACAACTTCATCCCAGTAATCAACTTCTTCAAATTCTTTTAACTCTACTGGTGCTCCTGTAATGATCAGTCCGTCAAAACGTTTGTCTTTGATCTCTGAGAAATAATTATAAAATTTCTCCATATGTGACTCTGATACATGAGTCGGAACATAAGATTCTGTCTGTAAAAATGTGATATCTAACTGTAATGGTGTATTTGATAAACTTCTCAGCAAATGAAGTTCTGTGTCTAATTTGTTTGGCATCAGATTTAAAATTGCAATCTTTAAAGGCCTGATATCCTGTGTACATGCCCTTTCTTTATCCATCACAAATACATTTTCTTCTTCTAAGGCTGCCTTCGCCGGCAGATCGTTGTCTATTCGAATTGGCATTTTATCAAATCTCCTTCTCTTTTTTTCGATTGCTTTTTAAGCTGACAGCATTTTTCCTGTCAGATATTTATTATAAAACTCTTGCATTTTTTATGCAATCTATATTTATTATCGTCCGATCAGATTAAGGAAATCTTCTTCGCTCAGTATTGGAATGTTTAATTCCATCGCTTTCTTATTCTTTGATGACTGCGACATTTTGTCATTGTTGATCAGATAGTCTGTTTTCTTTGACACTGATCCTGTGACCTTGCCTCCCATCTGCTCAATCTCTTCCTTTAGTTGTTTTCTATTATCAAAATGATCAAGTGATCCTGTCACAACAAATGTTTTTCCTTCTAAGATCTGTTCTGTCTTACTTTCTTCTTTCTTCTCAAACTGCACATATTGTAACAGTTGTTCTAAGATCTTCTGATTATGTGGTGTATGAAAATATGATACCATAGCTTCTGCGATCATCGGTCCAATCTGATCGATCGCAATAAAATCCTCTGCATCGGCTTCTCTGATCGCATTGAAATCTTCTTTAAAATGTTTGCAGATCAATTTTGCATTGGAAAGTCCTACATTCGGAATTCCCAGACTATAAATAAAATTTGCCAATGCAGGCTGTTTGGAATCATTGATCGCATTGATCAGATTTTGGTAGGATTTTTCCCCAAATCCTTCTAATTCCAGAATCTCTTCTTTGTGATCTTTTAAAGTGAAGAGATCATAAATTTCATTTAATAGTCCAACATCGATCATCTTCTGTAATGTTGCTTCGGATAGTCCATCAACATTCATTGCATCTCTTGATACAAAATGCGAGAATGATTTGATCTTCTTTGCAACTGCAAAATTCGTTGGTGCAGACTAGGGTTCTGATTCCATTTTCATCTTCGATCTTTGTCTCACCACCGCACGCAGGACAAGTATGCGGAATCTCTATATTGCCGCTCTTTGTTTTATTCTCTGCAAGCTGTGGAATGATCATATTAGCTTTGTATACAACGATCTCATCGCCGATTCCTAACTGCAGTTCTTCCATCACACTAATGTTGTGGAGACTGGCTCTGCTGACAGTCGTTCCTTCTAATTCTACTGGTTCAAAAATTGCCACTGGATTGATCAGTCCGGTTCTTGATGGGCTCCATTCAATCTCAGTTAATGTTGTCTCCGCTGTCTCATCTGCCCATTTAAATGCGATGGAATCTCTTGGGAATTTTGGCTGTTCTTCCAAGACTTTTTCCATATGCAAGATCATCATAGACTAATACCAGTCCATCTGATGGCAGATCAAATTGTTCGATCTTCTTTGAGAACTTCTCAATCTCACCTCGGATCGTATCTTCTGTGACTCTGATATGTTCTACCACATCAAATCCAAGGCTTGCTACCCAGTCTAATTTCTTCTCGAAGGAATTATCAAAATCCATACCTTCAACATCACTGACACTGAACGCATAGAAATGAACGTGGCGTTTGGCTGTGATCTCATTGTTTAACTGTCTGACGGAACCACTGCATAAGTTTCTTGGGTTCTTATACTGACTGTCAACATCTTCGATTTCTTCGTTCATCTTATAGAAATCTGAATATGGTATGATCGCTTCTCCACGAATGACCAATGTTCCCTGATATGCAATACGTCTTGGAACATTTTCAAAAACCCTTGCGTTGTTTGTTACAACTTCTCCAACTTCCCCATTTCCACGGGTCACGGCTTTGAGGAGTTTTCCATGTTCATAGGTCAGAACGATCGTTAAACCATCGAGTTTCCATGACAGGATTCCTTCCTGCCGTTCAGCATGTTGCCAGCTGATCTGGCTCCTTTGTCTTGTCTAATGATAACATCGGAGATGGATGTGCTTCTTTTTCCAATACTGTCATCAATTCATACCCTACATGGATCGTTGGGCTGTTTGATAAAACAGTGTTCGTCTTTTTCTCTAGTTCTAAAAGTTCATCATACATCTTATCGTATTCGAGGTTGCTCATAACTTCTTTATTCTGCTGGTAATAAGCTTTCCCTGCTTCATTTAGTGTATGAATGAGTTCTTTCATTCTGTCTAAATCATTCACTTTTTAGCTCCTTCTTTAACTCTCGTAATTCATCCGGAGTTAATTTTCGATATCTTCCTTCTTTCAGATCGCCGAGTTTAATGTTCATAACACGGACTCTCTTAAGTTTTGTCACACGGTATCCAAAATGTTCACACATTCTTCGGATCTGCCGGTTTAATCCCTGTGTCAAGATGATCCTGAACTCGTTTGGTCCTTCTTTTATAACTTTGCATCTTCTTGTTACTGCATTAATCTCATCTAATGGTACTGGATTCCTCATATCATGAATGAATTCATTCGTAATTCGTTTATTCACTGTTACTTCGTATTCTTTTTCATGATAATTTCTTGCTTTCATGATCTGATTGGCTGCTTCACCATCATTGGTAAGCAGGATTAATCCTTGAGAATCCTTATCTAATCGTCCTACAGGATAGATCCTTGTTGGATAGTTAATATAGTCGATAATATTATCTTTCTCTTCTTTGCTTGCTGTGCATACAATTCCTCTTGGCTTATGAAAAGCCAGAAAGATCAGATCTTCCTGAATCTTTACCGGCTTTCCATCAAATGTCACGCTCTGCCCCGGAAGTACTTTGGTTCCGCTTACTGCAACTTCTCCATCGACTTCGACTCTGCCTTCCTCGACATAAGTATCTGCCTGTCTTCTGGAGCAGATTCCTGCCTGACTTAAATATTTATTTATACGCACTGCATCTTCTGTTTTACGTTTTGTCTCTTGCATTGTTACCTTTCCCACTTGTCACAAAGGGCGATGATCTGATCAGCAAATTTTCCCAGGTCTTTGTTCGTTCCACCCTCATTGTGCTCAATTACAGATTTCAAACGCTCGCTGGCTGTAAGAAGTCTGATATAAGCACTGCTCTGTTTTGGTTTCTTCTGGATGCGTTCTCTTGATCCCCATTCAGTCCATTCGCCTGCAATAAGGTCAAACACATCTCCGCTGTATGGTGCTCTGGCTTTGAATTTGTATTCATCTTTTAAGCATGATGTAAATGCTTCACAGACCGCATCTTCTCCATGAACTACAAATACTTCTTCTGGTTTCTTCTCGAAACTATTGACCCATTTTAATAACCCGTTCTTGTCTGCATGTCCGCTTAAACCTTCTAATTGTACGATATCTGCTGCCACTTTGATTGCCTCACCAAACAGTTTTACTTCTTTGGCTCCTTCGATCAGTGATCTTCCCAGAGTTCCATATGCCTGATATCCTACAAATATGATCGTATTCTCTGATCTCCACAGGTTATGTTTTAAATGGTGTCTGATTCGTCCAGCTTCACACATTCCGGATGCTGAAATGATCACCATCGGTTCTGTTTCAAAGTTGATCTCCTTTGATTCTTCTGTCGTAATGGATAAATGAAGATTGGAAAATGTAATCGGATTAATTCCTTGTTTCACTAATTCCATAGCTTCCTCATCATATGTTTCATCGATGTTCATATTAAAGATCTTCGTCGCTTCCACTGCCAATGGGCTGTCTACAACAACTTTGAAATCTCCATGATTCTTGATCCTATCTTCCGCCTTGATCTGACGGATATAATATAACAGCTCCTGTGTTCTTCCAACTGCAAATGATGGGATCACGACATTCCCGCCTCGGTCAAAGGTTCTCTGGATCACATTGGTCAGTTCTGTCACATAATCCTGATGTTTTCCATGATAACGGTCACCATACGTAGATTCCATAATAACATAATCTGCTTCTCTCGTATAGCTCGGATCTTTGATCAATGGCTGGTTAAAGTTTCCGATATCTCCAGAGAATACCAGTTTCTTTTCCACATCTGCTTCCCTTAACCATACTTCAATGCTGGAAGATCCTAACAGATGTCCGATATCTGTAAATTTGATCGTAATGCCGTCAGCAACTTCAATCTGTCTGCCATATGGGCATGGCACGAAATACTGCATGACATTGATCGCATCATCCATCGTATAGATTGGTACAACTTCTGGTTTTCCAGATCGCCTTGCTTTCCTGTTCTTCCACTCCGCTTCAAATTCCTGAATGTGTGCACTGTCTTGCAACATGATCTCACATAGATCGGTTGTTGCTCTTGTCGCATAGATCTTTCCTCTGAACCCTTTTGCATACAACAGCGGGATCAGTCCTGAATGATCGATATGTGCATGTGTCAGCAGGATAAAATCAAGATTTCCTGCATTCACTGGAAGATCAACATTCTCGTATACATTTAACCCTTGTTCCATTCCATAGTCAACAATAAATCTTTTGCCGCAAGCTTCCACATAATGGCAACTTCCGGTCACTTCATGATCCGCTCCGATAAACATTAACTTCATGGCTTATACCTCCTCTGAAATATAGATTGGGCCAGCCGGCACGATATCTTTTAGATACTCATGCTCTTTTAATATCTGTCCTGCATCGTAGTCAAAAAACACCTGTGTCAGCTCGTCGATTGAAATTTCATCTTCCATCCTGTGCATCCGTTGTGTGTATGTCTAATGTCTCATCTTGTGGTATGTCTGCACGTTGAATGGATATCTTATGATTCAGACATTGAAACTGGAATACTCCATTCTGATCCTTGATATATGGATCTTTCACCAATATCCTGAATGTAAAATCGTTCTTTCCTTGCAAGATCTCTCCCCAAGCAGTAAGGTTCGTGATCCTTGCCATGATCTTTGGTACTTTTTTGCTTTGTATAAAATCCTTTCCTATTGAATTTCCCTTGAATAAATTTCCTTCTGTGATATAAATCTTCTTACCTTTGTGTCGTTGTTTGATCTGGTTAATCATATGTTCTGGCTCTAAAGAATACGCCCATCGGATATATACTTCATCTTCTTCAAAACTTTCTGCAAATACGCCTTGCAACAGATCGTCTTCATAATAAGCTAAAAGGCTTCCATCTCCACTCTGGCTTTCTTTTTCCAGTCGTCTCAGGTATGGTTCATCCGGAACTGTATATATCTTGTATTGTTCCATAAACCGCTCTAAAAAATCCTGGATCGTCTGATAATCTTCTGCCATTATATGAACGATCTTATGATTTCTATCCGTTGTATCATCTGTATATGAAATGTTATGATCATCGATCATTGTTTCTTCCCAGTCCATCACAAATCGAAACTGGAATGGTTCATAATATGCTTTATTCGCAGGCATCAGATACGTAAATGGCTGTTGCTGCTCATGCATATCATTGAAACACTTCTTAAGCATCTCTGCCATGATGCCTCTTCTTCTATATTCCTTCCACACCGCAACTGCTACAATATAATTTAATGTATATGTCTTCTTTCCTGCTCTTATGTGATATGGATTTAAATGGAGCATTCCTAAGATCTTGTTGTCTTCTTCTGCCAGTATCACTGATTCGTTGCATATATCTCTTCAAAATAATATTGTGCAAACGGCTCTGGATCTTCAAAAATCTTCTGATACATGTCATATACTGGCTGTTTGTCTTTGTTTTTCTGATAAATGATCTCCATGCTATTTCCTTTATTCTTATTTTGTTTCATTCAGCAGACACACTGCCTGTGCACTGATCCCGAGTCCCTCTCCTGTGAATCCTAAATGTTCTTCTGTCGTTGCTTTGACATTCACCTGATCTGGATCTACTTTGAGGGTCTTACTGATATTTTCTTTCATTGTTGGAATATAATTTAATAACTTTGGTCTCTGTGCAATGACTGTCGCATCCACATTCCCAATCTCGTATCCTTTTTCCTCGATCAATCTTACAACTTCTGCTAACAACTTCATGCTGTCTGCATTATGATATGCAGGGTCTGTGTCTGGAAAATGCTTTCCGATATCTCCTAATGCTGCTGCCCCAAGGATCGCATCTGTGATCGCATGCAGCAGAACATCAGCATCTGAGTGTCCTAATAATCCTTTCTCATATGGTATATTTACTCCGCCTAAGATCAAGTCTCTTCCTTCTACTAACTGATGGACATCATATCCCATTCCTACACGCATTATTCTTGCTCTCCTTTTTTTTGTTTTTTATTATAACATGATTTCACTCTTTTATCATGATTTTTAGCAAGAAAGAATCCTACTTTGTAGGATTCTCCGCCGCAGTGCGATCCTGCCCAGAGGGATTTTTTATTTCATAGGGGATTTCATCGAAATTTCCTATGAAATAAAAAAGACATATTCATATCGAATATGTCTTCCGAAGTAGCGATGAGCAGATTCGAACTGCTGACACTACGGGTATGAACCGTATGCTCTAGCCAACTGAGCTACATCGCCATATGTTATGAAATTCATCCATGTAGTTCATGG
>ENA-OQCX01001496-OQCX01001496.1-human-gut-metagenome-genome-assembly--contig:-NODE-1496-length-10545-cov-7.204646_pt1 | contig 10545 bp, 9 predicted proteins | sample MGYA00242762_ERZ504587 | MGnify/ENA primary metagenome ERZ504587 (study PRJEB26092, sample SAMD00036337) | human gut metagenome | host: Homo sapiens | study: EMG produced TPA metagenomics assembly of...
CAGCGTTCCCGGATTGGCCTCCAGCGTAATCTCAGCATCCTCTGAAAAAACGTACTTGCTCCGCAGTTTTTCCATCACACGGGCGAGCATTCCGGCATCCACTGCGGATGGTGTTCCGCCGCCGAAAAAGACGGAAATCACTTCACTTTCTGCCGTCTCTTCCGCTGCATCGATTTCTGCCAGCAGAGCCTCTTCATACTCCTTCTGCATTGCTTTCGTGCCCGGTCCCGAGACAAAATCACAGTAGGCGCATTTCCGGATGCAGAACGGGATATGCACATAGAGTTCCAGTGGTTTTCTTTTTTTATTCATTCTGCTTTTCCTCCGTACGATCGAAAGACCGGCCCCTGCGCTCCCGCAACAGCAGGCGGCGCCGACAGGCCGGTCTCATTTTTATTTCTTAATTTTCATCCAGTTTCAGCACGCTCATAAAGGCTTTCTGCGGAATCTCCACGTTTCCTACCTGGCGCATCCGCTTCTTACCTTCCTTCTGCTTCTCCAGCAGCTTCTTCTTTCGGGAAATATCGCCGCCGTAGCACTTGGCGAGGACGTCTTTGCGCATCGCGCGGACGGTTTCTCTGGCGATAATCTTCGATCCGACAGCCGCCTGGATCGGGATTTCGAAGAGCTGCCGCGGAATCTCTTCTTTGAGCTTCTCGCACATCTTTCTTCCGCGCTCGTAGGCAGATCCCTCGAATACAATGAAGGACAGCGCATCCACTTCTTCTTTATTGACGAGGATATCGAGTTTTACAAGCTCGCTTCTCTCATAGCCGAGCAGCTCGTAGTCGAATGACGCGTAACCTTTGGAGCGGGATTTTAAGGCATCAAAGAAATCGTAGATAATCTCATTCAGCGGGAGATGGTAATGAAGCATCGCACGCGTCGTCTCCATGTATTCCATTCCCTGATACTGGCCTCGTCTCTGCTGGCAGAGCTCCATGATCGGTCCGATGTAGTCGGTCGTCACCATAATCTCTGCTTTTACCAGCGGCTCTTCCATATAATCAATCTCGGACGGGTCCGGCAGATTCGACGGGTTGGTCAGGTCAATGACGGTTCCGTCGGTTTTGTGAACCTTATAGATAACGCTCGGTGCGGTCGTCACGAGATCCAGATTGTACTCACGCTCCAGGCGCTCCTGAATAATTTCCAGGTGAAGCAGTCCAAGGAAACCGCAGCGGAAGCCAAAGCCAGTGCTGCCGATGTCTCCGGCTCGTAGAAGAGGGATGCATCGTTTAACTGCAGTTTTTCCAGCGCGTCGCGCAGATCGCCGTACTGTGCGCCGTCGGCCGGGTACATGCCGCAGTATACCATCGGGTTGACTTTTTTGTAGCCCGGCAGTGCTTCTGCACACGGACGGTCGGCATCGGTCACGGTATCACCCACGCGGGTGTCGCGCACGTTTTTGATGCTGGCGGTGATATAGCCTACCATTCCGGCGGAGAGCTCGTCGCACGGGATCAGACGGCCTGCGCCGAAGTAGCCGACCTCGACAACTTCCTCGACAGCGCCTGTCGCCATCATGCGGATTCTCGTTCCTTTTTTCACGCTTCCTTCCATCACACGGCAGGAAATGATGACGCCGCGGTATGCATCGTAGACGGAGTCGAAAATCAGTGCTTTTAACGGTTCCGTCGGATCACCTTCCGGTGCCGGAATTTTCTGTACGATCTGTTCGAGCACCTCGTCCACGTTCAGGCCGGTTTTTGCGGAAATCCGCGGAGCATCCTGCGCTTCCAGTCCGATGACATCCTCGATCTCTGCAATTACACGGTCCGGCTCGGCGCTTGGAAGGTCTACTTTGTTGATGACCGGGAACACATCCAGGTCATGGTCAAGGGCGAGGTAGACGTTGGCAAGGGTCTGCGCCTCGATACCCTGCGATGCATCGACAACGAGCAGTGCGCCGTCGCATGCGGCAAGGCTTCGGGAAACCTCATAGTTGAAGTCAACATGGCCCGGGGTGTCAATCATGTTTAAAATGTACTCCTCGCCGTCGGCCGCTTTGTATACGGTACGGACTGCCTGTGCCTTGATCGTGATGCCGCGCTCACGCTCCAGATCCATATTGTCCAGCACCTGATCCTGCATCTCACGCTCGGTCAAAAGGCCTGTTTTCTGAATAATACGGTCCGCAAGGTTGATTTTCCATGGTCGATATGGGCAATTAATACAAAAATTACGAATTTTACTCTGATCTATTCCTGACAAGTTTTTTCCTCCTGCTTTTTCCCTACGATACCAGATTGCTCCATATTTCGTACTCCCGCAATCTGTCTATTTTGTATGATACGAAATTCCACTCAAAAAGCAAGATAAATTTATCCGCCTGATGCCGGACTTTTGCCCGACAGAACCTTATGCAGGATATCCGCAAACGGCCCCATTGCATTTTTCACCTCCTCGACCGTATTCGTCTGCGCACCAACCTCGAGAAGAACAGATCTCGGGCGGAGATGGAGGTTGTAGCGGTAGCCTTTTAAATAGATACAGCGCGAAAAGCCGGGATAATACTGTTTTGCCTCATACTCCATCTGAAAGGAAAATGCAAGGTTTTCCGCCTGATACGGATTGGGCAGGCTTGTCAGTTCGCCGCTTTCTTTCGTGCGGGAAAGGCCGTTGAAAAACATGATCTGCGCGGTCGGCTTTCCGTTGATTTCTGTCACAAGACGTTTTGAACCATTGACCCCGTCCCGGTGCAGGTCGATCACGACCTGAATGGACGGGTGTTCTTCCAGCGCCGCTGCGATGACCGGCTCCGCGTAGTTGTAGGCGCGGCTCCGCTCGAGACAGCCTTCTTTCATGTCAAATGCCTCTGTAATATGAAGCACTTCGTATCCGTACTGCTTTTCCAGAAGCTCCTGCAGATCATCACCGAGGCCGATTACCGTGTCCGCTCTTTCTCCCGGACGGGAATCGGCGAAGGTTTCCTGCGAATGGGTATGATAGATCAGAATCTGCGGGCCTCGGCATTTTCCGGCAGGGTCAGGTCTTTTCCGAGCAGGGTGCTGCCGTCGATCTCGCCCGGCAGGACCGAAGTGTTGGGATCGACAACGAAGAAGCGGTTCAGGAGCGCCTGCGGGTCAGCAAGAAGGTCAGGGGAAATTGTCTCCTGAATCGTGTCGGCCTCCGGGTAGAGAATCTCACGCGGTGCGCCGCCGGTTTCGATGGTCTCCTCCGGGACAGACTGCGGCGCTTCGGGTTCTGCCGTTGATGCCGACTCTCCGGCTGCCGGTTCTGTGATTCCTGTTTCCGTCTGCTCCGGCTCCGTGATTTCCATTCCATCTTTTTGAGTTTCATCTTTTTGAGTTCCATCCTTTTGATCTTCCTCAGTTCCCTGCTCCTTCGATTCTGTCTGCCCTCTTTCTGCTCCCGGTCCCGGATTCGAATCCTGCTTCGCCGTATCCGTTTCCGCTGCTTCTGTCCCGGCAGACAGCGTATTTTCTGCCGTGCTTCCCTCCCGAAGCGCCGGTATCTGATCCCGCACTGCCGCGAGGAGATTTTCCATCCATCCCCTTCCGTCCTCTTTTCCGTCATAAAAAAGAAGCGGCATCATCACATCCACGGATAACTGCTCCGCCTGTGCTGCCGCCCGCTGCAGCAGAACTTTCCCCTCTGAGAAATGATTTTTCCGGAGAACCGCTGCACTGCGGAACAGCAGTATACTGCAGGACAGGAAAAGACATCCCCATCCGAACCATCGTCCATTTCGCCTGGCATTCCACATATTATCACCATATTCATGATATGTTACATTTCCCCGGAAAATGCCTGATTCATACCTGCCGCAAGAACCCCGGCCAGGCGGCGGACCATCTCGTCGATCTCTTTTGTCGTCACGTAAAGGCTTTCGAGCGCCGGTGAAATGACTTCTCCCAGAAATTCATCCATCTCGGACTCCTCCAGCGATTCCAGAACGCCTGCGACGGCATCGTGGACGATCGTTCCTGCCCCTACAACGGTCGGCACACCGATTCCGATGACCGGCACGCCGAGCGTCTCCTGATTTAAGGCATTGCGGTGGTTTCCGACGCCCGAGCCCGGCCAGATTCCGGTGTCGGCAAGCTGGATCGTACAGTTCAGCCGGTGAATACTGCATGCGGCAAGGGCATCCACGGCGAGAATCACATCTGGATGGGTCTGTTCTGCCGTTCCGCGCAGGATTTCCACTGCCTCCATGCCCGTCTGTGCCATAACGCCGGGAGCAAGGCACTCACTTCCCGGCCCTTCTTTCCGTAGGTGCGCACCAGATGCGCGTAACGTTAAGCTGCTCCACCGTCTCCGGCCCGAGCGCATCCGGCGTGATGCCGCGGTTGCCGAGGCCGGCCACAAGAACGGATCCGCACGCTTCCGGCACCATTTCCATCAGACAGTGAGAAAACTCCTCCGCCGCTTTCCGGCTCTCCTCCTCGTCTGCCGTCAAAAGCAGCGGCGCTTCGATCGTCACATACGTCCCTTTCGGCTTTCCCATCATTTTTGCACCCTGCTCCGATGTGATTTTCACAATGGTTGTCTGAATTTCCGCCTTTCTTTTCTTCTTCTCAATCTCGACCCCGGAGATCTCCACATGGTCCCTCTCAAATTTTTCCTGATTCTCCATCGCCAGGTCTGTCCGCATCCTATACTTTCCTATCATACTTTTCTCCTTCTCCTGTATTTTTGTTGTAGTTTTTGCAATTTTTTCAAAAATATGTATTGACAAAACATGCGAAATATTATAGGATAATAAAGCATGTTTCAGTGGAGCGCCCGTGTCTGTTCCATTGAATAACATCCCTTAAATCACATTAATTTTAAAAATATTGGAGGTGTACAGTTTGGCTAACATTAAATCCGCAAAGAAAAGAATCCTGGTAAATCAGACAAAGGCAGACCGCAACAAAGCAATCCGTTCTGCAGTTAAGACTTCTATGAAAAAAGTAGATGCTGCTGTTGCTGCAAACGATAAAGAGGCTGCTGCTGCTGCATTAGTAAATGCGATCTCTACCATCGACAAGGCTGCTTCTAAAGGCGTTTATCATAAAAACAACGCTGCCAGAAAAGTATCCAATCTGAGCAAAGCTGTAAACTCAATCGCATAATAAAGATATAAACCAAAGAGAACTTAGTCATACCGTCATGTGGCTGGGTTCTTTTTTTATGCTTACCAAAAGAGTGCGCCGCGACAGATCTTTTGATAAACACAGAACAAGGCGTACCGGTACAGGAAAACTGGCCGATACGCCTTGTTCTTTTTAGAAAACTCTGCTCTTACGCCGCCCTGCTGTATTTCGTAATCAGCAGCTCCACGCTCAGCAGATCGGAAATTTTTCCCGTCTTCACGTCCTCTTCCATCTGCACGCAGTCATTGACCGCCGCTTTTAATTCCTCCGCCGCATACTGGCGCGACATGGGAATATAGTTCCGCACAACGAAACTCTGCAGTCCCGTCCGTTTTGCGATCGTCGCCTGATCGCAGTGCTCTGCCAGCAGCTCTTTGACCTGCAGCAGCAGATTAAACTGGCGTGCCAGCAGAAAGAGAATCCGCATCGGCGGCTCCTTTAAAGCCAGCAGATCCTGATACAGATCGAGCGCTTTCCGCTGCTTCTTCTCCGTTACCGCGCGGATCATCTCGAAAATCCGGTTCGTAATCTGCGTTGTGCAGACTGCCTCGATATCCGCCCGCGTGATCACATCTCTTCCCATCGTATAGCTGAGCAGTTTTTCCAGCTCCTGCGAGATATTTCCCATATCCCGTGCCCGTCTTTTCCAGAAAATCTTCCATATCCTGGCGCGTAATCTTTTTTCCCTCTTTTTTCATCATGCCGAGTACCCAGGTCATCAGCGTCTTTTCGTCCTGACGAGCAAATTCCACTGCTCTTCCCTGCTTCTGCACCGCCTTGTACATACGGTTCCGCTTATCGACTTCCTCCTCCACGAAGATCAGCACCAGATAATCCGGCAGGGATCCCATGTAGTCTGCCAGCGCGTCGGCTTTGTTTTTGAAAAATCCTGTATTTTCCAGCAGAATCACACGGCGGTCCGCAAAAAACGGCATCGTCTCCGCAAGGTCAATCACTTTGGGAATCTCGGTTCCTTTTCCCTCAAAGCGGGAGAAATTCATCGTGTCGTCCTCCGGCAGCAGTGCGTTTTTCAGCTTGTTTTTATACTGATGCTTCAGATAGGCTTCTTCTCCGTAGAGCAGGTAGGCCTGCTTAAAATTCTGCGTTTTGATATCTTCTAAAATGCTTTTCATTCCATCCTCTTTCTTTCGTTCCGGCAGAAACACGTTTGCGCAGTGCCGCAGCAGCCGGAGCTTTTGACCATTCAGGAGACGGGAAATTCCACATCCGCCCGGTATCCGTGAACCGCCAGGCGGTCACGCTTCAGCTGTACTGTCACGGCTCCATCCACCGGTGTTCCGTAGATATGGCTTTTGCAGGCACGAAGCCGCTCCAGCAGCTCCCGGTGCGGATGGCCGTACCGTCCCGGCCACGCGCAGGAAATCAGGCTGATCTGCGGCTGTATGCGGTTCAGAAATGCCTCGCTCGTTGAATTTTTCGAACCGTGGTGCGCCACCTTTAAAATCTGGCACCGCTCTGCCGCCCCCAGGACCTCTTCTTCTCCGCTTCCCTCCAGATCTCCCGTCAGAAGTGCGCGGCAGGCACCGCAGGAAAGCTGTAATACAACACTTCCGGCGTTTTCCTCTCCCGTATAGTCTTCGCCCGTTCCCGGATGAAGTACCGATACGGTGAGTTCTCCTGCACGGATCTCGTCTCCCTTTTTTAGATATTCTACCATAATTCCCGCTTTTTGTGCGGCCAAAATAAAAGGATTTTCTTTTTCGCTTCCTTTCATCCACACAGGCAGGAACAGATGGCGGATGCGAAGCGCCGTTTTCTGCTCCCCGATCAGCTCCAGCAGTTCGAGGATTCCGTTCGTGTGATCTGCGTCCGGGTGCGTGATAACAACGGCATCAAGAGCGGCAATGCCGCGCTGTTTCAGATATGGGAGAATCCTTTTTTCCCCGACCGCAGACGCACTGCTGCTCCCGCCGTCATTCAGCATCACAAAACGGCCGCTCTCCACCACCAGCGAATCGCCCTGGCCGACGTCCAGCGCTGTAATGGAAAATGTTTCCCGGGGACGGTAAAAAAGCAGAACACAGGCAAAAAACATGGTAATACCAAAGAGCATCCGCTCCCGCCTTCGTGCCTGCGCACCTGTTCGTTTTGCCCCATCCGGATTCATCTCCCGTTTTCGTTTTCGCACATACAGTATCACCAGCAGACCGGTCAGAATGATTCCATATCCTGCCATCTGCCATTTTTCCGGCTGACCGCAGATCCACACATTTCCCGGAATCTGTGCGACCGCCGCTGTCATCTGCCGCAGAAGTGTGAGCAGGAACCGCGCCGGAAGCAGAACAACACTTCCCGCTTTCACGCTTGCCAGTCCCGCCAGAAGCCCCGCAGCACCCGTCAGCAGCACCGCCGTCATGACAGCTCCTGCAAACAGATTCGGCAGAAACGCAAAGAGCGGAATCTCATAAAAATACCACGCCTGCAGCGGATCATGACAAGCTGCAGGGAAAGGTACACCATCGCAGCCTCTTTTCCTTTCGCCGCAAGCTTTTCCAACCCCGTTTTTTCCCCGCGTCTCTTCCGTTCCGCCTTCTCCCCCGCCAGAACCGGATAAACCCCGGAAATGGCTGTTACTGCTCCAAACGAAAGCCAGAACCCGCTCTGCTCCAGATACGAGGGGTTTTCTGCCAGCATCAGAATTGCCGCAAGAGAGAGCGCACTTAAGGAATCATACGTCCTTCCCACTGCGACAGCTCCCATCCGCACCGCAAACATCATCACTGCACGCACGGTCGCCGTTCCGCTGCCAGTAAACATGCCATACAGCACCATACCGGCGGCCGCTGCCAGAGACGCGGGAGTTTTCGGCAGATGCAGCGCCATCAGCAGCCGTCGGAGTGCCATGCCGAGCAGCATCAGATGCATGCCGGAAACGGAAATCAGGTGCAGCAGACCGCTCTGCTGATACGCCAGATACGTCTCTTCCGTGAGTTCCGACCGTTCCCCGAGCAGCATCGCAGAAAGCACACCTGCCTCCTCCTCCGGCATCATTTCTTTTAAAACGGCACAGCACCGCTCCCGCTCCAGCCGGAGCGCTTCGCCGAGATTCCGCCGCCCGGCATCCACAACTTCCTCCCGCTCCGAAATCACGTAGAACGCACAGCCTTTTCCCTCATAATATGTTTTCTCATCAAACATCCCCGGATTGCGCGGGCTTTCCGGCTTTTTTACAGTTCCGTACACCCGCACAGCGGCTCCGACCGGCAGATCTCCCGCTTTGCGAGCAGATAAATTTTCCCTTTGCTTCCCTCCCCGCGCAGCACATACCCGTTGTTGCTGCTCTTTTTCTCATACGTTTCAATTGTCCCTGCAATCCACACCTTCCTGCCCTGCTGCGCTTTGTTTTCGTATTTGGGGTCAGAAAAAGGCGTGCCAAGAGGCACGCCCGCAATCCGCAGCAGCACAAGCACCAGCATGAATCCAAGACACGCCAGGCACATGGGCCGTTTTCTCATGTATCTTTTTCCTCCAGATAAGACAGGTCTTCCTCGTAGAACTGATTGAGTTTCATCGTTTCACGGAAGGTTACATCGCTCTCTCCGTTGATGGAAAACTGCACCTTATCCACCTTACAGTTCGCCGTGATGGAATCCACCACCGCGTAAATCGGAATCTGCTCCGCCACACTCGAAAGCGCAGAATCCTTAAAAGATTTGTCAAAATTCACATAGGCAATCCGATCGGATGTCGTGACACTTAAGACATTCATCGTATCCGGCAGCACTGCATAGTGGCCGTCTTCTTTCGGTCCCTTCATCAGCTGCTCCACCACGACACGTTCCAGCGGAATGTTCGTGCTGTACGGCACCCGCCGCGTCTCTTTCACAAGATGATCGCCTGCTTCATTTGCAAAATACAGTGTCAGCGTCGCATACTGATACTGATAAATTTCCCTTCCGGAATTTTCCAGAAAGCTGTCCGCCGTCATCGTTCCGATCTCGCGTCCTTTGGAATCCTTTAACGGATCCCCGTCAATCAGAAGCGTCACGCGCTCCACCTCCGGAACCTGCACAAAGGTACGCACCAGTCCTGCACGCACCAAAACCTCCTGCGGCCGCGCAAGCTCTCCGTATTCTCCGCTTAAGTTCAGCGTAAGGAGCCCGTTCTCCAGCGTATACGTCTTGATGGAAATCCCATTGGAAAGAAGTGCCTGGTTTCCGTCCTTGGCAGGTTTCTCCTGCAGCGCGTCAACCAGCTCCTTGATCAGTTTCTGATCCGTTCCTTCTTTTGGTTCATACGGCTCCTGCACCAGTGTTGTGCCGGTTTTGTCCAGGCAGTACAGGTGATACGCCGACTCCTTCTGGCTCTTCTGCCACTGCCCGCAGCCGCTAAGAAGCAGCACGCCGGCCAGCAGTACGCCAAGTATCCGTTTCATGTGCGCCACCTCCTACATCACGTAATTCAGAGGAATCCGCACGGAAAATGTCGTTCCCTCGTTTTCTTTGCTGTATACACGGATCGCTCCCCGGTGCATGACAATCGCGCTCCGCGCAATCGCAAGGCCAAGGCCGGTTCCGCCGATTTCCCGCGAGTGGGACTTGTCCACGCGGTAGAAACGCTCGAAGATATGCGCAATCGACTCCTCCGGGATGCCGATGCCGGAGTCTGCCACCGTCACGTAGAAATATTTGTGATCCGCATTTAAGGATACACGCACCCATCCATTCTCGTTGTTGTATTTGATGCCGTTTTCGATCAGGTTCGAGAACGCCAGCGAGAGCTTCGTCGCATCCACCTCCGCATTGACCGGGCGGAAGCTGTCGAGAATGAGCTCCACATTTTTCTGTGCGGCAATCGGATGAAGCCGCTTCAGCAGCTGCTCTAACAGCTCGTTGATATTGACCTGGGTGATATTGAGGTCTGCCACCTTTTTATCCATCTTGACCAGCGACAAAAGGTCGGTAATAATCTGGTTTTCGCGGTCGATCTCCGAGGTAATATCCTGCATGAACTCCTGATAAAGTTCCACCGGAACGCCCTCCTGCCCGTTCAGCGAATCCGCCAGAACCTTCATGGACGCAAGCGGCGTCTTTAACTCATGCGAGACGTTCGAAACAAATTCCTGGCGGGAATCGTCGAGCGTGCGGACGCGGGTCAGCATCTTGTTGAATGCGTCCGTGATCAGCTCTGTCTCGAGGTAATCCGGAACAGAAATGCTTTCGTCGAGATAGCCGTCGGTGATGTCCTCGATGGAACGGGTGACCTTCTGGAACGGCTTCATCAGAATGCCCGCGAGCAGATAGCCAAAAACCAGCACGAGAAGCGCAATGATCGAAAGAATCGTCATTCCCTTCGTCTCCAGAATTTCATATTCGCACGGATCTCATCCGTCGAAATGCTGACGAGCATAACGCCGAGCGTCTCCTTCGTCTCGGTATTCTGAATCCGCACCGTCATTTCCAGATAGCTGTTTTTCCGG
>ENA-OQCX01001498-OQCX01001498.1-human-gut-metagenome-genome-assembly--contig:-NODE-1498-length-10536-cov-2.799885_pt1 | contig 10536 bp, 12 predicted proteins | sample MGYA00242762_ERZ504587 | MGnify/ENA primary metagenome ERZ504587 (study PRJEB26092, sample SAMD00036337) | human gut metagenome | host: Homo sapiens | study: EMG produced TPA metagenomics assembly of...
CGTCTATGATCTTGAAGAAACGTGACTTCAAACGCTGGTCAGTAAAATTTATGTCCACAAACTCTTCTTGCCAGTTCTTGTATTCCGCCGTCATTTGGATCTCCCCTTTTTCTTTAGTATAACATGGAACATATAAATATCTATGATTACTTATGGGTCAAGTTAAGAGCTAAAGCAAGGGGTTTTACGACGCATTGGATAATATGAAATCGAAAAAATTACCATATTTGTCTTGGACAGATGGTAGTTATTTTGTGCATTTTTTGAAAATCTTTTATAATAGTATTAAAGATTTATATACAGAAATGAGGTGAAGCGAGCGTGAGTTTTAAAGAATGTCTGAACGAGTATATAAAACAAATTCAATGCACAGGTAAAGAACTGGCTGTCAGTAGTGGGATTTCAGAGACTGTTATCAGCAGATATCGTAAAGGAGAGAGGATGCCTTCTGCTGACAGCGAGTATCTCAAAAAACTATCTGATGGAATCATAAAGATAGCAGAGACCAAAATGATTCAGGATTTTAATGCAGACAGGTATTTGAGAAATTACGTAAAAGTCTGATGACGGGCCAAAAGGAGTTGCATTTTGACAATCAAAAAGTAAATTTGCTGCTGACTGAGCTGGACATTAATATCTCAAAAATAGCTGCTTTTATGCATTATGATCCATCTTATCTGTCCAAGATACGAAATGGAAAAAGAAGTCTGGCACATTATTATCTGACCAGTCGTAAAGAGGAAGTAGCAGTCAGCAAAAAAAATATGGAATTCCTTCTGAAAAAAGCCAGTTCACTGATGGATATTTACAGAAAGGAACGAAGAAATAAGTTAAATATTTTTCTGGATGAAGATATGCATAAGGAAGGGCATCGGCGGAGAGTACTGGCAGCTCCATCATTGGGAACGATGTCGGAACAACTTTTGGAGAAGATCCTGAAGCGCAATGCAATTTGTGGAAATGAGCGGAAGATAGTTCTGGAATGTTATACAAAGCAAAAAGAAAGACTGGAAATGATCCTGAGTCATAGTACCGTGGAAGATGAGATTTCAGAAATCATTTCGGAAGAATATGAGAAATATCCATTGGTGCTTTCTCTTGCAGAGTGTTTCCTGGAAAAAGATATCCAGCTTTCATATGACGAATATCTTTCCGGAATAAGAGAAGCAGAGGCATATGCAGAAAATCACAAAAACTATACAGTCCATGTGACGCAGATGAAAGGTTTTCGCAATATTCAAATTACCTGCTTTGAAGGAAAATGGTGCATGGTATCCAAAAACAGAGCACCGGCTATCCATTTTGTTATACATCATCCGAAACTCAGATATGCACTGGAAAATATGACTTTGCCGATTCAGGACGGGAAGATGTAGAGAAAAAGGAGAGGAATATGAAACGGAAAAAAAGAGAAGCGTTTATAATGGCAGCTGTTGCAGGAAGTTTTGCGGTTAGTATGACTGGTCCGCAAGATATATGGGCACTGGGAAATAATGGAGGACGCTCATATAAAGTGCAGACTATACAGGACAGTTCAACGAGGAAAACCGCAGCCAGAGGTTATGTACCGATAGATTATACAGTAAGTGGGGATGTGACATGGTGTGGAAAGTGGCAGAGCGCTTCTGCTCCGGCACAGGTTTATCTGACTGCAATGAGTGCGGATCAGAACACGATATTTGGCTTTTATTCACCAGTGTCTTATGAGCATATGCTGGATTATTCAATGGGAGGTGTATCTTATAACCAGCACCAGGATGGTTGGTTTGATGCACAGACAATGGTGCCAATGTTACATTTTATGAAGGCAGAAGAATACTGTGATTATATGACAGAAAATATTCTGGATGGGAATCAGGCAGAATTACTCAGTCAGGCAGAGATTACACCGAGTCAGCAGAAAATGTTGGATGAATCGGCTAATTTAAACTATCAGCAAAATCAGCAACTGGTACAGGGAAGTGGATTTCAGGTAGATGGAAGTTATAGTGGAATGGCGGAGAGGACTTATGGACTTACCTTGGATCAGATACCGTTTCGGTTTACGATATTGACGACAACAAATGGAGTACAGCTTTCTTCGACAGCAGATATGATCTATACAACTGCACATACTGCTTTTGTCGCATGGGAATCGCCATTTACATTTTTTATGTTGACGCCGGAAAATGAATATGAAAACAGTTACGCGGATTTTGAGCAGTTTGTTTTGAATACAGCAATGACAGATCAGTTTGTGCAGGCCTTTATAGATGCAAGAACGCAGATCATGCAGTACAGTGGCAGTTCCAGTATGTCACAGATCGGAGATTACTGTCAGGACAGTGTCAGTGCATCGATAGGGAACGATTCTACTTACGATGCAGAACGTTTTACGGATTATATCTATTCACAGAACGATTATACATTGCCGGATGGAGAGCATGTAAAAATACCGACTTCTTATGATTATGTGTACGCAGATGATCTTGGAAATGTTTATGTATCTAATGGTACGGACCAACGGCCGGAACCACACAGCTTTATCCAAATTGAAAGGAGGAACAGGAGCATGAAAAAAACAGCGCGCATAGGCAAAAAAGTAGTTACGTTTTTTGTAACAGCAGGTCTGGTGGCAGGAAGTGCCCTTCCAGTATATGCTGCAATGGTGGGAAGTATGGCAGTTGAAGAAAATACGGTTGTACAGTCAGAGTCAGAACAGATGCCTCAGGGAGATGTTATAGCATTGGATGATATAGGGATTTCTGTCCAGGTTTCTGATTATACTGCGATTCGCCAGGATGATGGATTTGTTTATATTTACGCGATGGCAGATGAGTCTATTCCTTATGTGATCATTGGAAAATATGATGCAGCGTCTGTTAACTTTGTGAATGAATTTACAAAGTATATGGCGGAAAACTACAGTGATCTGCAAGTATCAGAAGACATGGATACAGTAGAACTGGAAGGACGTATATTTACAAAAATTGGTTACACGTATACTACGAGCGGATATGTAGTACGTGACAGAAGACTTTTTTTCAGTGAAATGATAGAACCTATATGTTTGGAACAAAAGAGATAGAGTCGCTGGGATATTACACAGGAGATATGCTGGAACAGGTGGCTGGAAGTATGGCTTATCTTGCCGGAGGTGACAGTGATTACGCAAATCATGTGGACAGTGAGCGTTCCGTGACAGGAGGCGCAGAAAAAACGCTGGAGGATATTCAACAGGCAGCCGATGATGCTGTACAGCAGGAACCTTCTTTAGCAAATAGTATCATTTCCGGTGGAACGGTTGGAAGTATTGTTGGAGCTGCGGGAAACAGTACAGAAGAGCATGCAGATGGAAGTGATATTGTTTTTGATGAGACAAAAGCATCGTATAGTGGAACGTGGGTTCCATTTCAGGATGGATTTCAGCTGTATCTTCCCAGTGATTGGAGTACGTATGAATTGACACAGGAAGACACAGATCAAGGCGTACTTTATATTGCCGGAGATACTTCCGGGATAGAAAATTCACCGGCAGTTTCCGTTGTCTGGGCGTACAGTGATGGGGCAGAAACATTGGAAGATATTGCAGCTGTAATTCAGAATAGCGATTTTCAGCTGGATGGTATTGTTACGATCAATACAATACTGACTTCATTAAGCCTTTAAAACCACTGGGGACAAAAACTACCGGGGACGGAGGTTGATGGTATTCAACTCCGTCTTCAGTGGCTTTAATATCGTCCCCGGTGGCTCTGCTCTTATAGAGGCAGCATGAGTGCGATCGTGCTGCCTTTCTCATTGCTTTCGAGCACTTTTACCTGTCCGCCATGCTGTCTGGCAATTTCGGTTACGAGGGCGAGTCCAAGACCGGCACCACCCATGGCACGGCTTCGGGATTTGTCTACGCGGAAAAACGGGGCGAAGATTTTTCCTGATATTCAGGAGAAATTCCAATGCCGGTGTCAGAGATTTCAATGAAAGCACAGTCTGCCGGATGAGGCTGTGAAGAGGCATCCAGAATGACTTTTCCTGGATGGAGAGTTACAGTTACTTTTCCTGAAGGATGGTTATATTTGATAGCATTTTCCACGAGATTATACACAGCACGGTAGAGAAGAAGATAACTTCCGGTAACAGTACAGTCGCCATCTCTTTGGATCAATTCAATTTGCTTCTGCTCAGCCACTGAAGCCAGATCACAGAAAACTTCCTCTGTAAGCTCTGCCAGCGAAATTGTCTCAGAGCGTTCAACCGTCTGAATACCGGTCATATCGAGAAGAATCTCTGCCAGATGAGAAAGACGCCCGGTCTGTTCCTGAATCAAGGAGAAAATCTCCTGGTATTCTTCTGTGGAAGGTGTCTTTTTGCGGGCAAAAACTTCCAGATTTGTCTGCATGACGGCAAGCGGAGTCCGAAGCTCATGTGCGGCACTGGCAGAAAACTGCTTCTGTGCAGTGAATGCATCATCCAGACGAGAGAGCATTTTATTAAAAGAAGCAGTCAACTGGGAAATTTCGTCATTACTGTCTGGTATTTCCAGAGATTCTGAAAGATTCTGCGCCTGTATTTTACCAATTTTTGTACTGAGGTCATGCAAAGGAGTCAGTGCACGGCGGCTGATAAAATAAGTTCCAATACTGCTTAGAAGAATAATAATGCCGGTAGCGATCATGCTTCTGATGCGAAATAAGTCTTTGGTCGCCTGCACCTGATTGGAAAGATCCGGAAACAATATGGATGGATCTACATTGAAAGTGATTGGTGTGGAGTCAGTTTTATTAATCTGTACGATGTAGCTTTCAAGATTTTCCATTCCGGTGACAGCGGAATTACTGATGAAAAAATACATCAGAATGCAGGTGACGGTTACAAGCAGAGTGATGAGCAAAGTCAGCCGCCACTGCAGGGAGCGTTTCTTCAGTGGATTTTTTATTGTATGATTTTCTTTCATTTCAGATCCTCCGTCAGAATATAGCCCTGTCCGATCCTATTCTGGATCGGATCATTGCCAAGAGCCGTGCGCAGCTTTTTGCGAAGGGCAGAAATATGGACACGTATGGAGTTGCTGAAGCTGTTGACGCTTCCGTCCCAGATATGTTCGATCAGTTCTTCCGGGCCGATGATACGATTCTGGTGAAGCATAAAATATTCCAGCAGTGCGGTTTCCTTCCGGGTGAGAGAAAGTTCTTCGTTGTTGATGCTGGCTTTTCTTGTACGGGTATCAAAGGTGATACGTCCGCATTTCAGGCAGATATTTTCCTGAATAAATTTTCGCCGTGTCAGGCTGCGGATCCGGGCTTCCAGTTCCTCGAAGTGAAAAGGCTTTGTCAGATAGTCATTTGCTCCAAGATCAAGTCCTTCTACTTTGTCCTGGATCTGTCCTCTGGCGGAAAGGATCAGAACAGGTGTGAAGGAGTTTATTTCCCGGAACTGCCGCAGGATTTCCAGACCATCTATGCCGGGAAGATTCAGATCCAGAAGAATCAGATCATAATTTTCGGTCAGGCACAATTCCAGTCCCTCATCTCCATCAAAACAGGTATCTGTTTCGTATCCATTCAGGCGAAGTCCCTCTGCAATCGAGCAGCAGAGCTGTTCTTCATCTTCTATAATTAATATATGCATGTAAGTTCTCCTTTTTAAGTGGTAGTACCTGAGAATTGTTTTGTATCAGGTATTTCGATAATTCTGCCTGATACTATCATATCATGTTGGACATAAAATTCCTGTAAAAAAATCACATATTTCAATGAAATCGGCATTTTGATTAAAAAAATTCATTTTCGTGTTTTCTTAACACCAATTTTATGTACAGTATGGTATAGTTTTGTCTATAGTAATCGCAGTGAGCACAGCTCACGCTGTAAAAATGCAAACGAGATCAATTGAAGGGAGATATAATATCAATGAAAATTCAGAAATGAAATCTTGGGCTAAGGATTTCTGTGAGCGTTGAAATATAATGAAAATATCATGCCCGAAATTTGATGTAGGTGTAGTGTAACACAGGTGAAAATGAAAAGCAAGAAAAGAAATTTCAAATAACTAGATTGCTTAAAAAGCTTAAAATAATAGTAAAATGAATCATATTTTGCTATCATAACAGTGGAATGGCAGAATCGGAAAGCTGAAAAGCATTCAAGTACTATTAGAAAAATATAAGGTAGAATTATAAGCGGAGAAATATTTATGGATAGACAGGATGAAACATTGCAAGGAAATGAAAAGATAGAGGTGGCAATACAGGCTTTACAAAAGGAAGCGACTCAGGAGCTGCTTGCACATACGCTGACTGTGATTCGAAGACGTATGAAGGACTCAGCAGGTAATCGTAGCGGTTGAGCCATCTATTGGAACTACGCAAATGAATCTGAAGATAATTCAGACTTCCGACGGTGCAAACTGGTGGTATGCGTTTACAAGTTTTAATGAAGAAATGAAAGGTGCAGACAGTGTAAAATCGACATTTCTTGTAGATATAGATAAACTATTTGATGCAGCGCTTACAGTACCGGAGATTAAAGGGGTGATTTTGAATCCATGGAATAGGACGCTTATGTTGGATAAGGGACTGATTCGAATTATCAAACCGGAGTAAAGGAAATTTTCTTTTGAAAAATATAAATGTTCAAAAGAAGAAGGATTCATTTTATAACAGTGTGAAGAAATCCGTATGACAGAACAGGGAGAAGTGTATGAAACTGAGAAATGTGTTGATTGTTGTAAAGGATATCGAAAAATCTAAAAATTTTATCATGATTTATTTGGACTTGATGTAATACTTGATAATGAAGGAAATGTCGTTCTGACAGAGGGACTTGTACTTCAGGAGAAAACAATTTGGAAGAACTTTCTGGAAAGAGATATCATTTCAGAGAGTAATTCCTGTGAGTTATATTTTGAGGAGAAGAATATCGAAGCTTTTGTCGAAAAACTGGATAAGCTTTATCCGGATATAAAGTATGTGAATCGTTTGATGACGCATAGCTGGGGACAGAAGATTGTTCGTTTTTATGATTTGGATGGAAATCTGATAGAGGTTGGAACACCAATGTAAAAAACCTGCTTAATAGTACTAGTAAAAAGAAAGAAATCGACAGGATGAAAATGATAAGCTCATTTAGAAAACATCCTGTCGGTTTCTTTTATTTACGCGAGCAACGAGCCAAAGTCCGTACTTGCACGAGACCTTGGAGAATGCTGCGATAACTATCTGATCATCCCTAGAAATGCTTCATGAATCCGTATGTCCTGATCTAATTCCGGATGAAATGCAAATGCAATCTGATTCTTATATTTCACTCCGACAATACGATCCTCTACAATACTGAGGATCTCAGGTGTATTTCCGGACGTGTCTGTATGAACAGATTCTACATAAGGTGCTCGGATGAAAGTCATAGGAATTTCACCGATACCGGCTGCTTCAGCATTTGTATGGAAGCTTCCAAGCTGGCGACCGTAGGCGTTTCGTTTGACTGTCATAGGAATGGTTTCAAAATAGGTTTCGTCTTGTTCAGCAATGTCAGAAGCCAGGAGAATCATTCCGGCACAAGTAGCCAGAACGGGAATACCGGATTCAATCTTCTCTTTTAAAGGTTCGAACATGTTAAGATCGTGTAAGAGTTTTCCCTGAACGGTGCTTTCACCGCCGGGAAGGATAATCCCATCAAAATCTTTTTGCAGATCAGAAGCCTGTCGGAGTTCAATGGTATGAACTCCAAGCTTTTGAAGCATTTGTTCGTGTTCTATGAATGCTCCTTGAAGGGCAAGTACTGCGATTGTCATTTTATTTTCCTCTTTCTGCCATGAGAAGTTCAATTTCCTGTTCGTTGATGCCGACCATAGCTTCACCAAGGTCAGATGAAAGTTCAGCGATCAGTTTTGCATCTGTATAGTTTGTAACGGCCTGTACGATAGCGGCAGCACGCTTAGCTGGATTTCCGGATTTGAAGATACCGGAACCGACAAAGACCCCCTCGGCGCCTAACTGCATCATAAGAGCAGCATCAGCAGGAGTTGCAACACCGCCGGCAGCAAAGTTTACAACAGGAAGTTTTCCGTTTTCATGTACATAAAGGACAAGATCATAAGGAACCTGCAACTGTTTGGCTGCCTCGAAAAGTTCATCTTCACGCATACTTACTAGTTTGGAAATTTCACTGTTCATTTTGCGCATATGGCGAACTGCCTGAACAATATCACCGGTTCCCGGTTCACCTTTTGTACGGATCATAGAAGCTCCTTCATTGATACGTCTGAGTGCTTCGCCAAGATCTTTTGCACCGCAGACAAATGGAACATCAAACTCTCTTTTGTTAATATGGTAGACATCATCTGCAGGTGAAAGGACTTCGCTTTCATCAATATAGTCGATTTCAATTGCCTGAAGTACCTGAGCTTCTGCAAAATGTCCGATTCTGCATTTGGCCATAACAGGGATTGAAACAGCTTCCTGGATTCCTTTGATCATCTTCGGGTCACTCATACGGGAAACTCCACCAGCAGCGCGGATGTCAGCCGGAATTCTTTCCAGCGCCATAACAGCACATGCACCGGCAGCTTCTGCAATCTTTGCCTGTTCCGGAGTTGTAACATCCATGATCACTCCACCTTTTAACATCTGTGCCAGATTTTTATTCAATTCATAACGTTCATTATTTATACTCATTTTTAAATCCCCTTTTCTTTACTAATTCGATAGGTAATAGTATAATGACAAAGTGACTATATAAAAATACTCAGTTTTGATATATTCAAAAAGGTCAGAATGGAGAAAAAAAGTAAATATGTTGACGTATAATTTTGAAAATATAGGGTCAGATACGCTCTATGAATATTTGTATAAATGTATCAAGAATGACATTATTCAAGGGAAAATTAAGAGTGGAGAAAAACTTCCATCAAAGCGTGCACTTGCAAAAAATCTGCCATAAGTGTGATCACTGTCGAGAATGCCTATGGTCAGCTTGCAGCAGAGGGATATATTTATTCCGTTCCAAAGAGTGGATTTTATGTAGCAGACCTGCGGGATGACAGAATGAAAAGCGAGAGTGGTTTATCAGAAAATAGGATTTACAGCAATAAGTTAAACCTTACCGGTGGAAAGAATGCTTATATCGCAGATTTTACGAGTAATCAGACGGAACAGAGTGCTTTTCCATTTTCTATTTGGACAAAGACGATGCGGGCAGTAATGAATGACTATCAGACTGAATTGATGCTTAATCCACCGTGTGGCGGAGTAATGGAATTAAGACAAAGCATTGCGGATTATCTGAAAGCATTCCGAAACATGACGGTGCGGCCGGAACAGATCATTATTGGTGCTGGAACAGAATATTTGTCCAGTCTTTTGATTCAGCTTTTGGGAAAGGAATTGAAATATTCAGTTGAAAATCCGGGATATCATAAAATCGCAAAAATTTATCGCAGTATGGGAGCTTGTTATGAGTATATAGAAATAGAAGAGGACGGACCGAAGGTAGAAGAACTGGAAGAAAAAGAAATCAATGTGATACATTGTTCTCCGTCACATCATTATCCAACGGGAATCGTAATGCCAATCAGTAAACGTTATGAGTTACTTGGCTGGGTGACAAAAACGAAAGATAGATATATTATAGAAGATGAATATGACAGTGAACTTAGATTGAACGGTAAGCCAATTCCATCGCTTCAGAGCATTGATGTATCAGGAAAAGTGATTTATATGAATACATTTTCCAAGACTTTGTGTTCAACAGTGCGAATCAGTTATATGGTGCTACCGGATGAATTGGCAGAACGATTTTACAGAGAACTTTCTTTTTATTCCTGTACGGTATCAAATTTTGAACAATATACGTTAGCGCAGTTTATGAATTCAGGATCATTTGAGAAACATATTAACCGGCTGCGTAATTATTATCAGCAGAAGAGAGACCGGATCCTGGAAGCATTTTTACAGGGAGTATTGAAAACTAAAATCAAGATTCTGGAAGAAGATGCAGGAGTACATTTTTTAATGAAAGTAGATACAAACCTGAGTGAAGAAGAATTTCTGGATAAAATGAAGAGCAAAGGAATTAAGCTGGCTGCATTGTCATCCTATTATCATTCAAGTGAGAAGAAGAAAAGTATGAAAATATTTATGTTATGAATTATTCATTTGTTGATTGTGAAAAAATGGAATATGTTGCAAAGATGATAACGCAAGTGGAATGACATGGAGAAAAGTATGGAGGGAGAAAGATAAAATGACTTTACGAAAGAAGTTAATGCTCTCTTTTTTAATACTGGTGCTTTTGATGGGATCAATGATTGGATATTTTTCTTATCAAAAATGCAAAAAATCTTGTATTGGAAAACAAAGAACAAGAGATGGCTGATACAATTAACAGAATTGATATCTCTATTAATAGTCAGGTTCAGCAGATCAATCGTCTGGCTGAAAATGTAAAATCCAGTCAAATCGTGAGGGCATATTTGAAAAAAAGAGATACATACGCAGGAAGAAACAGAAGAATTAAATGATTGGATGGAAAGGGCTTTTAAATCTTATATCAAGCTGCT
>ENA-OQCX01001500-OQCX01001500.1-human-gut-metagenome-genome-assembly--contig:-NODE-1500-length-10527-cov-2.286250_pt1 | contig 10527 bp, 11 predicted proteins | sample MGYA00242762_ERZ504587 | MGnify/ENA primary metagenome ERZ504587 (study PRJEB26092, sample SAMD00036337) | human gut metagenome | host: Homo sapiens | study: EMG produced TPA metagenomics assembly of...
TTAGGCTATATTCATTTCTTCTCTAAGTCCGGATCCGTATCTGTATATTTTAATTTATAGGCAGTGACAAACCCTGAAGTGTTGAAAGCAAAATCGGAAGCAATCCAGCGTTCGCTTTCACGTTCGGATGAAGTGATGCTGATTAAAGAGCGGATAGGGTCTACCTTTATTGCACGCGAAGAGGCATAATTGAAAACAAGAGTGTTTCCATCTACTTCCGCTTCTTTGATGGTTCCGTCTTCATTGTAGGTTACGTCAACGCCCGACATGGAAGTGGCGCGTACACCGTCGATAACCGACGAGGGAATGCCGATTGGTGCAGGACCGTTACCTTGTGTGCCGTTTTCGTCATTGTCGTCGCAAGCTGTAAGATTCAATGCGCAAATTGAAATGCAAAAACAGTACAGCAGACTTTTGCTCAAATTTGCCAACTCAAATTTCTTTTTCATAATGTAATTCTCCTAACCCCAATTTCGAAGGTCCGTTAAAAACAGAAATAGAAAGAGATGTGAAATTGTATATGCTATTCTTTATATAAAAGAGAAAAGCTATAACATCCTTTCGTTGCAATTCTTGAATATGTAAAAATATCAGTAATGCAAAAGTAGGGTTGAATTCTTATTTAAGGAAATTAAAACAGAGATTGTTAGGTGCGAAAACCGACCGGATAATCCGGCTTTTGTGATGTATAGTCCGATAGGTTGAATGCAGGTGATTTGTCTTTATTTCTGCATATCCGGCATTAATGATATATTGTCAATATTCAGGAATTAATCTGTTTTTAAATATGATCCCCGGAAGATGGAAATACACCTGATGGGCGTGCCTTGATTTTATCCGCGAATTTTTTCCAGCCTTCGGCCGTTTTGTAGGCTTCAACGGCTTGTGCGGGTACGGAAATGCTTGTTATGGTTTCCGGAAATCCGTACCATTCGCCTTCGGAAGTGGCAGGCGGTGTGAGGGCTTCCACAATGACCTCTTTTATGCCTGTGTTGTCGAAAGCGGAAAAGTCAATGCGGGTGACACGGGCGGGAATGGTCAGTGTATGTACCTTTTGGTTGCCGGTTATCAGACCCTGGCCCAGGATGTTTATGCTTTGAGGAATTTCAAAGCGGGCAAGGTTGGGGCAACCCACAAAGCAGTGCTCTTTGATTACGGCATCCGGATGGTGCTTGAGGCAGGACCGTATGCGGATACTTCCGTCAGGTTGGGGCATAGGTAGAAGGCACGTGCTTCTATGGTGGAGATGCTGTTGGGAAGTTGTACGGTGGTGATGCCGCTTCCCCGGAATGCTTCCATACCGATATGTGTGACGCTTTGGGGGATTACTGCGGATTTCAGATGTTCCGTCATCATGAATGCCTGTGTTCCGATGGCTGTGAGTGCAGACGGCAGTAATACTTCTTCTACTCCGGAGCATGCGAAAGCGCTTTCGGGAATCCGGGTAATTTGGGTGTGCGAGAGGTCGACCCGTTTCAGCCGGTCGCAGTAGTAGAACAAATCCGGCGCAAGCTGCTGCAAGGTGGACGGGAATACGATTTCCTGTATGCCGGAGTTGAAGAAGGCCATTTCGCCGATAGAGGTCAGTCCCTCGTTCATTACAACTCGGGTGATTTGCCTGTTCTGCATAAAGGCTTCCGGTGCAATGGCTGTTACGTGTGGGGGAAGGGTGATTTCGCTGTATCCTTTATATGTTTCTGTCAGTACGCCTTCCTGTACGCGGATGGGAGCAATGCTGACGGTGAAGGTTGCCTGACGGTCTTCTATGCCGATGGTCAGTACCAGCCGGTCTGCCGGAGCATCGGAAGAAAAGCCGCTGACTTGTTCCGGAGTTACAGTGACGGGATATTCTTTGCCATTACTATATACGCCGGTCAGCAGGAGTCCGTCCAAATCGAGTGGTTCTCCCAAAGTATATGCAATTTTATGAGGCGGCTGTGCAATGGACAGCCCGATGAGTGTTCCTTTGTCTTCCGGCTGCTCTTCTCCGGGGGCGAGGGCGGAAGTCAGGCGGATTTCAAGCTGTATGTCTTTTCCGGCATCTATCGTTTTCCCGACGGACCATATACGGTAGTTGTCCGGACCGCCGCCTTCCTGTACGACAAATGTCAGGAAGCGCTGCGATTGTCCGGAGAACCATACTTCGCCGGGCAGCGTGAACAGGGCGATACCCTGCGCATTGGCGGTTGCGCCGGCAGTGGGAGGCGTGAGGTTATCTTGCTCGAATGCCTTGTAGTCTTTTTCGTCATACATCTTTACGGGAATGCCGGGCATCACTTTTCCGTTTTCGTCATAAACGGTTACGCTTACACGGCTTTCTTTTCCTGTGTGCTGTTCCTTTTCGCATGCTACCGTCAGGAAGACCGCACATACTAAAAAAATAATCTTATTCTTCATATTCTTACACATTTTTAATCGTTGTTCCGGTTGCAAAGATAGTGAATACGGCTCTTCCGGGAGTTACGATTTGAATGTGTAAATCTAACAGGTACGTTTTTATACTACTGTTTTACAGTGTATTATGAAATGAGGCTTTGCCTTTTTCTAACACGGCTCTGACATCTATCCGAAAAGGGATAAGAACAGATCGGTATGGGGTGTTCCGGCAGTTTTGATGCGCGACTTCAACCGGGATTTTCGGGCATATATGTTTGCCACGCTCTCTTTCGTGAACAAGCTGATTACCTGCGGGGAGAATCCGGTGAAGATGTAGCAGAGCAGGCGGATGTCATTTTCTTTCATTGCCGGAAAGTCCTGCCGGAGTTTCTGCATGACGTTGTCATGGCAGGTATCTGCCATTTGTTCGAGTTCCCGGAGCATTTCACTGTTTTCCGAGAAGTCGGTGATTATCCGTTTTACTTCCTGAAACATGGCTGCCTGTTGCGATGATGTATTCTCGCGTTCGTAATAGGTTTTTCCGAGTTTGTCGAGGATGTCGAAGCGGGAAGCAACCAGGCTTTTCAGCCGTTTTTCCGTGTTCTGCCGTCCTTCCAGTTGCCGGGTGAGCGCCCGGTATTCGGCACGGGCCTCTTCCGCCAGCAGCAGGTAGCGGTCGTTGCGTTCGCGCTGGATGCGCAGGCGCTGGCGGATGATATAAACGGCTATTCCGGCGAGGATGAATATGCCGCAGATAACGGTGGTTTCCCAGAAGATGCGGTTCTTCATCCGGTATTCGGCAAAGGCGGATTGTTCCTGGAAATACTCTTTCTCCGTTATACCGGCGGAGACCTGCATGGTGGAGCGGGTGAGGGAGTCCGTGAGGTAGATATAGCGGTGTATATGGTCGGTCGCTTTCCGGAAGTTTCCGGAGAGGGCCTCTATCCGGTAGGCTGTGTATTGCAGTTCGGCCAGGTCGAGCACGTCATTGTCTTGCGCCTCTGCCAGTTGCAGGTAGTGGCGCGCGCTGTCCGTACGGTGTTTGAGAAGCTGGACGTCTATCATGGTGTGTGCGCTGTAGCGGGATGCCTTGCGTGTCGACTGTTCGATGCGTAGCAGCAGGTCCTGGGGGATTTGTTTTCTGCCCGATTTTACATAAAGGGAGGCAAGGTTGCTGAGGCTGCTCCGGCAAGACGCTCGTCTGCCTGTTCGTCGGCCAGGTCGAGGGCGGCGGAATACAGCCTGATGGCACGTTCCAAATCTTTCTGGCGGTAGGATGAGGCTGCCATATCAAGCGTGGCTTCCGTTTCCTTACGAAGACTGTCGGATACTTGAAAATTTTCTCTGGCCTGCTTGAAGTAGTGGTAGGCGCGGACGTAGTTCATCTGTCCGTAGTATATACTGCCGATGCGTTCGTAGAGAAGCCCTTTATTGTAAGGGTCTTGCCGGCTTTGCAGCTGCTCTTCGATTTGCAGGAAGATGCGCAAAGCTCCGGATTTATCGCCGGCATCGGTCAGCAGGCTGTCTGCGAACTCAAGGCTGGGGAGCGGTTTACGTTCATGGCATCCCGCCAGCGACAGGAGCATACATATAATAGGTATGATAAGGCATTTCATGCGTGAATGTAGTGATAAAAGATGTTTTGCACAAGTGAAAGGCGGGAAATGAGGAGCTTTGTGTGAATTTCCTGCATTTCTTTTTTTAGGCTTCGCGGAACTTCCTATCTTTGCACTTCTAAATGTAGATAAAACCGTAACACTTTGGAATGGCTATATAGTTTGTTTGTCGAACACTCCGCATTGCAGGCGGTGGTGGTGCTCTCGCTGATTTCCGCTATCGGATTAGGGTTGGGGAAAATACATATTTGCGGTATTTCCCTCGGCGTGACGTTTGTTTTCTTTGCCGGTATTCTTGCCGGACATTTCGGACTGTCCATCGACCCGCAGATGCTGAACTATGCGGAAAGTTTCGGACTGATAATTTTTGTGTATGCACTGGGACTGCAGGTGGGGCCGGGCTTTTTCAGCTCTTTCCGCAAGGGCGGGGTACAGTTGAATATGCTGGCGCTGGGAGTAGTGCTCCTCGGTACGCTGATGACCGTATTGGGCAGTTATACCCTGAATATTTCGTTGCCGGACATGGTGGGCATCCTCTGCGGCGCTACCACCAATACGCCGGCGCTGGGTGCGGCACAGCAGACATTGAAGCAAATGGGGCTGGAAGCCAGTACGCCGGCTTTGGGATGTGCGTGGCATATCCGCTGGGGGTAGTGGGCGTTATTTTTGCCGTGCTGATAATACGCAAGGCATTGGCGCGTAAGGAAGATCTGGAGTTGAAAGAGAAGGACGATGCGAACAAAACTTACATTGCGGCGTTTCAAGTACACAATCCGGCCATCTTCGATAAAAGCATCAAGGAGATAGGCGGCTTGAATTATCCGAAGTTCGTAATCTCCCGTCTGTGGCGGGACGGCAACGTAAGCATCCCCACTTCCGAGAAGATAATCAGGGAAGGAGACCGCTTGCTGGTGGTGACTTCGGAAAAGTATGCTCCGGCACTGACCGTACTGTTCGGTGAACAGGAACATACCGACTGGAACAAAGAGGATATAGACTGGAATGCCATAGACAGCCAGCTCATCTCGCAGCGTATCGTGGTGACACGTCCCGAACTGAACGGAAAGAAACTGGGCTCGCTGCACCTGCGCAATCATTACGGCATCAACATCAGCCGTGTGTACCGTAGCGGCGTGCAGTTGCTTGCCACCGCGGAACTAACCTTGCAGTTGGGCGACCGTCTGACAGTGGTAGGTGAGCTGCCGCCATCCAGAATGTGGAAAAAGTGTTGGGAAATGCCATCAAGAGCCTGAAAGAACCGAATCTGGTAGCGGTGTTTATCGGTATCATCCTGGGTCTGGCTTTGGGTGCGATTCCCATTTCCCTGCCGGGCATCAGTGCTCCGGTGAAGCTGGGACTTGCCGGCGGACCGATTATCGTAGGTATCCTGATTGGTACGTTCGGACCGAGAATGCACATGATAACCTATACCACACGAAGCGCCAACCTGATGCTCCGTGCATTGGGACTGTCGCTCTACCTGGCTTGTCTGGGACTGGATGCCGGAGCGCATTTCTTCGATACGGTGTTCCGTCCGGAAGGCCTGCTGTGGATTGCCGCAGGGTTCGTGCTGACCGTTGTTCCGGTGCTGATAGTGGGAGTGGTTGCCTTTAAATGGATGAAGGTGGACTTCGGCTCCATGGCAGGTATGCTGTGCGGAAGCATGGCCAACCCGATGGCGTTGAATTATGCCAACGACACCATTCCGGGCGATAATCCGTCGGTGGCTTATGCAACGGTGTATCCGATGTGTATGTTCCTGCGGGTAATCATAGCGCAGGTGCTGCTGATGTTCCTGTTGAATTGAGAGCTGAGAATTGAAAATTGAGAAATAACAGAGAGGCTTAATTGCTGATAATTGAATATATATCATAAATCTAAAATCATAAATCGTATCATGGGAACTATTACTCCGGAAAGTATAGTCAACGACTTACGCTATTTGCAATTGTTGTCGCGCAGTTTTTCCTACCATCGCCGATGCCAGTACGGAAATTATCAATCTGGAAGCTATTCTGAATCTGCCTAAAGGTACGGAACACTTCCTTACGGATATTCATGGAGAGTATGAGGCTTTTCAGCATGTATTGAAGAATGCTTCGGGTGCGGTAAAGCGGAAGGTGAATGAAATCTTCGGGCATACGCTGCGCGAAAGCGAAAAGAAGGAAATCTGTACGCTGATTTATTATCCGGAAGAGAAGTTGCAGTTGATAAAGGAACAGGAAACGGACCTGGACGACTGGTATCTCATCACCCTGAACCAACTGGTGAAAGTCTGCCAGAACGTATCTTCCAAATACACACGCTCGAAAAGTGCGTAAAGCCTTGCCGGCGGAGTTCTCCTATATCATTCAGGAGTTGCTGCACGAGTCCAGCGTAGAGCCTAACAAGCATGCGTATATCAACGTCATTATCAGTACGATTATCTCGACCAAGCGTGCGGATGACTTTATCATTGCCATGTGTAAGCTTATCCAACGGCTTACAATCGACTCGCTGCACATAGTGGGAGATATTTACGACCGCGGTCCGGGCGCACATATCATCATGGATACGCTTTGCGACTACCATAATTTCGACATTCAGTGGGGCAACCATGACATACTGTGGATGGGTGCCGCATCGGGCAATGACGCCTGCATAGCGAACGTTATCCGTATGTCCATGCGCTATGCAACCTGGCAACACTGGAAGACGGCTACGGCATCAACCTGCTGCCGCTGGCTACCTTCGCAATGGATACCTATGCGGATGATCCTTGCACTATCTTTGCTCCGAAGATGAACTTTGCCGATGCCAATTACAACGAAAAGACACTGCGGCTGATTACGCAGATGCACAAGGCGATTACGATAATTCAGTTCAAACTGGAAGCGGAGATTATAAACCGGCGTCCGGAGTTTGATATGGACAACCGGAAACTGCTGCACAAGATTGACTTTGAACGGGGCGTATTTGTGTACGAAGCAAAGAATACGAACTGCGCGATGCCAATTTCCCGACTATTGACCTACCGACCGTATCGCCTGACGGATGAAGAAAGGGAGCTGGTTGAAAAGATTCATGCTTCGTTCATGAACAGCGAGAAACTGAAGAAGCATATGCGTTGCCTCTTTACGTACGGCGGCATGTATCTGGTGTGCAACAGCAACCTGCTTTATCACGCATCCGTGCCCCTGAATGAGGACGGAAGTTTCAAACATGTACGTATCGGCAAGAAAGAGTACTGGGGACATAAACTGCTGCAAAAGACCGACCAGCTTATCCGTACCGCCTACTTTGACGAAGATGGTTCGGAGGAGAAGAATTTTGCGTTGGATTATATGTGGTATATGTGGTGCGGCCCGGATGCGCCCTCTTTCGACAAGGATAAGATGGCTACTTTCGAGCGTTACTTCATAGCCGACAAGGCATTGCATAAAGAGAATAAAGGTTATTACTACACGCTTCGCAACCGTGCGGATATTTGCGACAATATCCTGGCGGAGTTCGGGGTGGAGCCGGACCTCATTCGCATATCATCAACGGACATGTGCCGGTGAAGACGATTAAAGGCGAGCGCCCATAAAGGCTGATGGAAAGTTATTGGTGATTGACGGCGGTTTCTCCAAAGCTATCAGCCCGAAACGGGTATTGCGGGCTATACGCTGGTATATCACTCGCACGGCATGCAGTTGGTGCAGCATGACCCGTTCCAGAGCCGTCAGAAAGCGATTGAAGAGGGACAGGATATCAAGTCCACAACTTTCGTCATAGAATTCAACTCGCAGCGTATGATGGTGAAGGATACCGATAAGGGCAAGCAGCTCGTGACGCAGATTCAGGATTTGAAGAAGTTGCTGGTGGCATATAGAACGGGATTTATCAAAGAAAAGGAGATTTTCTGATATGGCTGTATGTTCCGGTGCTTGCATTGCCTGGCTTTTCAGGCACGGATTAGTATTTGAATAATACCACACCGCCTTCTACAATGGCTCCCTTGTCGAAGTTGGCATTTCTGTTGTAGTATCTGTCCCAACCGTAACCGCCCGTAACGAATACTCCTAATTTTGCCGTCAGACGGTATTCGAGGTTGATACGGGTTTGGAGAGAATAGAGGCGGGCAGGGAAGCCATAGTCTTTATTCTTGAAGGTTTCTACGTGCTGGTATCCCAAATCGCCGCTGATGAACAGTTGCTTGCAGACGGGCAATTCCAGTCCGGCGCGGTAGAAAAGCGCACCGGGAGAACTTATCGCTGAAGTCGAGGAAATGCGTACCGCCGCGAGGATGGTATAGAACAGTTTGTTCTTGAAGCGGGCTGCAAGGTTCAGTTTCGTGGTGTTGCCGCCGAAAAACATCATCTGTACTTTGGTGTCCGGGTTGGCATTGACCAGTCCCAGTTGGAAACCGTCCAGCTTCTCCTTGTAGTAGTTTACCAAACCTATCTGAAGGCCTTTTGGCACGGACGGCTACATTCAGGGAGAGAGCTGCACGCCGGCAGACGTACCGCCTGTGATATTGCCCAAACCGGAAATCTGGAGCCCTTTCATATCATCGCCCACCACATTCAGCAGGCCGGATATGGTGACACCGGAAAAATTGCCGCCCGATATATTGGCGAGTCCTGAAAGCTGTACGCCGGCAGTCTTTTCGCCTGTAATATTCAGTAAGCCGCCTACAATCATTCCGTTGCTGTTATCGCCCGTGATATTGGCAAGGCCGGAGAAGACCATTCCCCGTGCGTGATTACCCGTGATGCCCACAAGACCGGAAACGGACAGACCGCTGAGGTTATTGCCGTTGATATTGGTGATGCCCGCTACCTGTACGCCCCGCATACTTCCACCCACCATATTGGATATACCGGAGATTTGAATTCCGTTCATGTCTCTGCCCGTAACAGCTCCCAAAACATTTACTCCCAAGCCGTTCAAACGGTTCATCGCCGAGAAGATACCGAGATTGAAGAATGTGCTTCCGACCGTATCCGTACGCTGTGTGGAAAGATTCTTCCAAAGGGAAAGGTTGATACCGGTTTTTTCTTTATGGGCAGACTGTTGCCGGTCTGTCCGGGCATGGCCTGTCCCTGCCAATAGCAGGGACAGACAGATAAGTGGAAATATACGTTTCATAATTCTTTATAATGTTTCATCGGGCCAGGGCGCCAGCCGGTTGGTGGCACGTAATACAGGACGCTGCGCATCCACCGACCGCAGATAGTTGCTCAGCTTTTTTGATAGTTTCTTTACAAGCTTGGGGTCTCGGCGGCTACGTCATGTTTTTCGCTGATGTCGGCAGGGATATTGAACAATTCGTGCTTGCCGCTGTCGAAGTAGTACACCAGTTTCCATTCTCCGGAACGGATGGAGCAGGTGGCGCCTATACCCGGACCGGAAGGGCCCCAACTGTGCGGGTAATGCCAGTAGATGTCACGGGCGGGCATTTTACCTTTGCCCGTAAGCAGGGGCAGGAAGCTGATGCCGTCGCGTTTCTGTACCGTATTGTAGTGCTCCACACCAGCTATTTCGAGAATAGTGGGGAAGAAATCTTCTATCATCAGATAATGGTCGCATTTGGTTTCTGCCGCTACTACGCCGGGCCAGCGTACAATCATCGGTTCGCGCACTCCGCCTTCGTAGGCGGAACCTTTTCCGCTGTTGAGCGGATAGTTCTGCCTGTGCAGCTCTCCTGCACGGGTGTGTGCAGCCAGTCCGCCATTATCGGACATGAAGAGCAGTACAGTGTTGTCGGTGAGGTTGTTTTTGTCCAGATAGTCCATCAGGTCGCCGAGGCTTTTGTCCATGCCTTCAATCAGGGTGGCATACGCTGCTTCTATCGGGGGAAGTCCTTTGTCCAGATATTTTTGGTAGAAACGCATGTCGGGCTGGATAGGCGTATGGATGGCATAATGGGCCATGTAGAGGAAGAAAGGCTTGTCCGTTGTCCGGGCGTTGTCCAAAGCTTTCTCGGCTTCTATGGTAAGGGCTTCGGAGAGGAATACGTCTTTGCCATGATATTTTTCCAGTCCGGGTACGGCAGCCAGCGGGCTTTTTCCGCCGGGTTTGTTTCCGAAGTTCTGCATGCCGTAGTAGCTGGCGGGAGAGCCTGCCGCATGGCCGGCTATGTTCACATCGAAGCCCATTTTCAGCGGATCGGCTCCGGGCGTATCATTAGCTCCGAAGTGGGCTTTTCCGCAATGGATGGTGTGGTAACCGTTGTCCTTGAGCACTTGTGCCAGCGAGGTGACTTGCGTGGTGCGTTCCACACCCGGTTCCTGACAGATACCGTTGACATTCCATTCGGGGTATATCATAACGGAGTCCGGCTGTTCGTGGGTGGTATTCTTGCGTAACGTCCAGCTTGTCACCCGGTGACGCGCAGCGTTCATACCCGTAAAAAGACTGACGCGCGTAGGCGAACTGATGCTACAGGCATAGGCTTGCGTGAACATCTTGCCCTGCTTTGCCAAACGCTCCATATTGGGTGTATGGTACGTGTCGTTGTAGCGGGTGCGTTGTGTCCAGAAAGGCAGGGATGTGTCCTGCCAACCCATAT
>ENA-OQCX01001501-OQCX01001501.1-human-gut-metagenome-genome-assembly--contig:-NODE-1501-length-10526-cov-1.682662_pt1 | contig 10526 bp, 14 predicted proteins | sample MGYA00242762_ERZ504587 | MGnify/ENA primary metagenome ERZ504587 (study PRJEB26092, sample SAMD00036337) | human gut metagenome | host: Homo sapiens | study: EMG produced TPA metagenomics assembly of...
AGCTTTGTGCCTCCGCAGAACTTGTTTCCAGTCATCCGATTGCTACAAGTATAGTAAATGCGGCCAAAGAACGTGAGTTGAAACTCGAACGGCCGCAAACATTTGAAGAAATTGCCGGTGAAGGATTAGTTGTCGAGGTTTCAGATGGAAAAATTTTGTGTGGCAATAAAAAATTGTTAGAACGGTTTGAAATTGATTTTTCTGTTAGGGAAGAAGATAATTATGGTACGGAAGTGCTGGTTGCCAGAGCCGGAAAGTATTTAGGACAAATAATTATTGATGATACATTGAAAGAGGATGCGGTAGCTGCTGTTACCTCCCTTAAAAAGATGAATTTAACTACAGCCATGCTTACAGGTGATGCGGCAGAAAGCGCACAGGCAGTGGCACGTGCTGCTGGAATTGACGAAGTAAGAGCTAAGCTTCTGCCGCAGGATAAACTCAATGAGTTGGGCCGCTTACGCAAACAATATGGTGGAGTGATGTTTGTCGGTGATGGTATAAATGACGCTCCCGTTTTAGCAGGCGCCGATGTTGGCGCTGCCATGGGCGAGTGGTGCTGATGCTGCTATTGAGGCAGCAGATGTTGTATTTATGAACTCGGAAATGCAGGCTATTCCTCAGGCAATTGCCCTAGCGAAGGAAACAACCAGAATTGCCTGGCAGAATGTATTTTTTGCTTTGGCAATTAAGATTATTATCATGGCTGCTGGGTTGGCAGGCTATGCGTCTTATGTGGGGCGGCTGTCTTCGCCGACACTGGTGTTTCCATACTCTGCGTTTTGAATTCCATTCGTATTTTGTATAAAAAAATATAAATATTATTATTCAATCATTATAAGGACAGCAGATTAAAACATGCTGTCCTGTTTTTTTGAAAAAACTTTAAATTTAAAAGTTTAAAGGGATAATAAAATCATTGTACAGGTAAATAATTTTGTTGAAATATTGTGAAAATATCAGAAGCAATAAATTGTTGTTGACAAAATAAGTTAGCAGTAGTAAACTTTAAGAGGTTAGCGAAAGCAACTTTTTAAAAGTGGGCTAGTTAGCGTAAGCTAATGTGAGGAGGGCAAAAGTATGATGACATTAAAAGAAGTTCCTATCGGTTCTACCGTAACTATCAAAAAAAGTTTGTGCCACCGGACCTTTGAAACGCAGAATTGTTGATATGGGTTTGACAAAGGGGACACCGGTGACCGTCAGAAGAGTCGCGCCACTGGGAGATCCATTAGAAGTAACTGTACGCAGCTATGAGCTTTCGCTGCGCAAAGCAGATGCGCAGAACATTCTGGTGGAATAAATTTTGATTTAAAGTTAGTGAAAGTTGATTCGAGGAGGGACTATTTTGAGTAAGACATTAGCACTAGTGGGCAATCCAAACAGCGGTAAAACCACACTATTTAATAATCTTACAGGCAGTAAACAATACGTTGGAAACTGGCCTGGTGTAACCGTTGAACGTAAGGGCGGCAAACTTAAAAAACATGATGGCTTTGAGGTCATGGATCTGCCGGGTATTTATTCTTTATCTCCGTATTCTCCGGAGGAAGTAATAACCCGTAATTATCTTTTGGAAGAAAATCCTGATGTTATAGTTAATATAGTTGATGGATCGAACCTGGAACGTAATCTGTATTTAACGATGCAGCTTTTGGAAATGGGCTGTAAGTTGTAGTTGCGCTCAATATGATGGATCTTGTCAGAGCTAACGGTGATGTACTGGACACGGAGCTGCTCTCTAAAGAGTTAGGGTGCCCGGTTGTGCCGATTACAGCTACCAGCGGTGAAGGTGTGGAACAGCTCGTGGCAAGGGCGGTGCAGATTGCTCAAACACAATGTGACAGAAAAGACCCCAACAGCTTTTCAGAAGAAGTTGAACGCGTATTGCAGGAAATTGGCGAAATGGTAGCGCCTATGCCGCATATAGAACGCCGCTGGCAATTAGTCAAGGTATTGGAACGTGATGGGCAGCTGCTTGAAAAACTGAATTATCTCAAGGTGTGTTTGACAAACTAGAGGTCTTGATTACCCGTTTTGAACAGCAGGCTGATGATGATGCGGCAAGTATCATCGCTTCCGGACGTTATCAGAAAATAGACTCAATGCTGCGCAGCTGTTATAAAAGTGCCAATGTTGATTATGCAAATACTGTTTCAGAAAAAATAGATCGTATTGTAACTAACCGTGTTTTGGGATTACCTATATTTTTAGGCATCATGTGGGCTGTTTATTATATTTGTATCCAGACCTTGGGCGATGAAACTATCGGCTGGATGGAAGAATTATTTGAAGGCATCAGTGAATACGCAGGTGATTTGCTGGAAGCAGCTGGCGCTTCTGAAGTTATGTCAGGGCTCGTACTTGATGGAATCATTGGCGGTGTTGGCGCCGTACTTGGCTTTGTACCGCAGATTTGCCTTTTGTTCTTATTTTTGTCTTTCCTGGAAGACTGTGGCTATATGGCACGTGTTGCTTTTATTATGGATCGTATTTTCAGGCAATTCGGGCTTTCAGGCAAGTCGTTTATTCCGATGTTGATCGGTACCGGCTGCAGTGTTCCCGGTATCATGGCAGCACGTACGATTGAAAATGAACGTGATCGTAAACTGACGATTATGCTGACGCCGTTTATTCCTTGTAATGCTAAACTTCCGGTGTTTGCTCTGTTTGCGGCAGCTTTTTTTCCAGAGCAGTCTTGGGTCGGTCCTTCGATGTATCTCTGGGGTATAGTGATGGTTGTAGTTTCAGGTATTCTGTTGAAAAAAACCAAGGCTTTTGCCGGTGAACCGGCGAACTTTGTTATGGAATTGCCTGCATATCACTGGCCGCGGGCAAAAGATATTCTTATTCATACTTGGGAACGTGCCCGCGTTTTATTGTTAAAGCCGGCACGATAATTTTCCTGGCCTCCGGATTGGTGTGGTTATTGCAATCCTTTGATTTTTCGTTTGAAATGGTTGATGCTCAGGACAGTATGATGGCTGTTATCGGTCATTATCTGGCACCTGTGTTTGCTCCACTTGGCTTTGACAGCTGGCAGACTGCTTTCGCAGCAATTACGGGCTTCTTAGCTAAAGAAGTAGTTGTTTCTACATTTGGTATCTTGGCTGGAGTTGCTGAAGCTACCGAAGAAGATCCGACTTTGATTACCACTATTCAAAGCATGTTCACGCCTGCCAGTGCGTATGCATTTATGATTTTTACATTGCTGGCATCTCCGTGTTTTGCTGCTATTGGCGCGATCAGGCGCGAGATGGGCAGCTGGCATTGGACTTTCTTTGCCCTCCTATATCAAACAGGCTTGGCATATTGCATGGCTTTGCTGATATACCAGATCGGCAGCAGAATGTAATGACTGTGCTGTAGTTTGATGTTTACTTTAAAAACGCAGGCTTTTGCCTGCGTTTTTTATTTTTTCATATTGTTCACAAATATGGCAGATGTGTTGGCAATGGCATGTTTACTGAATTTTTTATAGCGTTTTTATATAAAATTTTTAAAGGTATAGTATTTTTATGGCTGATGTGAGAAAATAATATATGTTTGAGTTTAAAAGTTTGAAGTTGTCAGGGATCAAAGGAGCGCAGAATATTGGAACCGATAAAGAGACAAAGAAAAGAGTCTGATTCAGTATATACGATTATGTTGATACCTCATAAAGGGCACGAACCCAGGAGCATCCATTTTCGCCTCAGCCTGTTGAAAAAGGTTGGTATTGTTTGCGGTTTGCTCTGTTTACTTGGTGCAGGTGTTCTTTTTCAGTCTTCGCATATTTTGTACAAGGCACATCAGGATCAACAGGAACTGTTGACCTACAGGAGTGAAAAAGCTGTTCAGGAACAGAAAATAGGTCAGCTTTTGCAGGAAAATGAAGCTATTGAAAAAGAAATGGCAGAGCTTTCCAAACTGGAAGAGGCGGTTCGGCGAGAGCTTGGTGAAGGCGCAGTGCAGCCTTCACGTTCCGGGATCGACCGCAGTCAGTATCTTGGACAAGGCGGACTCAGGCGGCTAAGTAGAAGCTGTTGATATCTATGCTGCGCAGAACAAGGTGCTGCAGGAAAAGGTCAAAGATAGAAAAGCTACGTTGAATGATTTACTTGGCAGATTACGCGAGTTGAACCAGCGCAAAGCAGCGCTGCCGACACTTTGGCCAACTAATGGAGGGACTATTACTTCATATTTTGGCGGACGCAGCGATCCTTTCGGTAATCGTTCTTATGACTGGCATCCGGGAGTTGATATTGCCAATGACTATGGAGCTCCGGTTTATGCCAGCGCGTCTGGCACTATTGAAGAGGCTGGCTGGGTGTCCGGTTATGGCCGTTATGTAAGGATTCAGCATGGATATGGTTACGAAACAGCTTATGGTCATATGAGTAAATTGGCAGTTCAGGCAGGGCAAAGCGTAAGTAAAGGTGATGTCATCGGTTATGTTGGCAGCAGCGGGTATAGTACTGGGCCGCATGTGCATTTTGAAGTGTTGGTCAACGGGCAGACAACAGATCCGTTGGAATTAGTAAGATAATAAAAGGAGAAAACTATGTTTGGGAAAAATAAAAAAGATGTAGTAGCAGTCAGCACCTTGCCTTTGGAAGAATTTGAGTTTTTGCTTGGAAGAAATTCGATCCTGTGCGGCAATTTGCAGACTAAGGGCGCATCGCGTATTGATGGCCACTTTAAAGGCATTATTGTTTCGGAGAACGATGTTTTAATCGGGCCCAACGGTGTGATAGAAGCGAATATTTTTGGGGAAAATGTTACTGTGGCCGGGAAATGTTACAGGTAATATAGTGGCCGCGGCACTTTAGAGAATTTTAGCCTCTGGAGTTTTAAAACGGTGATATTAAAGCGGGAAGTTTAGTTGTTGAGCCGGGGGCGTTCTGGCGTGGCAACATAGGCGGCGATCGAAGGTATTGAAAACCCTGAGCTGTCTCAGGCTGGCGTTTCTGAGTAATAATAGAATTTTGTTTTTACAAATAGCTGATTCGAGAAGAAATGCTTGACACTGTGAGCGGCAATTGATAATATTATAGCTACCTAAATTTATATTTAAAATGACGATGACTGGAAGTAGTAAAAGTACAGAGCTCACAGAGAGGGTATGCCAGGCTGCAACGTACCTAGCTTTATGGCTTTGAAGTCGTCCGTGAGTCGGTAGGCTGAAATCAAAGTAGGTTTATCCGTTAGCGCACGTTACGCGTTTCAAGTGTCCGGACTAAACTTTGATTTAAGTCTGGGAAAATAGGTGGTACCGCGGAGTTTTTCGTCCTGTTCTTAATTTGGAACAGGACTTTATTTATTTTTAGGAGGCAGTAAAATGGCAGAAGAACACAATATTCCTAAAGTTTATGATCCGGCTTCGGTCGAGAAAAAATGGTATAAATATTGGGAAGAACACCGTTATTTCCATGCTGAGGTAGAAGCAGATAAAAAGCCGTTCAGTATTGTTATCCCCCCACCGAATATTACCGGTCAGCTTCATATGGGACATGCGTTAGATAATACTTTACAGGATATTTTGATCCGCTGGCATAGGATGATGGGCGATAATACTTTATGGATGCCCGGTTATGATCATGCGGGGTTGGCTACTCAGATCAAAGTAGAGGAAGTTTTAAAAAAAGAAGAAGGAAAGACCAGGTATGACTTGGGCCGTGAAGAATTTATTAAACGTGTCTGGGAATGGAAAGATAAATATGGTGACCGTATCATCGAGCAGTTAAAAAGCCTGGGTGTTTCCTGCGACTGGGAACGCAAACGTTTCACGATGGATGAGGGCTGTTCACAGGCAGTTCGTGAGGTTTTTGTTTCTTTGTACGAAAAAGGGCTTATTTATCAGGGCAGCCGTATTACTAACTGGTGTGTTAACTGCAATACTGCTTTAAGTGATATTGAAGTTGAACATGAAGATGATGCCGGAAATTTGTGGTATGTCCGCTATCCTGTTGTTGGTGAGATGGAAACTTATCTTACGATAGCCACTACACGGCCTGAAACGATGCTGGGTGATACTGCTGTTGCAGTCAATCCTGAAGATCCGCGCTATGGTCATCTGGTCGGTAAAATGCTGCAGCTGCCCTTAACCGAACGTCAGATCCCCATTATTGCTGACAGTTATGTCGATTTAGAATTTGGTACAGGTGCTGTAAAAATTACTCCTGCTCATGATCATAATGATTTTGAAATGGGTATGCGTCATAATTTAGAGAGTATCGTAGTTATCGGTATGGATGGCTATATGACTGAAGAGGCCGGCAAATTTGCAGGCCAGGAACGTTATGAATGTCGTAAAAATCTGGTACACGAACTGCAGGAAAAAGGTTACTTAGTAAAAATAGAAGAGCATAATCATGCTGTAGGCCATTGTCAGCGCTGTCGCAGTGTAATAGAGCCGTTGGTTTCCAAACAGTGGTTTGTAAAAATGGAGCCGTTGGTAAAGGCGGCTGTAGATTGTGTTGAAGACGGCAGAACACAGTTTGTTCCAGAACGGTTTACCAAAACTTATACCGGCTGGATGGAAAACATTCGTGATTGGTGTATTTCCCGTCAGATTTGGTGGGGGCACCGGATTCCTGTGTGGTATTGTGATGCTTGCGGCGAAGTTATTGCATCGCGCGTTGATATTGATAAATGTCCGAAATGCGGTGGTGCGGTACATCAGGATGAAGATGCTTTGGACACATGGTTCAGTTCAGCTTTATGGCCGTTCTCTACTATGGGCTGGCCTGAAAAAACAGATTTGTTAAAGCAATTTTATCCAACCAGTGTTTTGGTGACAGGTTATGATATCATTTTCTTCTGGGTTGCGAGAATGCTGATTATGGGTATGGAGTTTATGAAGGATATTCCTTTTGATAAAGTCTTTATTCATGGTTTAGTGCGTGACAGCCAGGGACGTAAAATGAGTAAATCACTCGGCAATGGTATCGATCCGCTGGAAGTTATTGAAAAGTACGGCGCTGATACTTTAAGGTTTATGCTGATCACAGGCAATACTCCTGGTAATGATATGCGTTTTTACTGGGAACGCGTAGAAGCAACACGCAATTTTGCTAATAAGATCTGGAACGCATCACGTTTTGCTTTGATGAATATGGAAGGTTATGATGCAGAAGCCAAGCAGGCTCCATATACACTTGCTGATCAATGGATACTTTCGCGGCTGCAGCATACGGTTAAAGATGTTACTGAACTTTTGGGCCGATTTGAGCTGGGTGAAGCAGGGCGTCTTATTTATGATTTTATCTGGAGTGAAGTTTGTGACTGGTACATTGAACTGGCTAAGCCGCGGTTTATAATAAGGAAGATCCTGAGGCAAGAGCTACGGCACAGCATGTCCTGGCAGAGGTGCTGACATCGGCTATGAAGTTACTGCATCCGTACATGCCGTTTATCACTGAAGAAATCTATCAGTGTCTGCCGCACGAAAGTAACAGTATCATGATTGCACCGTGGCTATTGTTGATGAGAGATTGTTTGATGATAAAGCAGAAACTGGTATGACGGCAATTATGGAAAGCATTAAAGCTATTCGTAATATGCGTGCGGAAGTCAATGCTGCTCCAGGCAAAAAGGTGCCGGCTATTTTGTTAGTGAATGCAGAACTGCGTGAGATCGTTGAAGCCAATAAAAATTATATCAATTTGATGGGCAGTATCGATGAGCTTATAATTGATGATATTGGGGCTGGCAAGCCTGAAAATGCTATGGCCGCTGTTATTGCCGGAATCGAGGTATATTTGCCTCTGGCAGGATTGATCGATGTAGAAAAAGAAACCCAGCGTCTTAATAAAGAACTGGAAAGTATGGATAAAGAAATCAAACGTGTTACCGGTAAGCTAAATAATGCAGGCTTTTTGGCAAAGGCTCCGGCTGATGTAGTTGAAAAGGAAAAGGCTAAAGCAGAGGAACTGAGCGGTAAAATGGAAGCCGTGAAAGAACGTCTGACTTATTTGGCAACTTTAAAGTAACAGCCGAAGCGGCGCGGATACTCCGCGCCGCTTTTTGTGTTTTTACTGTCGTAATTAATTGGAGGTTAAAATGAATTATCAGGAGACATTGGCATATCTGGATAGTTTGGGGAAATTTGGCATTCGTTTGGGAATGGAACGTATTGAAGGATTATTGCGGGAATTAGGGAATCCTGAAAGAAAAATAAAGACCATTCATGTTACAGGAACAAATGGCAAAGGTTCTGTCAGCAGTATGATAGCGAATATTTTGCTTGCTGCTGATTTGAAAACAGGTAAATTTACGTCACCGCATTGGTAAAGTATAATGAAAGACTTGTTATCAACGGGCAGGATATTGATGATTATAGTTTTGCAGTTCTGATTACTATTGTGAAAAAGGCGGCAGACAGTGTGGTGGCAAAGGGCATTTGTGAGCAGCCGACACAGTTTGAGGTTTTGACTGCTGCTGCTTTTATGTATTTTGCTTTGGAAAATGTAGATTATGCAGTCATTGAAGTTGGCATGGGGGGACTTTGGGATTCAACTAATGTTATCATTCCGGTAGTTTCTGTTATTACTAATGTCAGTTTGGATCACACTGATCGCTGCGGTGCGACTGTAGAACGGATTGCAATGCAGAAAGCAGGAATTATTAAGGAAAATGTTCCGGTAGTAACGGCCGCAGATGGAGATGATGCATTGGGACCGATTAAAGCTGTCGCGATGTTCAAGCAGTCCAAATTGTATATTTATGGCAGTGCTTTTTGGGGCACAGAAGTGAAAAGCACTATGGAGGGGCAGACTTTTACTTTGCATGCAGGTGAGTATTATAGTTCTGACTACAATATTAATTTGCCTGGCGAACATCAAATAGCGAATACATCTTTAGCTGTAGTTGCTGCTAAACTTGTCTCCAAACAGGATGACAGGATCAATGAATTAGCTTTGCATATTGGTGTTGCTAACACTATTTGGCCAGGCAGACTAGAGCGTATTTCTCAAAATCCTGACGTGATTTTGGATGGAGCTCATAACCCGGCTGGAGCAGATGCTTTAAGAAATGCTCTCGATAAATATTATCCGCAGCAGAAAAGGACGTTTGTTTTTGGATGATGGGTGATAAGGATATGAAAAGAGTCATAGGGAAGCTTTTCAGACCTATGGATACAGTTTATACGGTAAAGGCAGACGAAGGTGCAGAGCAGCATCTGCTGAAGAATTGGCCAGCCTTATTGGAAATCAGGCTGAAGCTATGAACAGTTTGGCATCTGCGTATGAAGCCGCTGTAACCGGAGCTGATGCAGACAGTGTAATATGTGTATGCGGTTCCCTTTATTTGGTAGGGAATTTTAAGAATATGCTTTTGAAAGCGAAAGCTGGGTGTCATTGATGACTGCTGCGGCCGTAAAATATGCCAATTTAGAAAAATATGTATATTGGCTGTTGTTGGCGACAATAGCTGTTATCCCGCTGCAGCAGGAAGTTTCTTCGGCAATGGTGGCAGTCACTGGCTTCAGTGGCTTTATTGTTGCGTTTTTGCGGCGCCATGAAAAAAGGAAGCCTGTTTTACCACGTTTTGTACAGATTTTATTATGGTTACTGTTATTACTTGGTTATTGGTCGCTGCATAATTCAGCTGATGAGGTATTGTCTACCTACAATTTTATTTATGTTGTCGGTCAATACGCGCTATTGGTCTGGCTGATTTTGCATTATGCTGTTGATAAAAAAACATCTGCAGCTAGTGACTTGGATTTGCACAAAGTGGCATGAGTGGCCCAGGCCTCTGCAAATAATAAGTGTGTTTTTGGGAATGTCATTGTTTGTTTCGGTATATGGCATTGTACAGCATTTTACTGGGGTTGTACCTACTGAGGCCTGGGTTGATAATGATGCTTTTCCGGAATTGAAAACACGTGTTATTTCCACTCTGGTCAATCCGAATATTTTGGGCGGATATCTTGTACTGGTTATTTCATTGATTACAGGATTGCTTAGTACAAGTAAAGAAAAAATGTGGCAGTCTGGTACTTGGCAGCGGAATTTTAATAGCCGGGCTTTGTTTGCTTTACACATATTCACGTGGGAATTGGGTTGCTTTAGCTGTTGGATATTGTTGTTTTGCGTATGCTTTTGCCGTCGGGCTTTATTGCCGCTCATAGGCATTGGTATTTTGGGAATGTGGTTTGCCCGTGGCGCAGTATGGCATAGGATAATTTCTATTTTTGGGACTGAAGATACTTCTGTTGCTCTTAGATTTGCCTATCTGGAAAGTACGTTATTTATTATTAAAGAACATCCGTGGGGTGTTGGCTGGTATGGATATCAGTTTATTTATCCGGAATATGATTTTTATCTTAACAATCCTGACGTCATTATGTATCATTGTCATAATTTATTACTGAATATTACGGCAGAACTGGGTTGGCATGGATTGGCAGTATTCTTGCTTTTATGGTTCTGTATTATCTGGAAAGCTGCTGAATTGGCCCGTTTTGGTAAAAGCAGATGGCTTCAGGGTTTTGGCAGAGGTTATTTAATGGCGTCTGCAGGTATTTTAGTGGGCGGTTT
>ENA-OQCX01001502-OQCX01001502.1-human-gut-metagenome-genome-assembly--contig:-NODE-1502-length-10522-cov-1.948629_pt1 | contig 10522 bp, 10 predicted proteins | sample MGYA00242762_ERZ504587 | MGnify/ENA primary metagenome ERZ504587 (study PRJEB26092, sample SAMD00036337) | human gut metagenome | host: Homo sapiens | study: EMG produced TPA metagenomics assembly of...
CTTTCGAGGATGTTCCCGGCTTCCTGCCCGGAACAATACAGGAACACAACGGCATCATCCGCCACGGTGCGAAGATAGTCTATGCATACGCTGAAGCTACAGTGCCCAAGGTTACTTTAATTACCCGTAAAGCTTACGGAGGTGCCTACATTGTCATGTCCAGCAAACCGACGGGAGCCGATGTGAACCTGGCTTATCCACAGGCGGAAATAGCCGTTATGGGAGCTGCGGGAGCTGTAAATATCCTCTATCGGAAATCCACTCCTGAAGAAAAACAAGAAATAATCAAAGATTACGAAGATAAATTCTCTAACCCTTATTGTGCGGCAGAACGCGGCTTGATTGATGAAGTGATTATGCCCCGTGACACCCGCTATAAACTCATTCAGGCTTTGGAAATGTGTCACAACAAAAACCAAAGCAATCCGCCTAAAAAGCACGGCAATATGCCGTTGTAATTGTTCAATGTGTGTGTATCCCCGCAGAAGTGATTTTTCCGGGGATACTTTTACCAACACATGATGGGAAATTTAAATATAAAATGATGACTTAGTTAAAAATAAATATATTTCTTAATACTATGGAACTTCTTAAAAACCTCTTTGAAGGATATCCCAATCTTTGGGGCGGAGGTGTAGCACACTCCGTACTCATTCTGTCACTAGTTATCGCCTTTGGAATTATGCTGGGTAAAATAAAAAATATCCGGCATCTCACTTGGTGTCACATGGATTCTTTTTGTCGGTATCGTATTCGGCCATTTCAATCTGAATCTGAATGAACACCTGCTACATTTTCTAAAAGAATTCGGTCTTATTTTGTTCGTCTATTCCATTGGTTTGCAGGTGGGTCCCGGTTTCTTCTCAGCCTTTAAGAAAGGAGGATTTACGCTGAACATGTTGGCTATGGGGGCTATTTTTATCAGTGTAGTCATTACTATCATTTTACATTTTACTACCGGAACTCCCATAACCACCATGGTCGGCATTCTCTCTGGTGCTGTTACCAATACTCCCGGCCTTGGTGCCGCCCAACAGGCAAATAGTGATTTAAATGGCATAGATGCACCGGAGATTGCGATGGGATATGCTGTTGCCTATCCCTTGGGGGTGGTTGGTGCCATTCTCTCATTGCTTGCACTGAAATACATTCTTAATATCAAAACATCACAAGAAGAAGCCGATGCCGAAAAAGGATTGGGACATTTACAGGAACTGACCGTACGCCCCGTTACATTAGAGATAAAAAATGAAGCAATACATGGGAAGACCATTAAGGAAATACGTCCTTTGGTAAACCGCAACTTCGTCATTTCGCGCATACGCCATCATGATGGACAGCAGGAAGTGGAACTAGTAAATTCAGAAACGATATTACATATTGATGACAAGATTCTGGTTATCTCGAACCCTATTGACATTGAAGCGATTACAGTATTTTTTGGCAAACAGGTAGAAATGGAATGGGAACAGTTAAACAAGAAACTTATCTCACGCCGCATTTTGATAACAAAGCCTGAGTTAAATGGAAAAATGCTCTCACAACTTAAGATACGAAATAACTTCGGTGCGAGCATCACCCGTATCAACCGTTCAGGAGTAGACTTGGTAGCCTCCCCACATTTACAGTTGCAAATGGGCGACCGTGTAACTATAGTTGGTAGTGAACTTGCTGTCACTCATGCCGAAAAGGTTTTGGGAAACTCCATGAAGAGACTGAATCATCCAATCTTATCCCCATTTTTTTCGGCATCGCATTAGGATGTATCTTGGGAAGTATTCCATTTATGTTTCCAGGTATTCCACAACCAGTAAAACTTGGTCTAGCAGGTGGACCGCTTATTGTATCCATTCTTATCAGTCGTTTCGGTCCTCAATATAAAATGATTACATACACCACGATGAGTGCTAACTTGATGATAAGAGAAATCGGGATTTCCTTATTCCTAGCTTGTGTAGGGTTGGGAGCCGGGAAAGATTTTATAGAGACAATTGTAAATGAAGGTGGATATATTTGGATTATGTATGGAGCTATTATTACGACCGTACCATTAATCATAACGGGGCTCATTGGGCGTTATGCCTGTAAATTAAACTATTATACCCTTATTGGTGTATTATCAGGAGCAAATACTAATCCGCCTGCCCTCGCCTATTCCAATGATCTGACTTCATGTGACGCTCCGGCCGTGGGATATGCCACCGTATATCCGCTTGCTATGTTCCTACGCGTACTTACGGCTCAATTATTGATACTCTCATTAGGTTAAACTTTAAAATTCTTTAAATATGTACCAACAAGAAACGATTACCAAAGAACTACATTTACAGTTAAGTGATGAAGATTTGGCACAGTTCGAACTTGATGCCAAAGAAACGGAACGTCTCGGACACATCGGCACCCACATGGATTGCTATATGGAAGCTCCCCGCTATAAAGAATATGTAACAGATGCCGTCGTGGTAGATTGTCGGAACGGACTACCAGCCGACGAATACTTTAATAACTTGGACATAGAAGGTAAAGCATTGGTTTTATATACCGGCAATATGGCAACCAACGACTATGCAACCAAAGACTTCTTTATGTTTGACATGAAGCTTAATTGGGACTCTCTGGCTGCATTACTTTATAACCATCCAAAGTTTATTCTTATTGACTCACATGGGTTAGGCATGTTTTCACAACACCGGTTATTCGATATGGAATGTGAGAAAAACGGTTGTTTTCTTATTATGTGCCTGATGCTTGAAGGAGAAGAAATATTGAATATAAAAAAATTAAAGATTGAAATTGACAAGGAAATGCCTTCCACTGGAAAGCCATGTCGTGTCTATGGATCTAAAAAAAGAAAAACATAACTTCATTTAAATGGATAAGACAGCCGAAACTTTGATAGATGTCAGTGGATTTATTTCTGAATATTCCGCTCACATGATGGGATGTGGTGTACATACTTCACGAGTGATACGCAGTGCCAATCGCATTGGGGAATCATTCGGTTATATGGTAAAAATCAGTGTCATTCAGAAAAAGAAAAGACGAGATCGAAAAGCAAGTATATCAATTGGTTACTCATAACAATAGTAGCTGTGCTGCTTGGAAGCATGGTAATAGAACTTGCCCAAGAGGTTTAATGCTATCCAAATTTTACAAATCATTTCTGATTTTTAAACGAACTCAATGCTGTAATAATTCCAATTTTCATTATCTTTGTTCCCGAATCGGTTCCGAATAGATGTCCTCTATCCGGATTAAAAGGGAATCGGGTGTAAATCCCGGACAGTCCCGCTGCTGTGAAACTCCGATAAAATTTCCGATACGTACCTATTGCCACTGCCTGACTCCACATAACGAGAACGCGGGAAGGCATCGGAAATGAGGAGCCAGTCAGAAGACCTGCCATTCATCAAAGGCCGTTTCTACTCGTGGGGTTAGGGAAGCGGTACGAAAATATACAATAATTCATACCAACAGCATCTCATGCAAATAATTAAAAGGAATGGGACAACAGAATCCTACGACAGGGAAAAAATAGCCGTTGCCATACGGAAAAGTTTTATCAGTACCCAAAAAGAAATAACAGATGAAGCTGTCTACACCATAGTAGATGAAGTGGAACAATTTCTGCATCAAAACGAAGCAAATCGTAGTGTAGAACGCATTCAGGACGAAGTGGAACGTAGCTTGATGGAACATGGCTTTTACGCAGAAGCCAAAAACTATATACTTTACCGTTGGCAGCGCACAGAAAGAAGAAAAGTCCTCAGTCAAATCATTACCGGAACCGGTGATGATACTATAGCAAATATACTGAAAGAGATACAAAAAGACTTCTCCGGGAAGGAATATAGTCTAACCTTTCTCGCAGAGAAATTCACAAGTTTCTGTAAACCGGATATGACATCCGGGGAACGGTTGGCGGCACTTGTCAAAGCGGCTGTAGAACTGACAACACAAGAAACTCCCGACTGGGAATTCATTGCAGCGCGTCTGCTGAATTTCCGATTGACAAAGAAACTGACCGAACAGGCGGAAGCTGCCGGCATCTTTTCATTTTATGATAAATTACGCTACCTCACCGACGAGGGCTTGTATGGTAATTATATCTTGGCCTCCTATACTCCACAGGAGATAGAAACGGCAGCCGGCTTCATGTGTCCCGAACGTGACAAGCTTTTCAATTATTCAGGACTGGATCTGCTTGCCAAACGTTATCTGATCCGTACCCGTTCACACGAACCTATAGAGTCTGTGCAGGAAATGTATTTAGGGATTGCCCTTCATCTCGCTATGCCCGAAAAACAGAACAGACTGCAATGGGTAAAAAAGTTCTATGATATATTAAGTCGTCTGGAAGTCACAATGGCCACTCCTACCCTGCAAATGCCCGAAAACCTTATCACCAGTTATCCAGTTGCTTCATTGATACAGTGCCCGATAGTCTGGAAGGCATTTACCGCAGCTTAGACAATTTTGCGATGGTAAGCAAATTTGGAGGAGGAATGGGAATGTACTTTGGCAAAGTTCGTGCCGCAGGTGGAAACATACGCGGATTCAAAGGTGTGGCCGGAGGTGTAATCCGATGGATGAAACTGGTGAATGACACTGCTGTAGCCGTTGACCAGTTAGGTATGCGTCAGGGAGCCGTAGCGTCTATCTGGATGTATGGCACAAAGACTTGCCTGAGTTTCTGCAACTCCGGACCAATAATGGAGATGACCGGATGAAAGCGCACGACATCTTCCCCGCCGTATGCTATCCGGACTTATTCTGGCGTATGGCGAAACGGGATTTAAACCAGCAATGGCATTTATTCTGCCCCAATGAAATAATGACCGTCAAAGGATACTGTCTGGAAGACTACTACGGAGAGGAATGGGAACAAAGATACATGGATTGCGTAAATGACTCCCGACTCTCCAAGCGCAGCATGAGCATCAAAGATATCGTCAGACTGATACTGCGTTCGGCTGTAGAAACAGGTACTCCCTTTACATTCAATCGTGACACCGTGAACCGTGCCAATCCCAATGCGCACCGGGGAATCATTTATTGCTCCAATCTTTGCACGGAAATAGCACAAAACATGTCCTCCATTGAAACAGTTTCTACAGAGATATGTACGGAAGATGGTGATACAGTGGTAGTCAAAACAATCCGGCCCGGAGACTTTGTGGTATGTAATCTTGCCAGCCTTTCATTAGGACATTTGCCCTTGGAGGATGAAAAACAAATGAAAGAAAAGGTGGCAACTGTAGTACGGGCATTGGATAATGTGATTGAACTGAACTTTTATCCGATTCCTTTCGCTCAGATTACCAATCATCGCTACCGCAGTATCGGCTTGGGAGTCAGCGGCTATCATCATGCTCTTGCTGTTCGCGGCATTCGTTGGGAAAGCGAGGAACATCTCAGTTTTATGGATAAAGTTTTCGAACGTATCAACTATGCTGCCATAGCAGCAAGTAGCGAACTGGCAAAAGAAAAAGGGGCCTATCATTATTTTGAAGGCAGCGACTGGCAGACCGGAGCTTATTTTATAAAACGGGGTTACAATTCGCCAGAATGGAAAGCATTGGCTGTAAAGGTTTCCACACAAGGAATGAGAAACGCCTATCTTCTTGCCATTGCCCCCACCAGCAGCACCAGTATCATTGCCGGAACCACTGCCGGAACAGATCCGGTAATGAAACGTTTCTTCTTGGAAGAAAAGAAAGGAGCCATGCTGCCACGTGTTGCACCGGCATTGTCCGATAAGACCTATTGGATATATAAAAGTGCTTATCTGACAGATCAGACATGGAGTATCCGTGCCGCAGGATCCGGCAGTTACATATAGACCAGGCGCAAAGTCTGAATCTATACATTACCAATGAATTTACCCTGAGACAAGTATTAAACCTGTATTTGCTGGCATGGGAATGTGGCGTAAAAACAGTATATTATGTCCGCAGCAAATCATTGGAAGTAGAAGAATGTGAAAGCTGTGCTTCCTGATCTTTTCGTAAACACTCCAGTACTGAATTGTCATGCTAAAACATTTCTTGTAGGGGCACCATGCTTGCGCCCTACAAGAAATGAATAACAAATTTATTTTTAATATACAGCCTTGAGTTAGCAGTAAAACAAGAAGACAGAATATAAAACAACAATAAATCATGAATACAATAAAATTAAAAAAGAATGCCCTTTTCAATCCTGAGGGAGATACCGACCTCCGTCACAGAAGAATGATTGGAGGAAACACCACCAATTTGAATGATTTCAATAATATGCGCTACAAATGGGTTAGTGACTGGTATCGTCAGGCCATGAATAATTTTTGGATTCCCGAAGAAATCAATCTCACCCAAGACACCAAGGATTATCCTCACCTGGACCAGGCAGAGCGCACCGCCTATGATAAAATCCTGAGTTTTTTAGTGTTCCTTGATTCTTTACAAAGCAATAATCTGCCCACCATCAGCGAATACATCACAGCCAATGAAGTTAATCTATGCCTCCATATCCAAGCCTTTCAGGAATGTGTACACAGCCAAAGCTACAGTTACATGCTGGATTCTATCTGTAGCCCCGAAAAGCGTAACGAGATCCTTTACCAATGGAAGACAGACGGACACCTGCTGAAAAGAAATACCTTTATAGGCAATTGCTATAACGAATTTCAGGAAAGTCAGGATGGATTCACATTGATGAAAACCCTTATCGCCAACTATATATTGGAAGGAATCTATTTCTATAGCGGATTCATGTTTTTCTATAACTTGAGCCGTAATGGAAAAATGTCAGGTTCCGCACAAGAAATCCGATATATCAATCGAGATGAAAACACGCATCTGTGGTTATTCCGCAACATTATTCTGGAATTAAAGAAAGAGGAACCGGATTTATTCACCCCCGATAAAGTAAAAATATATGAATACATGATGCGTGAGGGGGTCAAGCAGGAAATAGAATGGGGACAATATGTGATAGGAGACAATATACAGGGACTCAACCGGAAAATGATAGAAGATTATATTCAATATTTAGGCAATCTCCGTTGGAGTAGTTTAGGTTTTGGCCCTCTGTACGAAGAAAACCATAAAGAGCCGGAAAGCATGCACTGGGTATCTCAATATTCCAATGCCAATATGGTAAAGACTGATTTTTTTGAAGCAAAGAGTACGGCTTATGCCAAAAGCACAGCTTTGGAAGATGACTTATAACCCATTTACAAAATAATTTTGCTCCGCATCTTAAACCGTTAAGATACGGAGCAATAAATGACCTGACAGAAACATTTCCATTAAAGACTATCAATAAACAGCTGTCGCCACCTCTTTCACATTATCCACCGCACCCACTGTATAAAAATGTATCCCCGGAACCCCATATGCTATCAGCTCCCGGCATTGATTGATACACCACTCTATGCCTAATGCACGCGCTTCTTTATCATCCTTGCATTTCATTGCTTCCACAACCAATTCCTGTGGTAAATCCACATTGAACGTTTTGGGAATAACACTGAGTGTGATAGCTTGGAAAAAGGTTTGATGCCCGGTACGATAGGAACATTAATCCCCTCTTTTCTTGCACGCTCCACGAAGTCAACGTATTTTCGGTTATCATAAAACATTTGTGTCACTACATAATCGGCTCCGGCTTCCACTTTCTTTTTTAACCAATATAAATCTTGTTCCATGTTGGGAGATTCCTCATGCTTCTCCGGATAGCCTGCCACCCCATAACGAAAAGGAGTTAAAGGACCTGAATCGGCGTTCCATCAATAAATTTGCCTTCATTAAAAGCATTGATCTGCTCTTCCAACTCCAAAGCATGGGCATAACCATCTTTCTCGGGAACAAAAGAAGATTCATCTTTTGCCTTGTCACCCCGGAGTACCAACAGATTAGTAATACCTAAGAATTGCAAATCAAGCAATATATATTCCGTATCTTCACGCGAGAAACCACTGCACAAAATATGCGGTACAACAGTAATATCATATTTATTATGTATAGCCGCAGCCACCGCTACCGTACCCGGACGCCGCCGATAACAATTACGTTCATATAAGCCACCCCCCAACTCGCGATACACATATTCGCTGCGATGAGTGGTAATATTGACATAAAGAGGATCAAACTCCCGTAATGTATCTATTGTAGCATATAGTTTTTCAATTCCAGTACCTTTCAACGGTGGAAGAACCTCGAAAGAAAATGCTGTTTTCTTTTCCTTATTTATCAACTCAGCAATACCCATCTTTTTTGACCTTTTTACTTATTAATTCCGATAAATCCATATAACAGACAGCTATATAGAAGATTTATCTTTATATTAATCACATTTCAGATTTATTTCTTCACAAAGATAGGAATAGCAGATTTTACATCCAATAAAGCATTTTATTTTAGATAATTATTCTAAATAAAGAGTATCAAAAGAATTATTATCTAAAATAACCTGTTCGAAAGTCCTATAACAGGTTATTTATTCTATGACGCAAATTGCCGGGAGAGGGCGGACAGCGCTCCTCTCCCGGCAATAATATATACAAATTAAAAACTCAATTTCACTCCGGCAAAGTAAGAACGCGGCATACCCGGTCCATAAATATAACCGGAGTCACGTTTTGCCCCCCGGTCAAAGTCACTTTGATACGCATTAAAGATATTATGTACTCCAGCATTGACCTGCATAATTATGCCTTTATACAAATTGAAATCATAACCGGCTTTCAGATTCAATTCAAAGAAATCAGGTGTATTCACAGCAATGTCCTTATCAATAAAACCTGCTTTATGTTCTACCATCATACTACCGGTATAAGTACCGGATAATGCAATAGTCATCGGTACGAAAGGGTTGTATGACAAAGTGAAATATCCATAAGTATTCGGAGTACGGAACATTTTTTTCTCCATCGGAACCGTTTCATCATCACTCCATGCACGTGCCTGCTTGTATTCGGCCTTCTGCATGGTAACGCCGGCCTGCAATTGAAGTAAGGAACGGTAAGCAATCTTTCCTTCCAAAGTCAAACCATATACCTTAGCTCCTTTCTCGTTATACCGTTCATTGATAATAATACCGTCACGCTCTCCTTTCTGACGTAAGGCAAATACGTCTGAAAGCGAAGTATAAAAACCTTCTATAAGCAAGTTTCCCTGAAAATCTCCCCAACGATGATACAAATCTCCCGATATACTCAGACTTTGTGATTTTTCTTCTGTCAAGTCTTTTGCCAGTTCAATCATAGACACAGTCCCACCTACATTTTCTATATGCAAATCTTCATCAAAGGCCTGAGGTGCACGGAATCCGAAAGAATAGCTGGCACGCAGGTTCATATTTTCGGTCGGATTGTAACGAAGATTAGCACGCGGACTGAAGATACATGATCCACCATATTATGTTTATCCAAACGCCCTCCAAGTAAAAAGCTCCACTGCTTGTTCTTCCATTCATTCTGGAAAAATGCACTGGCTATACGGACTTCTTGTTTGGTATAACGGTTATACCCCCACATATCATCCGTCAAGTTATCCTGATTATATTCCAGTCCTCCGGTAAAATCGGCAGGCATAAAGAAACATTTATCAAAACTATAGATATACTGCGATCCTGTGACCCAGGTAAAATCCGTGGTCGCGCCATACGCATTCACATCTTGTCCTCCACCATAATAACTGTCGCGTCCTGTATGCTGTGCAGAAGCATATACACTCAGCCGCTGTTTCTCATCCGGAGAGAAATAATCAAATTTCGCTCCCCCGCTATTGATAGTATGCTGCAATTGTTCGGCTATATCCGCTTCATGGGGAGGTCGGTTCAGTTTATTCCCGCCACGACGGAACTCACTGAGATGATGATATTCAAAAGTCAGTTTTGAATATGTACTTGTTTTGATAAAAGAACGAAAACCGACTGTCTGATTTTTCAGTTTTGGCAATTCGGTGTAGCCATCGCCATCATTGTCATAACCGCTTCTTTCTCTGTTCTGTCCAAAAATATACAATCCTGCCTTATGATTATCAGTCACTAACGAAGCATTCAGTGTCGTATTATTATCCCAAGAAGAAGTACCGCCTATGCCTGTCAGAGTATGTGTCAACTGCCCTGAGTTCCGTACAGGCTCCTTGGTGATTATATTAATGGTTCCCGCAATGGCTGAAGAACCGAACAAAGCCGAACCTCCTCCGCGCATCACCTCTACACGCTCAATCATATTGGCAGGTATCTGTTCCAATCCATATACACCGGCCAAGGCACTGAATATAGGACGCGAGTCAATCAATATCTGCGTATAAGGCCATCCAACCCATTGATACGTACTTGCTGGAAACCACAGTTCTGACAATTATTCTCGACCCGCACTCCGGGCTGAAAATTCAGTCCTTGCGACAAGGTGGAGGAATTAGTGTTCTCAAACACTTCACATCCATCACATTAACCAACGTAGGTGCCATGCGGCGGGTGGTCTCACTACGATTGGCAGACACCACCACTCCGTCCAATGCTATCAAATCCT
>ENA-OQCX01001503-OQCX01001503.1-human-gut-metagenome-genome-assembly--contig:-NODE-1503-length-10521-cov-3.467866_pt1 | contig 10521 bp, 8 predicted proteins | sample MGYA00242762_ERZ504587 | MGnify/ENA primary metagenome ERZ504587 (study PRJEB26092, sample SAMD00036337) | human gut metagenome | host: Homo sapiens | study: EMG produced TPA metagenomics assembly of...
AAATCAAGAAGGAGGAAACAACACGCAGTTTCCTGACCAAAGATGAGATCCGCCTGCTGATGGAGGGGAAACTGAAAAACGCCAAACAGGAATTGTACCGCGACCTCTACCTGTTCTGCGCCTTCACAAATGTTGCACTAAACAGAATGTGATTGCAAATCAGAAAGTTACCATCTGGGAAAAAGAAAATAGGTAATGGTTTAGAAACCATAGAGATTCACCATTTTGCTTATGTTCAATGTGTCAATCAACTGTACAAAAATACAAATAAACTTGATATAAGCTCTATACATATGAATTAAAATAGTTTAAAGAACTTCGTTACTAGCCAGGCATCAAACTTAACAGGAGTTAATCCTGTCGCTGCAAGTATTTGAGTATGACAGTGGCAAATCTTGTCGTAATACATCAATTGAACTTCTACGTCGTAAAGATAAGTCAAATAACGCTTTAATCATTTATTCGATATAAACTCTATTGTAAAATAATTCATAAAGTGTACTTTTATTAAAGTAAACGTTCAATTCTGATTATCTGCTTGAAATTCATCCTAGTCCATATCACAGATGCTGAAAACAATCTACATCATGATATACTCACCCGACCGGAGCTTGTCCATCAGTTGACGGACAAAATCATTGTATATTTGTAGACCATAACATGGAATTTACTCAAATAATAGAAGCTTCCGAGTTCACTGATGCTTAATCGACTCTCCAGTTTCTCTGCCGATGTTTCAGGTTCGCATAGCTTAAATTGCCTTGGGACAACTGAAGTCCGTTGCTTAACACAAGTTCACCAATACGCATACCTCCCAAACCGCCTCCTCCTTCTATTACGGAACAGTTTCCTTTATCTTCTCCATTTCCTGCGGTGAAGAACGACCGGAAACTTCCACTGCCTTGAGCCTTGTATCCTTGTACCATTTCTCGAACGGGTTATAAGGGACGTTGTTCCTGTGATAGAACGATTGGATACTCTCGTTCCTTAGGTAGACCTCACCCTTATAACGGATGAAAAGCCGTTCAAAATCTTCACTGCTGTACATTTTCTTTGACTTTAATGTTTACAGCGTGAAAGTATCTATCAGATTAAGCAATAGTCAGTTTGGGACGCTTATTAGTCATAATCATACGCCAGTTCATCTGTGCGTAATTCCCTCCCCTTAAAACCCTTCATCCGTAAGGAATTAATCCAAATTCATGCTATCATATTGTAAACTTCGGCCTTTGACGGTCTTTATTTGTGCATACGCGTATCTCATATATGAATTGAGTGCAACCAATGCTATATTATCATCAGCTTTTGTAATAGAAGACTCTTTTTTTACCCAAAGAGTCTACCGAACAGAGCATGATAGCTTCGTGAATGTTATTGTCTTCATCTGAACAAATCCAATAACGGTCGTGCATAGGGCCATCATCTGGTTTGTCTGCGTACCACACAAAATTGAGCTTTATGCGGTTGGTTACACCCGAAGATATTGTGCGCCATTGAGAGGAATAATCCTCGTTGCAGTATTCCTTTCGATGGGCGAGAATTCTTATTTCCAATTCATTGTTAATATCACAAAGCGTCTTGATTATATCTAAATCTTTTGGTTTAAAATAAGGGTCGATGATTGTCAAGGTGTTGTAGTGTACAGACTGATACCAATTGGTGATATACGCCATCGCCTTATCCTCCTCTCCAACTTGAATATAACCATCGTCAGATTGGTGTGATTATGAATTAAACTGTCCACACGGTTGATGCGCTCTTTTGTGCCAGCTCCCAACGACAGTGCGAGTTTTAGGTTGAAACGCAATGCACTATGAATGCAAAGCAACAATTCCCGATTTTCTTTGGATAATTTATACTTTCTAAAGATGTCCTCCATTATGTAAAGGATAGCCCATTGTGTATTTTCAATGTTATTTGCAAATATGTGCTTAATGGAAACATTGAAAATCGTTTCTATATCCAACAACTGCCCGGTACCATTGACAATGTCATCCAATCGCTTTTCAAAGAATTTTATTTGTTCTTCTAACGAAAGGCGGTAAATCCTACTAAAATCATCTTTGTCAAAATCTTCATGTGCTTGTTTCAATTTCTTAGCCGATGATATATGATTAAGCAATCGTTGCTTGTATTGCACACGCGCAGGGTCTCTGTCCATATTATCGACCATTTCTTCCGCTAATTCTGGTTTATGCTGATATATCATGTCAATTAGCCTTTGATGGTCTTCAAGCGTACCATTTATGCGCAAACTAGTCAAAGCAGACTCTGCAATAGGCTTGACCATATCACTGAGCTTGTTTTCCATGCACTCGTTGATGCTCATGTCCAAACGGCTTACCTTATCGTAAGTGGAAGCTATCGAATCTGCCAAATGGATTCCTTTTTGGAAAAAATCGGTCTTGTCTTGCTTTTTCTTAAAGTAAGGGGCTATATGCAAGAAGAGAAATGCTCTATCTGCTTTATTCCCAATTTCCCCAATTTCAGTTTCCCAATATGTTTTTTTGTCGTTCCCAAAATCACCATTCACATATTTCAATGAAGCTAAACAGGCTATCTTGTAACCATCGTGCTGTATGCCTTTGGCTGTTGGTAGATTGTTACTAACGACTAGTTCTAACCTTTTGATTATGGTCTTCTTCTGTTCCACGCTTAGTGTATGCTTGGGCTTTCCATCTCGTAAACTCCTTGAAATTATAGTGATTAATTGATAATATGTGTCATCAGCGGTAGAATGTTCTAAGACGGCTATCAAGTCTTGATAGTCTTTATAATCCAAGTCGTATGCTTTCAGCTCTATGGACGTGCCGGACAGAAAGGAGTGTTTGCCAATAATAAACTCGGCGATACAACGTAGGCAATCATTTTTGAATGTTTCATCGTATTTACCCAATAGCGTATAAAACGTGTCCCGACTATGGATAAATAGCGCAGGAGCAATACGATAGATGATACATTTCTGGCTCATAACAGAAAGCCCGTCAAAGTCAGTGGGTATATATTCCATGCACAATTTGTCGAATTGCTGATGATTATTAGCCAAATAGTATTCCAAAGCGATATTCCCCCATATTGACGCTTTCTCAACACATGACTGTTGTGAATCTATGTCGTCTCTGAATTGCGACAGCATACATTCGTCACTACTCAAGCCATATCTTATCAATAGCGACATTGAACGAACATAAAGTTTCATGGCGACTTCATAAGCAGACACGCATGATGATGATCCCAACAAACACTCTGCTTTGAGTGCGTGGCATTTGTTCAAGATAGCTTCCGCATCTTCTTTTGAAGTCTTGGCAAAATTCTTTGCCAAGAAGAATCCACATTCTATTTGCGCTTTCAATGTATCTATCAAGTTCCAATTCTTCATAACAGAATCCTTAAGTTTCACTGCAAATTTATCTGTAGGGAAATTCTTTGTTATCCATAAATACAAGCGCATGAATATCATAACCTTTTGGGATGCACGCTCCAATCTTCAAAGAAATGGAACTCTTTCTTCACAACGGGCAAAAATGCAGCATGATTGACCTTTTCGGCATACAAGAGCATTCCGGAAAGCAACTCTAAAGGATATTCTCTATTGTCGTATGTGTTGTCTGTTTTTGAGATTAGTTCAAAGAAATAGTTGGGAGAAACTTTTTCTTCATCCTGCTTCAACAAGTAGTGTGTGGCAGCCAAAGAATAGGCTCTCTTCTTTCTTTCATCGGTGTTGATACCAACTACCAATTCATCTATCATAGTCGAATAGTCGCATACCAACGCCTTAATAGGTTCTTCCACGACCTTAAGATGATACGCTGTTTCTTGCAGGAGCTTATTGACAAATTCTGTGATTTCTTTCCTTATATCAACGCTTGAACACCCCAAAGTCTTTTCTGTTTCTGCCTTCTCACCTAAATGATCAATCTTCCTAACAATTTAGACAGACAAGCCACCTTCACAGAATCATCCGTCAAATCAAGGATATGTAGATATATGTTCTCTAAATGCTCCTTGCTCTTTTGAGGCAAGACATCCTTTGTCGCTTCAATGATTGTCAACTCAGCATCCACATAGTCGAAAGTGGGATATTTGATGGTTTCAGATATTGATTCAATATATGCCATCGCCTTTATCATCTCATCTTCGTTCATTTTCGACATGGATTGACATACTCTATTGAGTATTTTTGCTTTGGGCATATCTGTACCTGATACTGCCACAATTAATTGAATAGCTTCTAGTATGGCTTTGCCAATACCCTCTTTCTCTTTATGTTCCGGCAACCAGAACTGCAGTAGATGAAGTTTTCGAGAATTGTTCGGCAACTTGTTCAGTTCTGTCAGGAATTGGTCGACAGAGGCATTTGCAAACAAACTCTTGGCTGCATGGGTAAATGAGCGCAGTTCGTTATTCTCTATTTTTGAACTGACCACATCAAAGTTGGTAATATTACCCATCTCATCGTCGGTCTTGTTGTTAGCCAGTAAAGACATCATCGAATACACCTTGTCAGCATTTATCGTTTCTTTGTTGGCTCTTGTTACCCGGTCAACAATGCAGATGGCTGCCTTGTAGTCAATAGGGAGTAATAGTTTGGCTAATTCGATAGCTTTGTCAGGAATCTTTTCAAACTCTATGATAGAAACCAACTGGTCTATATTATCTTTCACTATATCATAGTCATTGGAACTGAGTAGTTTTTTCCTTCTTGCTATTATGAGGAATGATTTTAGCCGTTCTTCTGACAAGTAGACATTTTGTGCTAATGCCAATGCTTGTTCAATATGGCCTGTTGCAAGCAAGGCTTCCAGTTCATAATCCCAAAGTTCATTTTTTTCTGTCTCTCGCGACATTGACCTGTTGACGGCAAAACGGAATATAGCTGAAGCATATCTACCAATCTTTGTACTACAAGCATTGTATCCAAATTCGCATTGTTCATTTAGTGCAGCCTGTGATTGTCCTGTTACAAGAATTTGCTGCATATTCTCATTACTGAGATAAGACACAAGGTTTTCCGTCTGTCCCAATGATTTCATCAGTGTTGGTATCACACGAGTATAAGCAACCTCGTTCTCATGTTTTTGCAACTCGTGGAGTATTCGCAATTCTGTTTCTTGCTTGAGACTCTTGAGCTTTCTTTTGAGGTATTTGTGAAAGCCCTGTTGCGATAACCTACCATATCCATCGGCAGAAATAGAAACAAAATCGCTATGGCGTTTCGCCATATTTTCCAAATTTTCCGTTGAGACATTCAAGATTGCAGCTGCAATAGACTTGTGCAAGGAAAAGTCCGCATAAGTCAGCAAGGCGAAGAAATTTTTCGTCAGCGAGTCGCTTTCCTCAAATAAAGAATTGAAATCCTCATCGTATAAATCACTTTCACCTGTTAAATTTGATTGCAACAAATCTTGCAATTTATTCTTAGCAATGTAGCGGTGAAGGACTATCTCCATTCGATGACCGTTCCCTCTTGTAATTTCACAAAGAAAGCCTAGTTCTTCGTCAGAAAGGTTGTTTTGGGCTTTTCTGAAAAACTCTTTGATGTCTGCTTGCTCAAAAGGTGTTATTTCATGTTCGCTAATAGACAAATTATTGTCCATTGGCAATAACTCCTTGATTTTCTCTTTTTTCCCTGTGAATATAAACCTACCTCTACTCCAATCCATATTGGCCAAAAGGCGCTTTACGCCCTCCTTTTTCTCTACCGGCAAATCATCGAACCCGTCAAACACAAAATAGAGCGGTTTCTCTTCATTTTTGATTTTTCGTGATACCCGTGTCCACAATGTAGCCAAAGTATGATTTTGAGCGTCATACCTGTTGAAATGCTCATCACCTCCAAACACAAACCAATACAATTGCTCCACAATGCTATGTTCCATCACATCCGGATTAAGCCACATAACGCTCAATCCGTCATAGAAGTAGCTGACACAATGTGTGGAGTGCTTTTGAACGAATTGCGACAGGACCGTCGTTACTCCTACACCGTCATCTCCGTACAGACAAAGTATGTTGTTGTCATCCAAACGATTCTCAATAAGTTCAAGTATTGCTTTACGTATTATTTCATACTCAACTGGATCTGGCCGTGAATCGCTAAAATAATACATATCCACGACTTCGCCTTCTGGTATTTTCCCCTCGCTGCACATATTGAAGTGATTTAAACTTATGTATATCGATTAAAATGTCGTCAAACAGCGTATAAATAGAATTATTAATAAATAATCTATGTACGCTGTATGTGAACAAAGATACAATAAAAAACGAAATACTTCTTCATCTTTCTATAACGAAATGCGGTTTTGTGTCAAAAAACAGTTCGATTGAAATCATCAATGTCATTCTCTATAAGTTAAAGACCGGATACCAATGGAAATGTCTTCCCATGAAAAGTTATTCAGCGACAAGATCTGATATACTGTACTGTATTTCAATATTATAACAAGTGGAGTGACAAAGGCGAATGGAAATCACTTTGGCTACAACTCTTGAATAAGCATCGTTTAGAACTTGAAATGTCAAGTGTGAATCTTGACTATTACAAAGTTTCCACCGACTTGCACTTTGTTTTTTACATTGGCTTTATCATCTTCTCAATGAATGCAATTTCTTCATCGGTTAGATGGTATTTCACATAGAGTTGTTGGTTGATTTCAGGAATTGATTTACTCCAATCAATATCACCTTTGGATGTAAAATTTTGAATTGGAACAAATGCATATACTTTACTTGTTGCATGTTGCGTATTCTTTTTTAGCAGCACAAGAAAGCGTAGGAACTTAGTTTTAAGATATTTGATAACATTCATACAATACTGTATTTGTTCATTAGGCGCAATTACAAGATATGTTTCACTGCAACAAGTATTAGGCTCGCCTAAAAATGGTTTCCCCATCAACAAAATAGGGAAAAATCACCACGTTCCCCATAAGCATAAGAGATATAAACCTTATAACAGTCAACCCATTCTATATTTGATTTTACTTCATTACGTCTAACAAAACCGTCTTTAGGGTAAGCATATATTTTAATGCTATCAATTTGTTGCTGTGACAATTGGACATCAGTCGCTATGCCAAACGGTTTACGTGAACTGACTAAATTAGAAAAATTCTCATTCTCTCTAACCGATATTTTGCGTAAAATTGATATTGCTTCGTTAAAACGAATAAAAGTGTTGTTACCTTTTTCAAGAAGAGGACGAATCAATTCGTTACGTTTCCCTTGTCTGCTTGTAATGACTCTACAATTGTCTTGATGAACTCTATTCCATAAAAAATAGCAGATTCCCCCAGATATATCTATTCGCGAGAATACATCTGTTGCATCAAAATAGTCAACAAGCAAGGATATAGATTTATCATTCAACATATCATCCCTAAATTCATCTAATCCTTTTCCTCCGGCATACCAACGTGCAGGCATAATCATACTTATGTATTCAGCTTTTAGCTTTTTTGCAATATCCACAAATATATTGTAAACTGGTCTTGCACTGGCACCAGCCCCTCCATCCATAACTTGATATGGTGGATTGCCAACTATCGCATTGAATTTCATATTGTCGTTGTCATTAGCTTTCCAGAACGAGCGTCCCTTTGCCAGCTTCTCGATGAAGTTCTGGGGCTTGTTCTTGATTTGGTTGATTAAATCCTCAAAATAACGGGTGTTTACTTTCGCTTTGCGGAAACCCACAAGCGTCCGTTTGGTAATACTTTTTGCCATCGGCGTCTTGCAGACCACGAAAATGTTTTCGGCAACGACCTTGTCCCATACCGCCTGCTGTTCTTCAAGCGTGTCGGCAGAAATGGTGCTGTCTTTCAGCCGGGAACGGTAAATGCTGTAAGCCATGTAAAGCGGATACAAGCCCGACTTGGAATTGATTTCAAGAATACGGCTGTCAGAAGTAAACACTTCTTCCGTGACCTGTCCGTGGTCAATAAAACGCGGCTCGTCAAGGGTATTTTCGTAATCCTTGTCATAGAAGCAATAGCCTCCCAAACAGTCGCTGAGGTGCATGTTCACCACGCGCCACGGGGTAAGCACCGTTTCCTTGTCGGGATTGCGGAACGTGTTGAAGATGTCCGTGATGCGCCCGATGCGCTCCTCCACACTCAGTTTGTCAGCCGCTTTCGCCATTGCACGGATACGCTTGCCTGCGGCGCGGAAGATGTCCGGGTCGTAGTATTTCTTGAAGGCGTTGAACTTCTGCTTGCTCACCCCTTTGGCATAAACTCCTCCCACGAGCGCGGGTCTATTTTCTCGGCGAAGTTTTCAATGGTGATTTCTTCGTCCTCACCCTCCAACTCAGCACCATAGATGAGCAAAGGCATACGGATGGATATGCCACGGAGGATGGAAATGGCCGCCTCGCGGTTCTTCGTCTTCTTTTTCAGTTCTTCAAGCCTGCGCTTCTCTTCCTCGGTCAGTTCCTTCTTGGATTTCTTCTCCAGCTTCTCCTTCTCCTCGTATTCCTCGCCCGTCAGCCCTTGGTTGTTGATGTCCACCTGATTGGTCTTGGGCATCGCCTTGGTCTGGCCGATTATCTTTTTCAGGTCGTCAAACTCCTGCAACTCCAAATCGCCCAGTTTCAACAGTTCGTCATTGTAAAGGCTGTTGTCCTCGAAGCCGTTGCGTACCACGCGCTCCACATAGACTTTCTTGAGCTGCTCCAGCATACGAGGCACATCAAACTTGTCCATCCGGGAGCCTTCAATGGAAATGACCGGACAGAAGTTGAGGAAGTCGCCCATAATCTTGCGGTCGTTCTGTGAGGTCTTTCCCGCCTTAGCGGAAATCTTGGCGGTCTCGGCAAGCACACGCAAGGTGCGGTCGGGGGCAAAGTCGAACACGTAACACTGCTCCTTCACACGCCCGTTGATGGTGGCAGGGGTCTGCACCCGGAAAATAGTCTGCATATAACTGGATGCCGCCGTATTGTATGAGCCGGACAGCATGAACACAGCCGTCCATGCAGGAACGCTTACACCCGTTGTCAAACGCCCGCAGGACAGGGTAATGGTGCGTGTCGCATCTGGGTCTTTGCCGATGGCGTTGTTCACCGCTTCCAAGGCATCGCGGCTTTCCTCGTCCTCATCGCCGTCACCAGCCACGTTGACGATGTTAAAATACTGGAATACTGGATGCCGCTGTAACAACGCACTGAGTGCTTGGCCTCCTTTACCCCCGGAAGCATCCACAGCGTATGCCGGAAGATACCCCGGTATTCCTCGTTGGCAAAAGGATAACAGCTATCCTTGTCTCCTTGGTCAGCAGGTTGAGAAAAGCGGGAACATCCCGTTCGTGGACAAAGCCGCCATCCTCGTTCACGCGGAAGAACTCGCGGAAATTGAACGCTACGTCCTCATCGGCGAACTCTTTGAGCAAGCGTCCGAGGTCGTAGGTATAGATGTTCATGACGGGCAGTGCTGCGTAGGGATTCGGGTCGCCTGATGTACCCTGTCCCATTCCTGTTTGGCGCGTTGCTCCATCACGTAGTCCCAGGTGTATATCTCGTCCTCCTTGAAGTCGTCCAGTAGGTTGAACGGTGTTCCTGACAAGCGCAGGACTTTTGTATCGTCCTTGACCAGTTCCGCCACCACCGCCTTGCCCAGTTCCGTCTGTGTGCCTCGTGCGCCTCGTCCACGATAATCAAGTCCCAAGGCGTGGCGAACACTTCATTGTTCTTATCGAAGTTGCCGCCCACCAGTTCCGAGCCGCGCAAGTCCTGTATAGAAGCGAAATAAACGTAATGCAGACCGTTAGCCTTTGTCCGCCGTTCAAGGCTCTCGTGACTGTCCCCGTTGTTCTTCGAGCCGTAGGCAAAATCACTCCGGTCATAAAATATCTTGCCGAAGTCCTCGAACCATCCGTTGTCCACCACGGGACGGTGGGTCAGAATGAGTGTCCGCCGGAAATCCATGTCCTTGACCACCTGCAAGGCGGACAGGGTCTTGCCGAAACGCATCTTGGCGTTCCACAGCATCTGATTGCTTTTCTTGAACTGCCGCTTGGTCTTGTCGATGGCTTCCCGCTGCTCGGGACGGAAGATGATTGGGCTTCGCCCGTGTGCCACCTCTCCCGGCAAAAGGGATTCCTTGCCCTCCTTGACGGCTGCGATGGCACGTTTCACAACATCCAAGTTGGTGATGAACCATTCGTTGGCTCCGTTCACCTTGTCAAACACTTTCTTCTTTACGCCGGAACGCTCCAATACGACATGGACTTCCTTGTCGTTGAATGAACGCAAGCCGCCCCGGTTGTAGAGAGCCAACTCGGTGTAAAGCAACTCATAGCGGATGCCTGCCGTCTGCGTGTATTGGTTGATGCGTTTCCTTGCCGCCTCGTTCAAGGGCTTGCTGTTCGGTGCCAGCCGATGACGTTCCCGTCGTCACAGGTGGCCTCGCCTATTTTCAGACAGCCCTCATGTTCGGCATCGTTGATGCGGAACACATATATCAGCTTCAGTTTCAGGGAAGAGAAGTATTTCATAGGCATTCATTTTAGGAGGTCGATATA
>ENA-OQCX01001504-OQCX01001504.1-human-gut-metagenome-genome-assembly--contig:-NODE-1504-length-10519-cov-2.416186_pt1 | contig 10519 bp, 11 predicted proteins | sample MGYA00242762_ERZ504587 | MGnify/ENA primary metagenome ERZ504587 (study PRJEB26092, sample SAMD00036337) | human gut metagenome | host: Homo sapiens | study: EMG produced TPA metagenomics assembly of...
GACGTTTCCGAAAAAGTACAACGAACCATCAGAAGGTCGGCGGAATATCGTTGAAGCGTACGTTATGGAACAGATCGAAGCAAGTAACGACTTCAAAATCCGCGAAGCAATTTTGAGTAGGATTCAGGCGGCGGCAGCGCACTCGCTGCGCTCGCACGTTTGCAGCCTGTAAGTGTATTTCTGACGCGCAGGTCGTCAGAAATACAGATCAAGATTTTTGCGCCGTGCGCGGCGCAATTGTTTAGAAGCCTTAAGGTAGGGGCGGGCGTTCGCCCGCCCCTGCTTTTTTCAAAGGAGGAATAAAGATGGCAAGCAATCGCATTGGACGCATCAATGAAGAGATCCAGCGCGAGCTCAGCTCGCTCTTCCGCACGCTCAAGGAACCCGCGCGTCCAGAGCGGCATGGTGACCATTACCCATGTGGACACGACGAGCGACCTGCGCTATTCGCGCATTTACGTGAGCGTTCTCGAAAAGTCGCTCGAAAAGGACGTCATTCGCGGTCTCAAAGAGCGCGGCGGGCTATCTCCGGCGCGAGCTGGGCGCGAACATGTCGCTGCGCTACACCCCGGAGCTGCAGTTCATCGCGGACGACTCCATCGAATACGGCGCGCACATCTTAGAGATGCTGCGCGACCCGCGCGTGGTGAAGCCCGCAAACCCCGAAAACGAAACACTGAACACGGAGGATGAGCAGGAATGACCGTTTCCGAAGTCGCGGCATACCTCCGCGCGCACGACAAGTACCTCATTCTCACCCATCGCCGTCCGGACGGCGACACGCTCGGCTGCGCTGCGGCGCTGTGCGCCATGCTGCGCCAGATGGGTAAGACCGCGGGCATCCTCTATAACCGCGAGACGACCGAGCACTTCGAGTCCTATGTCGAGCAGTATTGGGTCGCGGACGATTTTGACTATGAGACGGTCTCTCCGTCGACCTCGCCGCGCTGAGCCTGTTCCCCGACAACGCGAGATACCACAGATCCCTGTATTCATCCAGCATCCAGAAGATCCCGGCACCGAACTTCCTTGTATTCTACAACGGAACCGAAAGAGAAGAAAACAGCTGGGTCAGTTACCTGTCAGAATCCTACGAAAACCTGACCGGTGAGCCGAACCTGGAATTAAAGGTGATTACCCTGAATATCAACGAAGGCCACAACAGCCAGTTACTGGAGCAGTGCCAGATCCTGAGAGAATATGCCCAATATGTAGCAAAAGTGCGGGAATACGCAGGAAGCACCGACCTGGACACAGCCGTAGAACAGGCAGTCAACGACTGTATCCAGAACGGAATCCTTGCAGAATTCCTTCGAAAAAACAAATCGGAGGTGATCGCAATGAGTATATTCGAATATGACAAAGAAGAGGAAGAACGAAAACTGCGAAAGGCAGAATACGAAGCCGGATTGAAAGAGGGGGAATTGCAAAAAGCAAAAGAAACAGCTATGGCGTTGAATAAAATGAAATTTCCACTGGAGAAGATTGCAGAAGCACTTCAGACTGACGAAGCTGTAATACAGGAATGGATCAGTTCAAAATCATAAAGGCGATCGCAATAGGATGTGTTTTGATCTGCCCAGAAGGTTATATTAAATATAGAAGAGATGAAATTTACATTTGATTTCTGCGGTTCTATAATAATGCTCGAAAGGGGCGGTATTATGAGTACCATATTTCCAAGAGAAGAAAAAGCAGAGCAGATTTTTGACAGAATTCTTACAAACCCAAATGCCTGCGAGCGGTTAAAAAACACCTTCTTTGAGGTGATACCATCCGCAGAAGAAAGCGAAGGTGCCGGGACAGACATTCCGGGAACGGTTTTTGCGGCGGCTTTGTTCAATGCCTATGAGAATAAGGATCTTTCCGCTTTTCTCATGGCAGTCTGTAACAACAGCGTTTTTGACCTTCTGAGGAATTCTTTTCTGATTCCGATACGGTTCAATGACAAAGGTGTGGAGAATCCGGTTCTTCTCACAGATGATAAAGGAAATCTTCTGAATGAATTCAAAAATCATCTTTACGAGAAAAAATACAAAATGTTCCACAAACTTTATGAAGAGCAGGATGAAATACCGGATTATCAGATGTATATGGCAGATGGATTCCGGGAAAATCACAGTTATACAGACAGTGGTGAAATCGTAACCGAAAAGATTTCAAAACACACAGGAATTCTCCTGATGTTCCGTTTTCCGGAGTCCGTAAAGCTGGACATCAACGAGGACAGAATCTATGCAGTTGTGTGGGATTTCCTGATGCGTCTTCAGGAGGAACTGCCGCGTGCTCTGATGTACTATGGAGTCAGAGATGAGGAAGGCAGAGAAAAAAATACAGCCACGTTGGGAATTTTTCTCCCGTTTCATCATTTTGAGAGAAAAATGGAAAAAAATATCGAGATTGCAAACGGTATCGGATTGGGATGCCGGGAACACATTCTGGTTGAAATAAACAGACAGGCGGGGAAGTGAAAACGATGCAGCAGATCATCAGAAAAAATCATATGGATATCGCCTGGCATGAATACACAGAATGAAACGGGCAGATGTTCCGGTAACAGAGGCGAGTCTTACAGAAAAAGCATCCATCATCGGCCGTGTGGGAATCATGCTTCTGTCATGCGGAACCGGCGCATGGAGAGTCAGAAGCTCCATGAATACGCTGGCAGAAACCATGGGGATCACCTGTACGGCAGATATCGGCCTGATGTCGATCGAGTACACCTGTTTTGACGGCGAAAACGGCTTTACACAGTCACTGTGTCTTACCAATACCGGAGTAAACACTTCCAAGCTGAACCGGCTGGAGCATTTTATCCGGGAATTTGAAATCGAGGGAAAAGACATGTCTGGAGAGAAACTGCATTCTCTTCTGGATGATATCGAAAGAATACACGGACTGTATTCACCGGTCACACTTGGATTTGCGGCGGCGCTTGCATGCTGTGGATTTACGTTCCTGCTGGGTGGCGGTCCGATTGAGATGTTCTGCGCTTTTGCAGGAGCCGGGATCGGGAATTTCCTGAGATGCAAACTGACAAAGCATCATTTTACTCTGTTTCTCTGCATCGTTTCTTCTGTCTCTATGGCCTGTCTGGTCTATGCCGGATTTCTGAAGATCGGTGAGATATTGTTCAGTATTTCCATTCAGCATGAGGCGGGATACATTTGTGCCATGCTGTTTATTATTCCGGGATTTCCGTTTATCACAAGCGGAATTGACCTTGCCAAGCTGGATATGCGCTCTGGAACCGAGAGACTGATGTATGCGCTGATCATTATTCTGGTTGCAGCAATGTCCGCATGGATCATGGCACTGCTTCTGCATCTGAAGCCGGTTGATTTTATTAAATTCTCCCTGCCGGCAGAGATGTGGATCTTATGCAGGCTTGTAACCAGTTTCTGTGGAGTGTTCGGTTTCTCGATCATGTTCAACAGTCCGGTCCGGCTGGCAGCATCAGCAGGAGTGATCGGAGCGGCTGCCAATACGCTCCGTCTGGAACTTGCAGATCTGGCAGGAATGCCGCCTGCCGCTGCCGCATTCATCGGTGCGCTGACAGCCGGCCTTCTGGCATCCATGATAAAAAACAAAGTGGGTTATCCGCGAATCTCCCTGACGGTTCCCTCGATTGTTATCATGGTACCGGGGCTGTATCTCTACAGAGGCTTTTATAATCTTGGGATAATGTCACTTGCCACAGCCGCTTCCTGGTTCGCCGCCGCGATTCTGATCATAGCGGCTCTCCCCCTGGGACTCATCTTCGCAAGGATCCTGACCGACAGAACCTTTCGATATTGTACCTGATTCGCCAAAACTCCCCCGGTCAGATACAGAAAAACGTAATAAATAAAACGAAAATGCATGAAGTATCGCCCTTTTTTCGAAAAAGCAAGAATTAATATAGAAAAAATTGACGCTTTCAGACAGAAATGCTATAATAGGCTCAACGACATAACCAGGCGTGGTCTGACCGGAGACGGTCAGTTTGTGGAAATCCGGTGCGATTCCGGAACTGTTTTTGCTGTGTGAGATATTGACGCGGAAATATTTTAAGTCGGCATTACCAGCGCGTTGTATAGGACAGAGACTCATCTATATTATGAGACTCTGTTTTTTGTTGCCAAAAATAATTCACAAAAGGAGGAGCAAAGTGAAGAAAAAAAGAACTTTTTAAAGAGATTGTCGGCCATCTCCATGGCAGCGATGATGACAGTAACAGCGGTACCGGCGAATACCTTTGCTGCCGATATCGAATTCTCTGATGGAGAAGCAGAAACAGCAGAAGCACAGGAGGACAGTGCAGATATTTCTGTTGAAGAGGATACTGGCAGTGCAGAAGCGCAAACAGAGGACTTCCAGGCAGAAGAACCTTCTGAGGAAGCAGTAACTGTTAATGAGGAGAATGCGGACTTCTCAGCAGATGCGGAGGATGCTTTATTCAGCGATGGCGCAGAGGCAGTGGGAGATGCCGTTGATGATGCGAAAGTTGCAGCAGATGAGTATCTTAAAAACAATTATGTAGATAATAATAAGATTATCACAAGTGGTGGCGCCGGTGTTGTTAAAAGCCAGGATGGTCTTTCTTAATTCAGTGGGACTTAAAATACCGACTAGTGGTTAGTAAAATTAGTAGCCTGCGTTTTAAAACAGAGAGCTCTTCTTCAAATTTACAGAGTGGGATGGTATATTAACAGTGACTGTCCATGGGTGAATATCGGAACAAAAAAACCTGCCAATCTTGGAAGTCTGCGTATTAACCGGCCAACAGCAGAGCAGGGAGCACAGAGCTTCCAAGCAACGCTGCGACTGTTTTCCGCTGATACATCCGCTGATGTGATCAACGATGAAACACAGGCAGCTTCAGCCGCTCTTGCAACCCAGGAATTTACCATTATCATAGAAGCAGCAGAACCGAACTATACTATGCGTATAAATGTAGTCGATGAGGAAGGTAATCTGATTCCGGATGCAATCGTAACACTGGAGAAAAACTGGAATGCAGTTGCTCCGAAAGCTGACGGCTCCTATGACATGGAAAAGGTGCAGGATACAGCCTGACTGTCAAGAAAGACGGATACAACGACTACACAGAAAGCTATTTTACCTTCAATCCAACAGAGGTAAATACAGTAAAAACCGTTACACTGAAGAAAATCGTTACAAGAAACATCAGATTCAATGTGACCGACAAATCCGGCAATCCGGTCAATGGTGCCAAAGTGAGTGTCAAAAAAGGATACTATAGTACGGTAAATCCGGAAGCAGACGGAAGCTACAATCTCATAGATGGAACTTCCTACAACTATACCGTAGAAGCGCCAAATTACAAAACTGCAAGCAGCTCCTTCACACCGTCCGGGGACCAGACCATTGATATTCAGCTGGAAAAAAATATTATAGATTATAATGTAAAATTCAATCCGGTAGACAATGACGGCAAAGCATCGAGAATGCATCCATCAAGGTAACCTATGAAGAGGAAGATCCGTGGGATGAGGACGAAACAGAAACAACAGAGCTGAAAGCAAACGAAGATGGAAGCTACACCATGAAAAAAGGTGTGACCTACACCTATACTGTCAAAGCTTCGGACTACAAAGATGTAACAGCTACTTATACACCATCCGGTGATGACGAGAATGTATCCATTGATGTCAAAATGGTATCAAGCATTGACCCGGCAGATGTAGAAACCGTAAATGCCATCAAAGAGAAGTTTGACAAAGAAGTGGGAACACTCCGTCCGGATTTTGCATCCTGCAAGAATATCTGTGATCTTGTTAAGACAAAAATCGAGGCACTTGGCATGGATACAACAGGTGTGACGGTTTCTGTCAAATCCAGTGATGACTCAGACACCGTTGCAACAGATGGAACTATTCATTACTATGCACAGGCACCGAATTCATTTACAGCAGTCAATTCCAAAAATATAAACCTTGTTTTTGTATTCGAGAAGAATGGTGCAAAGGCAGAAACAGCTGAGAGCAGAGCAACCATCGGCTGGGATCGTGACTACTTTAATACACAGATGGCAGCAGATCAGGAGAATCTTAGCTGGGACAAGATCAAAGGTTCCAATACAGATGCGGCAGAAGTAACTTCAAATCTGACACTTCCACAGTGCATGAGCAGCAGTGTAAACACTGCATGGTCCAAGATTACATGGACATCCTCTGATGAAAGCGTAATCAGCTTCAAAGACACCGGCTGGGGTTCTCTGATTGATGCAAAAGAAGGTGTGGTTACTCCGCAGCAGGAAGATAAAGAAGTGACCCTGACAGCTACCTTTAATGCAAATGACAGACTGTTGAACGGATATGTAGAAAAAGTATCTGATTTTGCAACTCTGACAAAAGAGTTCAAAGTAACCGTCAAAGGAACCGGCATATCCAAACCTACCGAAAAAGAACTTCAGGCAATTCTTGACAAATATTATACAGAAGACAGGATTACTGATTTTAACACAAAAGGGGCAGTGGATCTTAAAAACTGTACCTCAGATCTTCAACTTCCAATATATACAAGGATTAAAGATGAAGCTGGCGAATATGTATTCGACAGGAATGAAATTAAAGTAACATCAGATAATGCTGCCATTACAGTCAATGGTTACAGAGCTGCTGTAGATCGTTTTGCTTCAAATGATGATATTAATGCAAATCTGATCTTGACCTTTACCCGCGATGGAGTAACTGCGATCAAGAAGATTCCGGTTACAGTCAAAGCAATCACAGAGGCAGAAGTTCAGGATCAGTTAAATCTGATGGAACTGGCAAAGGCTCATTATTTTGACGGAATCAATGACGGACAGTATGCAGACAAAGATTCCATCACAGGAAATCTACATCCATTCCAGGAAATGATTCTTGGAGAAGACGGAAATCCGAAATGGATCTATAATTTTGATGACAAGACCGGCAAGGGTATTATTCCGGACGATCAGTTTACAGATCCATGGGAAATGGAAGGTGCAGGATACAACAAATTCAAATCTTCCAACAATGCCGTAGTAGGCCATGAGAACCTTGTTGTAACAAGAAGAGAAACCGACACACAGATTACGATTTCTTCTGTACTCAGCAGTGAACTTTACAGAGAAGCTGCTGCAAAACATCCGGATAATGCAGTCCTTCAGAAACTTTACAAACAGCCGGTTTCTGTAACCGTTACCATCAAAGGTACCAAATCCGCAGCAGAAGGTCTTCAGAAACTGATCAGTGAGGCACAGACACTTCTGGATGGAATGACAGAGGGAACAGAAGCAGGTCAATATCCGGAAGGAACAAAGGCCACACTTAAGGAAGCTATTGACACAGCAACAGCAGTTCTGAACAAAGAAAATGTAACAGAAGAGGAACTGAGTGAGGCCACACAGGCACTTCAGAAAGCTGTTGATGCAGCAAAAGATGCACAAAATACAGCCGTTGCCGAGGTTAAGATCAGAGTCAATATGGCAAACCAGCCAGCAAGCCTTCGGGATCTTACTGTCACAGCAAAAGACGCAGCTGCTTATGGATACGAAAAACCAGAAGCAATGAAGAATCAGGTAACTGTAGTAGATGCGTTATATACACTGCACAAAGCAATGTATGGAGAAGCATTTGATGCAGATCCGTCCAGATATCTCAACGTGGGAACAAACGGATGGATCAATACCGTTTTTGAAGATACAACAGGAAATGTCGGCTATTATGTAAATAACGAATATCCGGTAGATGAAACAGGTATGGGAACTGTCGCAAATACAACTGTACTGCATTCAGGTGATGAATTCAGTATTTATCTGCTTGCAGACACAACAAGCTGGAGTGATGAGTACCTGTACTTTAAGGATGTTCCGACCGAAATCTGTGCCGGAAAAGAATTCCAGGCAGTACTCTATGGAAGAAATATGATGTCAGCAGGTGCGTCTGCAGAAGCAGGCTGTACTGTGGAACTGAAAAATCTTGATACAAATGAGACAGCAGAATTTGTAACAGACGCAGATGGGGTAGCTCCATCAAAGCAGACAAAGCCGGAAACTACCAGCTCACAGTAACAAAAACACCATACAAATATTTTGTTGCTCCACTTGCCCAGTTTGAAGCAAAAGAACATGTCTTCGATAAAGGAAAAGTAACAAAAGAGCCAACCTGCGCAGAAGCAGGAGAAAAGACTTACACCTGTACAGTCTGCGGAACAACAAAGACAGAAGAGATCGCAAAGACAAATAAACATACCTATGACAAAGGTGTAGTGACAAAGAAAGCAACTTATACAGCAACAGGTGTGAAGACTTATACCTGTACAGTCTGCGGTGCGACAAAGACAGAAACAATTCCGAAACTGAAACACACACCGAAATATGTATGGAAGACTGTTTCAAAAGCAACGGTATTCCAGCCGGAGAAACAGGTCGGATACTGCGTATACTGCAAACACACACAGACCAGATACCATGGAAGCAAACTCAAGGCAACCATTAAACTGAATACAACCGCCATCACTCTGCAGAGAAAACAGGCAACCAGAATGGTCAGAGTAAGTATGGCAAACGGAGACTCTGTCAAATCCTGGGCTTCCACTAATACAAAGATCGTGACTGTAGACAGAAACGGTCTGATCAGAGCACAGAACCGTAATGGAAGTGCAAAAATTATCGTAACTTTAAAGAGTGGAAAGAGAGCAACCCTGAATGTCAAAGTTCAGTCCAATAAAGTCACAACCACAAAAATCAGTGGTCTGAAATCCTCCATGACTCTCAAAAAAGGTCAGAAGACAACACTGAAACCAGTGATCAGTCCACTGACCTCCACAGACAAAGTAACCTATGCAACATCAAATAAAAACATTGCAGCAGTTTCTTCCACTGGCATTATCACAGCCAAAAAGAAAGGAACCGCAAAGATCACAGTAAGATCAGGAAAGAAATCCTATGTGATCAAAGTAACCGTAAAATAATATATGCAGCATTCAGACCGGAGCCTTCCACAGACTCCGGTCTGTTTTTGTCTGACTGTCCGCTGCAAGCTCGTTGTTACAAAATGGACATTCATCCGGAGATGTCTATAGACGAGCCATTCAAAAAACGGTATACTGTCTGTAGAAATCTTATTATCGGGATGAAAGGAGCATGGAAAGTCTCATGTGGGAAAAAATCAACAACTTTTTGAAAGGGCAGATTGTAACCTCGATCATATATATCGCCCTGGGAGCGTGCCTGGCGTTTATGCCTGTGAACACGATCAATGTAATCTGTAAATTTATATTTGGAATTCTGCTGATTCTTGTAGGATTTTATCATATCCTGATCTATATTCTGGAGAAACTGAATTCCACGATCCTGGATCTTTTTTCCGGCGGTGTTCTGATGGTTATCGGAATTTTTCTCTTCATGAATCCCCAGATCGTAGTCAAGCTTCTGCCGATCCTGCTTGGAACCTTTATCCTGGTAGACAGCATCTGGAGCCTCAAAGGAAGCCTGAAACTTAAGAAAAACGGAAGCGGATTCTGGAAAATCCTCCTGATCGGAAGCCTGATCTTCATCGGGCTCGGTGTTTCCCTTGTACTCAATCCGTTCACAATGGTAAAATACACGGTAATCTTTGCAGGATGGATCTTCCTCTGTAACGGAGTGGTAGACCTCATCTACCTGATCCTCCTCCGTCGCGGTCTGAAAGAACTCAAACAGGAAGCAGAAGCAGTCGATGCAGACAGCGAGATCATATCTGATGATGCAGAAAGTTCTGCACAGCCAGAAGAACCGGTCGTACCGGAATACGCACCGTGGAACTCACGCAGGAAGCAGAGCCAGCAGACGATTTATCTGACAGTGAGGAAGAAACTTCTGATAAAGAACCTTTCGACAGCAATGCTTATGATAGGGAAGTTTCCGAGATGGAAGAATCCCTCGATGTTGTGCAGGTGAGAGAAGAAGAGGTTCCGTTGAACGAGTCGACAGAAGAGATGACTGAGCAGGAGAATGATCCGCCGGCCGCCAGAGGAGCGTACGTAGTATCCAAGCCAACCGTAACCGATGATGATCTTTCCGATACCAAAGATGAGAACCTTCTTGGTCTGATCTCCCGTAAACGAAAGAAAAATAAGAGCGAATAAAAAGATGACGAGACATAGACGAATCTGTTGTATACTGCTCGCATGTATCTGCTGTCTGTGCTTTTCAATTACATGTTATGCGAGGGCCGGCGGCGGATCTTCAGGAGGAAGTTCAGGGGGAAGTTCCGGTGGAACATATCATTATAATAATGAATCAAACTATACGGATGACGAGAGTCCGGGTGGATGGTCGCAAACGATAGTTGGCTGGATGGCAATGGCATGTTTTGCCGGGGCTGGAACGATTGCATTTCATTGCTATATTCAAAAGGCAAAATACAAGAGTCATTCAAAAAATGAAGAAAATTCGAAAAGCCGGGCGAAGAACTGGAATGCAAAAGAAATGCAAAAATATGTGGAGAATGCATATTTTGTTATTCAGGAATGCTGGAGCTCCTGGATCCATCTTATGCAGAAAAGT
>ENA-OQCX01001505-OQCX01001505.1-human-gut-metagenome-genome-assembly--contig:-NODE-1505-length-10506-cov-3.733886_pt1 | contig 10506 bp, 8 predicted proteins | sample MGYA00242762_ERZ504587 | MGnify/ENA primary metagenome ERZ504587 (study PRJEB26092, sample SAMD00036337) | human gut metagenome | host: Homo sapiens | study: EMG produced TPA metagenomics assembly of...
AGGAAAGCAATTGAGTAGTGAAGCGGAAGCTCCGCTTGATCTAAAAATGAAAAAAAATTGTATTTTACAGGAGGAAAAAACTATGTTAATCGCAATTGGTGCAGCTATCGCAGTTCTTACAGGTATTGGAGCGAGGTATTGGTATCGGTCTTGCAACATCTAAAGCAGTAGAAGCTATCGCAAGACAGCCAGAGGCAGAGAGCAAGATCAGTAAAGCACTTCTTCTTGGATGTGCTCTTGCAGAGGCAACAGCTATTTACGGTTTCGTAATCGGTCTTCTGATCATCATCATGCTTGGCTAATAGGTAAAGACGAGATACTAATTCAGGATTAAGAGAGGCAGGTGGACCAGGTGATTAAAATTGATATCAACCTTGTCTTTACTATTATAAACCTGATCGTTCTTTATCTTTTAATGAAGAAGTTCCTTTTCGGCCCGATCATTGGTGTTATGGAGAAAAGAAAAGCCATGATCGATGAGCAGTTTGCTTCAGCAGAGAAGACAACCACTGAAGCAAACCAGCTGAAAGGACAGTATGAGGATGCACTGAAATCTGCGAAGGAGGAATCCTTCAGTATTGTAGAGCAGGCTAAGGACGAGGCAAAAGTACAGGCAGACAGCATCGTGAAGAGAGCTAATGATCAGGCTGGCCAGATTCTTGAGAAAGCAAGAAGAGACATCAGCACTGAGCAGGAAGCTGCTATGAAAGCGATGGAAGGCAAAGTGGCTGAGCTGGCAATGGATGCAGCATCCAGAATCATGGGAAAAAAGAACGACGAAGCACAGGATATGTCCCTATATGACCAGTTTTTAGAAGGAGCAGGTGATCCTCATGACAGAGACGTCCATTAATTATGCAAAAGCATTATACGGTCTTTCTGTCCCGGGGGAGGCAATCTGCGAAACAGGAAAGATTTTTAAGAATACACCTGAGATAGGTAAAATGCTTGAAAATCCACTTGTTCCCTCAAAGAAAAAGAACAGGTAATAGAGCGGATTTTTCCGCAGGAAATGAAGAGTTTTCTTAAAGTAAACGTGTAAGTATCAGAAGATTGACAGAATCGGAGAGATCCTTGAAGCTTATGATGCTTACAGCCGGGAACAGAAAGGAATTCTCAAGGCAGAGCTTCTTTATGTAACACGTCCTGCCGAAGAGCAGGAAAATAAGATGAAGGAGTTTCTCCGTAGCCAGTTTTCTGCCAGAGAAAGTGGAACCTTACCCTTACAGAGGATAAAAGCCTTGTAGGTGGATTGTTCTCCGGGCAGGAGATCGTGAGTACGACTGGACCTCATCGGACGTTATAAGAAACTGAAACAGAAATTAACCCGGAGGTGAAATTGAATTGGGTGCAATAAATCCAGATGAAATCATTTCGATTCTCAAGGAAGAAATAAAGAACTATGACGAAATCAGCAAGGACCAGGAAGTAGGCACTGTCATCTCCGTGGGAGATGGCATCGCAACTGTTTATGGTATCGATCATGCCATGTACGGTGAGGTTGTGACCTTCGAGAATGGTCTGAAAGGTATGGTACAGGATGTCCGTGCCAACAGCATGGGATGTATTCTTTTCGGAAAGGATACAGGAATCAAGGAAGGCACCAAGGTTGCCAGAACTGGCAAACAGGCAGGTATTCCGGTAGGTGATAAATTTATCGGAAGAATCGTAAACGCACTTGGTGAGCCTATTGATGGAAAGGGAGAGATCCAGGCAGAGGAATACCGCCCGATCGAGAACCCGGCTCCTGGAATCATCGATCGTAAGTCTGTAACTGTACCTCTGGAAACAGGAATCCTTTCCATTGATTCCATGTTTCCGATCGGCCGTGGACAGCGAGAGCTGATCATCGGCGACAGACAGACAGGTAAAACATCCATCGCAACAGATACGATCATCAACCAGAAAGGTAAGGATGTGATCTGTATCTATGTTGCGATCGGACAGAAAGCTTCTACCGTTGCAAAGGTAGTTTCCAATCTTGAAAAATACGGTGCAATGGAGTATACAACTGTATTCTCCGCAACAGCCAGTGACTGTGCACCGCTTCAGTATATTGCTCCTTACGCTGGTACTGCTCTTGCAGAGTATTTCATGTATCAGGGCAAAGACGTATTGATCGTATATGATGATCTTTCCAAGCATGCAGTGGCATATCGTGCATTGTCACTTCTGCTTGAGCGTTCTCCGGGACGTGAGGCATATCCTGGTGACGTATTCTATCTTCATTCCAGACTTCTGGAGCGTTCCAGCCGTCTGAGTGAAGAGGCAGGCGGCGGATCCATTACGGCACTTCCGATCATCGAGACACAGGCAGGTGATGTATCTGCATACATTCCTACAAACGTAATTTCCATCACAGATGGTCAGATATTCCTGGAAAGTGATCTGTTCTTCTCAGGCATGCGTCCGGCAGTCAATGTTGGTCTTTCCGTATCCCGTGTTGGTGGTGCTGCACAGACCAAGGCTATGAAGAAAGCTTCCGGTAGTGTACGTATCGACCTGGCACAGTACAGAGAGATGGAAGTGTTCACCCAGTTCAGTTCAGATCTGGATGAGGCTACAACTGCACAGCTGAAATACGGAAGCTGTCTGATGGAGCTTCTGAAACAGCCGCTCTGCAGCCCGTTAAGTCTTCATCAGCAGGTAATTACTCTCTGCGTTGCGACTCACAAGCTGATGGTAGATGTAGAAAAGAAAGAGATCAAGAAATATCAGAAGGATCTTCTGGAGTACTTTGATAATGTATATCCTGAGATCGGCAAAGAGATCGAGACTACAAAGCAGCTCTCTGATGAGCTTGTAGAGAAAATCGTAAAGGCGGCAGAAGAATTCAGAGATAAGAGCAGGTAGGTGTTGATATGGCAAATGCAAAAGAAATACAGACTCGTATGAAAAGCATTCAAGGACACCATGAAGATCACCAATGCGATGTACATGATTTCTTCTTCCAAGATGCAAAAGGCCAAGAAGATCCTGCAGGATACGGAACCATATTTCTATAATATGCAGGCCGCCATTGCCCAGGATCCTCCGTCATATGCCGGATATCCAGCATCCTTCTTCAGTGAGCGTCATCTTGTTCCGAAGGATGAAAGAAAGGTAGGTACCATTGTCATTACAGGTGATAAAGGTATGGCTGGTGCATACAATCATAATGTACAGAAAATGACAGAAGATTTCATGGAAGAGGTACCGGGACATCACAAGCTGTATGTCCTTGGTATGGTAGGGCGTCAGTATTTCGGCAAGAGAGATGTGGATATGGACGGCAGTTTTCATTATACCGTGCAGAAGCCGACTATGCACAGAGCACGCCTTATCACAGATGAGATCGTACGTGCGTTTTTGGAAAGAGAGCTGGATGAAATTCACATTGTCTATACACAGATGCTGAATGCGATGGCAATGGAAAATGTGAATATGCAGCTTTTACCGCTGAAAAAGGCTGATTTTAAAGTGGGTCAGATTCCGGCAGATATTTATCAGGAGGAGATCGTGTTATCTCCGTCTGCAGATGTACTTCTGGATACTATGATCCCCAACTACCTTACAGGTGTGATCTATGGATGTCTTGTAGAGCATATGCCAGTGAGAACAGTGCGAGAATGACAGCAATGCAGTCCTCTACAGATAGTGCGAGGGCGATGCTGAAGGATCTTTCCATTCAGTATAATCGAGCACGTCAGGCTGCGATCACGCAGGAGATCACAGAGGTTATCAGCGGTGCTAAAGCACAAAAAAGGAAGTGATGACTATGAATAAAGGTAAGATCGTACAGGTTATGGGACCTGTTGTAGACGTTGTTTTTGAAGACGGACAGCTTCCGGATATCAAGGATGCCCTTGAAGTCGAGAACAACGGTAAGAGATGCGTTATGGAGGTGTCCCAGCACCTTGGAAATAATATCGTGCGCTGCATCATGCTGGGAGCCAGCGAGGGCCTGCAGCGAGACAGAGAAGTAACAGCTACCGGAAGCGGTATCAAGGTTCCGGTTGGAGATAAAACACTTGGTCGTCTGTTCAACGTTCTTGGAGATACCGTAGATGGCGGTGATTCCCTGGACGGTGAGGAGCATTGGGTCATCCATCGTGATCCGCCTTCATTTGAAGAGCAGAAACCGGCAGTTGAGATCCTGGAAACAGGTATCAAGGTTATCGATCTTCTTGCTCCATATGCAAAAGGTGGTAAGATCGGTCTGTTCGGTGGTGCCGGTGTTGGTAAGACAGTCCTTATCCAGGAGCTGATCCAGAATATCGCTACCGAGCATGGTGGATATTCTATTTTCACCGGTGTCGGTGAGCGTTCCCGTGAGGGTAATGACCTTTGGACAGAAATGAAGGAATCAGGTGTTCTTGAGAAGACAGCCTTAGTGTTCGGACAGATGAACGAGCCGCCCGGAGCACGTATGCGTGTTGCGGAGACCGGACTTACTATGGCAGAGTATTTCCGTGATCAGGAGCACAGAGACGTACTTCTTTTTATTGATAATATCTTCCGTTTTGTACAGGCAGGATCTGAGGTTTCCGCTCTGCTTGGACGTATGCCGTCCGCAGTAGGATACCAGCCTACACTGGCAACTGAGATGGGTGAGCTTCAGGAGAGGATCGCATCTACCAAGGAAGGATCCGTTACATCCGTACAGGCCGTATATGTACCTGCTGATGACCTGACTGACCCGGCTCCGGCAACAACATTTGCTCATCTGGATGCGACAACGGTTCTTTCCCGTAAGATCGTTGAGCAGGGTATTTATCCGGCTGTAGATCCGCTTGAGTCTACTTCCCGTATCCTGGAGGCAGATATTGTTGGTGAGGAACATTACGAGGTTGCACGTAGAGTACAGGAGATTCTTCAGAAATATAAAGAGCTGCAGGACATCATTGCTATTCTTGGTATGGAGGAGCTCTCAGAGGAAGATAAGCAGACAGTATTTCGTGCAAGAAAGATCCAGAAGTTCCTTTCACAGCCGTTCCATGTAGCTGAGAACTTCACCGGTATCAAAGGTAAATATGTACCGCTGAAAGAGACGATCCGTGGCTTCAAGGCAATCATTGACGGTGAAATGGATGAGTATCCGGAGAACGCATTCTTTAATGTTGGAACCATTGATGATGTAATTGCAAAAGCAAAAGCCGAGGAGAACCGGCAGTAAGGAGCGGCTATGAGTGAGACATTTGGCCTGGAAATATATGCCAGCAATAAACTGGCTTATGCAGGACGTGCTCAGAAGCTTATTATCCCGGCAGTGGATGGTGAGCAGGGATTTCTTGCTCATCATGCGAATGTGGTAGCAACCATTATTCCAGGTGAGATGCGTTTTGAGGATGCAGATGGAAATACACATGTTTTTGCTGTGAGCAGCGGATTTGTTGAGATGATCAATAACCGTGCCAAGCTGTTCTGTCTCAGTGTAGAAAGCCCCGAGGAAATCGATATCCGTCGTGCGCAGGAAGCGAAGGATCGTGCAGAGGAGCAGCTTCGCCAGAAACAGAGTATTATGGAATACGCCATTCATCTGTTAGCCCTATTCATCGCCCTCAATTTTCTATTAAAGGTGGGGTTCTATCCACGCTGGGGAATGTGGACGGTTGCCGCAGGCTGTGCCTTTTTTGCGTGGCTGGTGACTCCATGGATGACGGAACAGTCCAAGACCGTGGTGGCAGCTTTCTTTGCCTCCCGTCCACAGATGTTGAACTTGTCGGTATGTGTCACTCTGGAAGCCGCCGTAATGATAACTTTCTGTTTCGACTGTTTCGCAGAAATGCGTACCCGCAACACGGCCTTCAAACAAGCGGTCACCCTCTTCCTGAAGTTATACCCCGGCATACTGATAGGCGGAGTAATATGCTATGTCCTGGCACTGCTGCTTTTCACTTTTCCCGGAATAGATTTCGGCAGTCTCTCATGGATAGCAGCCGGCGTTACTTTCCTTGCAGTTTGTGCTGGGAGCCTTCTGCTGCGGCATGCTATCGGTGATAAACCACTGCGCTTGGAAGTACTGTTCATTGTTAATATTTTCATTGTTATATTGAGCATCATTGCCACGGGCTATTGAAATAAATTAAAGAATTAAAAACTAAAAAGATATATGGAAACAATCTCAAACACACTGTTCTGGATTTCAAACGGGCTGCTGGTTCCCGTCGTAGTCCTGCTGCTGCTATTCTTTCTACGTGCCATTATCCTTGCGGGAGGTTTCTTCGGCGAGTTCTACCAGCGGATGAAATTACAGAAGCAATTCACTGAAACACTGGAGAACATTACCCCAGAGAATATAGACGGACTGCTGCAGCAACTCCCATCGGCAGGCAACTCCCCTCTCCTCCGCAGCATGTCCAAATTGTCCGCACACCGGGATGACGACGCCTACTGCGAACACCTGCTTGCCAATTATGAAGTGGAAGCCGAGAAGGAGTTGGGACGTTCGCGTACTTTCATCAAGCTGGGTCCTATGTTGGGACTGATGGGTACCCTCATCCCGATGGGTCCCGCGCTGGTGGGGCTGGCACAAGGAGACATCTCCTCCATGGCCTACAATATGCAGGTGGCTTTTGCCACTACAGTGGTAGGGCTGGTCATTGCTGCTGTCGGCGTCATTACCCTGCAAGTGAAACAACGCTGGTATGCCCGCGAAATGAACGACTTGGAATATCTGTACAAAGTGATAAGCCGCCAAACGGCCGAAAAGGAATAACGGACTAACGATACGAAAACTATGAAGAGTAAGAGAAACAGATTACTGCACAGCGATTCGGACTCCGACCCCATGGGTACGGTAGCCAATCTTTTTGACGTAGCGATGGTCTTTGCCGTAGCCTTGATGGTGGCTCTCGTCTCCCGCTTCAATATGACGGAGATGTTTTCTAAAGAAGACTTCACCATGGTGAAGAATCCCGGAAAGGAAAATATGGAAATCATTACCAAAGAAGGGCAGGAAATCAAGAAATACACTCCCAGCGAAGACCAAAAGACCTCCGGTAAAAGAGGAAAGAAAGTGGGAGTTGCCTATCAGCTTGAAAATGGAGAGATTATCTATGTGCCGGAATAAGGGAATACAGTACCTATTAATAGCTATTTGGCCATCGCAGTATAACAACTATTAAGTATTTCACCCTCCGATAATGGTATGTACATTTGCAGCGTTATATAAAATAAAACAATATATGATAAAGAAAAGACTTCTCACAGTTCTCCTTATGGGAGGAATCATCGCCACCGGTGCCTATGCACAAGCAGAAAAAGGTGACAGCGACGATATGACCAAGAAAACTCACGAGTTGAACCCGGTCGTAGTAACGGGTACGGGTACACATCAGCGACTGAAGAACACTCCGTCTCCGGTATCGGTTATCACTGCCAACGAGATAAAGCGTGCCGGTATCACCGACTTCCAGCAGGCCTTGACCATGATGGTACCCTCGCTCTCCTTCCGTCCGAACGCGATGGGGTCCTATCTGATGATGAACGGACTCTCCAACAAGCACGTGCTGATATTGGTAAACGGACGCAAGGTCACGGGAGACATCACCGGTAACATCGACCTCAACCAAATAGACATGACCCGCGTCAAGCGCATCGAGGTGCTGAACGGAGCAGCTTCTTCCCTTTATGGTTCGGATGCCATCGGCGGTGTAATCAATATCATTACCAACGAGCCTAAAGATGTGGTAGCCTTCAGCAGCAATAGCAGCTATACGAGAAAGAATCAATTCTCCCAAGGCTTGAATCTGGACATCGCCCAAGGAAAAATAGTCCTATACTTCCTATAAATACGACCACTCCGACGGTTGGCAAAACAGCCATCTGACAGAAGATGGAGAAGACATCATTGAAACGATTGCCCCGCTCTCCCTGGGCTACAGCTCGAATAACTTTTCGCAGAAGTTTACCTATGATGCTACGGACCAGCTTTCCTTCTATGCCAACGGCGGATACTATAACCGCGGACTCGAACGTCCGGTAGAACGCGAAGACATCACCGGCGGAAGCAAGTACAACACTGCCTACGAAGGTTACAACTGGGGGGCAGGCGCCAAATACAAACTGAGTAAACGCAACGTTATCCAGTTCGACTATTCAGGAAACAATTACGCATCACGCTACAAATACCTGATAGAAAACAGCGGATACCTGCCCGGACAGTATGCGCTTACCAAGCTTCAGAAATTCCATGATGCCGAGTTGAAAGGTATCTTCGGTTTTACAACCAACAGCACTACGGTGTTCGGTGTAGACTATCGCCGTGAAGTACTCCGCCGTCCCGACTCCGATTTGGACAAAAGTGTCTATACGACATCAGCCTACGGCCAGCATGAAGTGAAGCTATGGAACCATCTGACCGGTGTTGTGGGTGTACGCTACGACCATCACGAACAGACGGGCGGACGCTTCACCCCCAAAGTGGCAGCCATGTACAACATAGGCAACTTCAATGTACGTGCCACCTATGCTGCCGGATTCCGCGCTCCGGGAATTGACGAGCTCTACTACCACATGTTCAAGAAGACAATGGGTACACGAGCCACCATCTCATTGGGTGACGAGAACCTCGACCCCGAACGCAGCAACTATTACTCCATCAACATGGAATACCGCACCAACCGTTTCAGTGCTTCCGTCACCGGCTATCTGAACTATGTAAAGAACATGGTAACTTCCAAATCCACTAAATTCGATGACCTACCGGAAGCAGAGCAGAACCAGTTGCGTGAAGAGTTCCCCGAAATCGGTGACCTTTCATCCACGAAAAACCTAAGTGTCAAGAACTACTTCAATTTCGAGAAAGCTACCGTCAAAGGCTTTGAAGTGAACTTGAACGGCAATCTGTTCCCGGGCTTCACCCTGGCCGGAAACTATACCTACGCCTATGGACGCGGTCTGAACGAAGGAGGCGAATGGCAAAACATCGAACGCAGCATACGCCATACAGCCACCATCACCGGAAACTATACACACAGCTGGAGCGACTATACCTTGAACCTCAACTTGAACGGTCGTCTGCAAAGCAAAGTCTATTATCCGGGTGACGCGGACGGCAATGCTCCGGGCTACGGCATCTGGAACTTCAATACCCGCCATACCTTCGACGGCTTCCGCAACTTTATCATCGAACCGGGCATCGGCATAGACAATATCTTCAACAAGAAGGACAACCGCCCGCTGAACAAGAACTTCGCCTTGTATTCTCCGGGACGTTCGGTAGTAATCAGCCTGGCACTCAGACTAAAATAATCTCTCCATAACGCATTTAGAAACAACAACAATTATGAAACATTTTTTCATCACTCTCTATTTACTCGGCATCAGCCTCTTCTCCTCCGCACAACAAGAGGAGAAGGCGGCTCTGCTCATCACCCATTATGGCAGTTCGGACCCCCAGACACGTGCCTTGACGCTCGACGTCGTGACCCGTGAGGCACAAGAAGCCTTTCCGCAGTTTACAGTGCGCGAAGCATACATCTCGCCGATTGTACGAAAAAGACTTGCCAAGGAGGGTGTGTACAAAGACAGCCCTACGGATGCACTGCTGAAACTTCGCGCCGAAGGCTACCGGACCATCTACGTCCAGAGCACCACCTTGATAGAAGGCAGTGAGATGACCTCCGTCCGCAGGGATGCAGACAAGCTCCGTCCCTTCTTCAAGGAGATAAAAGTGGGAAATCCCCTGCTCTACTCCGTCGAAGACTGCGAGAAGGTAATCGGTATACTGACCGCCGAACAGCCGGAAAAGAAAGAAGACATTGTCTATGTGGGGCACGGCAACCAGCTACCCAGCACGGCTACTTACGCCATGCTCGACTTCATGATGAAAGCCCATGGACTGAAGAACTTCCACGTCAGCACCATTGAAGGATATCCTACCCTGGACGCAACCCTGCTGCAACTGAAAGAGACACGCCCCAAGAGCGTGACATTGGTTCCGTTGCTGTTGGTATGCGGCAACCATACCAAGGAAGACATTGCCGGCGTGTGGAAGACGGAACTTGAAAAGCAAGGCTATCAAGTGAATGTACGCATGCAGGGACTGGGCGAAAACAAAGCCATCCGCCAGCTCTATATGGAACACATCAAAGCCATGCTAAAAGATTGATAACCAGCAAGCGTAAAAGGGTTACACCTTTTACATACCAAGGCTACACCCTTTGCTCCGGATGGCTACACCATTCCGGACAAAGGGTGTAGCTCTTTTCAATGTACACAGATTACGGACATTTGTAACCATATTACGGATTCCTCCTCCTGCAATATGGAACTTTCCGGATTATTCTCTACATTTGTACAAAACTAACAGGAACGTTTATGGAAGAAGTAATCAAGCTCAATGCTGTAGACCAATACAACAAGATGTTCGGTCTCGAAACCCTGCATCCGCTGGTCAGCGTAGTCGATTTGTCCGAAGCCACCGGATATCCCAGGCATTTCACCTTGAACTATGGCGTATACGCCCTTTTCCTCAAAAACACCAAATGCGGAGACAATACGCTATGGAAACAGATATTACGA
>ENA-OQCX01001506-OQCX01001506.1-human-gut-metagenome-genome-assembly--contig:-NODE-1506-length-10500-cov-2.031331_pt1 | contig 10500 bp, 14 predicted proteins | sample MGYA00242762_ERZ504587 | MGnify/ENA primary metagenome ERZ504587 (study PRJEB26092, sample SAMD00036337) | human gut metagenome | host: Homo sapiens | study: EMG produced TPA metagenomics assembly of...
CCGGCCCGGGTTCGGATCCGCTCTTCCATTAAACGAATACCTCTCCCCCCGCTCGCGGAGATCATGCCTGTCAAAAGTTTAAACAGCATGGTTTTCCCACAGCCATTGTGCCCGATAAATCCATAAATTTTATTTCTTATCCAAGTTTAAAGTGATATCCTTTAAAATAGACACATTGTGAATGATTTTATTACAGTGGTGACATTCAATATAAGGCATAGAAACCTCCTTAATATCATTTCATCCTATAGATGGATACGTTCTGGTTTTATTTTTCCAACAGTAGCCCAAAATCCAGCTTTTTAATAAAGCGATATCCAATCCCCATGGAGGCGGCAATAAAGGCCGCAAAATAAACAACCGAGTGCCAAAGCTGAAAGCCCGGCATACTCTCCTGCTGACCGCCTGAGACAAAGGTAGAATACACCGCATGAAGTTTGATGTAAAAATGGCAAATTTGGATTCAACCACCACTGCCCTTTGATTTCAACCGCATGCTGCATCTGCACGGCAAAGATAAAAACAACAATCACGAACACAGGTAATAGCCATTTCGGCTCTACAAAAAACGACAATACATTGAAGCACATGCCCAAAGAGAAAACAAACAACCAACTTAGTAGAAATACACAAGCGTTTGGAATCGCGGCCTGCATCATCTCCCTCAACGGAATCGAATGATAAATGCTGACAAACAAAATCCCAACGATCTGATAGATAAACACGCCAAGAAAAGAAAGGGCCGCCAAAACCGCGCTTTTCTCCAAAAACCATTGTAAAAAACGCTTGCATCGCGTAAAACAATAAACCGCTTCTATCGAAAAATCCTTTCGGAACAAATCGATCAAGCATGTAATTAATAACCAAAAGGGCAATAGCATCATTAGAATCGCGGGCGTATTTTGAACAGAATAAGAAAAATAAAATGCATTGATATAATTTTCAAATGCCGTATCAAATTCCATATTCATCGAGTTTGCAGCAGCTACAAACAGCCCGCTGATTGCCGCGAGCGATACCACAAGAAGCATCCGTTGGCGGTAGATTCGCAAATAACGCATATCACTGCCCCTCTGTTTCTTGTAGTTTTCGAATACATACCGGCGTAAGACAACCGGCTGCGATCAGCATCGCAGCAAACAAAAGCATCAAAAACCAGAGCCGTTTTGTCGGCGAAGTATCCAAAGAAAAAAGATATGCATAAGGCCGGATATCCAAATCCGAAAAAAGCCCGGCTAGAATATAAATCAAATTATTGAGCAAAAAGGCGAATGCAAGCACCAGAATTCGATTTTTAGAGATAAAAAAGGAAACTTGAAATACCAGCACGGCAGTCAGCGCGCAAAACAAAGTCAATAAACATAAAAAAAGAAAATTATATAAGTACGGACAGTGGACAAATAAATAAGGGAACAGCGCTCCCTCCATATAGGAACCATAATAGGGAGACTGATCCGTTGAGAGCGCATTCCACGAATAGTTCGTACTATGGAGTGGAAAGGCGATCAGACTCAAAATAAAATGAATGAAAAAAGGGATAAAAATAACAAACGCCGCAGAGAAAGCTACCATTTTCAGCTTGGCCCAATAATACTTTTTAGGCGTGGAACGGGACAGCAGGCTTGGTAAACAATATTGTTGTTTATCTGTCACATACGAATCAGCAAAAGGCAGCACGCAAACCAGGGGGAGCAAAAAAGGAAGTATGATATTGATATCATGTGCATTTGCCCGGCCGATAAATAACTTATCCGCCGACAAATAATAGGTTGCATCCGTTCCAAAAGCCGTATAACACTGCGATAAAAAAACATAGGCGATTAAAAGCATCATTCCGGCAAAGGTAACCTGGAACTCTTTTCTCTTGAACAACAATTTCATTTGTGCTCTGATCATGTTGATTTCCCTTCTCTGATTTTGGGCCACCCGTATGAATACGGATAGCCCTTTTTTGAGCGTTTATCAGAACCAGATGGAACCGGAGGCCGTCTTGCTTAAAACATTCTTTTGATAGGCCATAACCTTCATTCCCGTACCTTTTCCAATATACTGATTATGCGGAATTCTCTCAGCGGTGCCGCCCGTTACATTTTTTTCGATCTCAACCCAGTTCTTCGATATGTTCGAACCGTTTGCAAGCTGTGCGATCGCTGTGATTTTATTCACAGTCCCTCCGGTGCAACTGATCTGCGTATATTGATGATCCGGATTTCCTTTCTCACCACTGCCAAGTACAACCTGGGTCTGCCAATTCGGCATTTCTACATTCCAATACGGCAAATAACTAGCGCCCTGTACTAAAACGAAAAGCTGAGATATGGCAATGACAACTACAACAATCATGGAAATTGAATTTACGTTTTTTTGACATTTCAATTATCCCTCTTTCAAAACCAATTTGATTTCATAACAACTTATCAAATGACCTAGGCTCTTTCAACTTTCAATCAAGAAGGGTATTTCCCTGTTCATGGTACTCCTCCTTTATAACCTGTTTTAACAGGAATATATTCCTATTTTTACTAATTATACAATGCATTGTATCTACGTCAATATATCCTTCTATTAAATATAGTTTTATCCTAACTTTTATCCTTAAAAAATTTTTCACATACAGGTACCTATTGCCTATGCTGCCTTTCTATAATTTGTTTTGCAGGTTCCCGCCCTACGCTTGCGAATCCGTCTGTAGAGCGTAGACGACATCGCTGGGAGGACACGGTGTGCCAATCATCAATTCGACCATGCCTTTCCTGACCGCGCGGAAGCATAGATTGCTCGGTCATATGTGCGGCGGGAAGAGCGGCTTATGTTAGGGCAGAGCCGAAAAAAGCGCCTGCCACGCCGGCAAGCGCCCTTCTTTTATTCAATTTTAAAATCGGGATCAAACATGCGATCCTGTATGATGAGATCCGGCAAAATCAGTTTAACGCCCCCCATTTCTGTCCGTTCACTGATCTGTACTAGCATGGGGCCATATTGTACGGTAACACGATATAACCTCCGTACGCTATCTCCCTTTGTTGGTTCAAAAAAGTTCGCAGAAAACTCGATCGGCCCAATAAAAGCGCGGTAGCGCTGGTTTTCGATCTCCAGATATCCTTTTTCCATAATTTCTTGCCGGCTCTCCTCCTTGCTTTCAAATGGATTCGTCCAGTAATTTGTTAAAAGCCTCGTATTTTTTAATGGCGTCTCCCTCCGATTCGAGTTCCCATATGCTGATATCAAGCATTGCGTAAGGCCCGTGACCTTGGGAAACCCTTTTTTAAGTGTCACCACTTTCGTGGTAAAATGAACCGGATCTAACTCGTCCTTTGGCAGATTGAGCGATGTGCTTCTTGGAAGCATTGATAGGCATCATAAGTTCCATTCTCTAATTTTTTGCATAGGTTTTCTAACTGCTCTTGTGTTACAGGCTGCTTTTGGTAGGATGGACGCAAAAAAGCATTGTAGCAGCCAAGCAAAAGGAAAGCAATACTAAGGCTCATAATGCCAAGCATAATTCCGGCAAATAACCTTCCATGCCTTTTTCTCAAAAAAAGAAATAATAATAATGCTGCTGCCGCGATAAAAACCAAAAGAAAGCTTCGATATAAATATAGAATTCTCAAAACAGCTTGTAACGTTTGATAAAATACATCCAAGTTAAGCCCCTCTTTTCTACTGTCACAGATATTCTGTTAAAAGATATGAAAAAGTTATAAAATATGCCACGCTTTTATCCCATGCTTCTCTTAGTCGTGAATACTGTTCATTGACTGTAGCTTTACACAACCCTTCACATTATATCTACCTCTAGATGAATCACTCCAGTCATACTTGTAGTCATCAACATCTCTATTGGTTGCATGGCTTGCCAAAATTCGATTGTCTAAACCAATATCTCCGTGCGCGGCATAATCCTGAGCACTATGCTCTGCCCTTCCAAGATAATAGTATCCATCCATATCATAACTATCCGCAATAAAAGTGGTGACTGCGGTAACGATATTATTTTCAGCTTGTTCAAATCTGGTATCTTTGTTTGATTGATATGTCAAATCGTTTCGACGGTCAAAGTGGAATTTTTGATTCCTATATATCGCTACCCACGCAGGATATATATTGTCCAAAGAAAGATTTCCATCAACGACACGTTCTATTGCAGCCGGATTATTCCCGCCCTTATGAAGCTCTTGTGTGATGGTCTTATGCACATCCAATCCCCAGTATCCATTCGGATCAATCCGATTCACTGGGTCATTGTCGCAATAGGCAAACAGATTCGTCCCGTTGAGCCGGTTCCCGTGTCCACATAGACATCCGCGTTGAGAAAGCGCCCCCATTCCGGGACATAATATCTCGATTGCAGATAATAGAGTTCCGTCTCCCGATCCATACAATATCCACGGTAGTAGAGCAAATTCAGCTTGGACAGTTCCACTTCCATCTCGTCGGCAGAGAGCATCCGGCCGTAAGCGTCATATGTATAAGACGCGACCCGTTCGCCGCCATGGTAAATCCCCACGACATCGCCCTGTGCATTGCGCTCGTAGAGATAGGCGTCCGTCCCGTTGACAAGGAAACCGTAAATCGTTCCATCGTCGCCAAAGCAATAGCAAACCGTATCCGTTACCGGGCCTGACTGCGTGTATTCCGTCACTTCGAAACCGGCGGGCAAATCGCCGTTCCAATAATAATGATATTCCATAACCGGCGCGGAGGCGTCCCGATCCATGATCGTTTTGCGTTGACGCAGGCCACTCTGATCGTAAGTATAGGCAATCTTATACGATTCATCGTATACCCTCCAGACTCCGGCCGCTGTCCACTGATATTGCTTCCCTTCATATTGAACTGGATTCCAATTTCATCGTATACAATCTGCTTTCCACCATAGGAAGTCAACTTATCCTTCCATTCGGCATCCTCATAACCAATAGGTCACAGTATTACGCACATTTTCCGGATTTTCTGAAATAGTATACGGATATTCCCGCTTCTGCGTCAGATTTCCGCCAACATCATACGAGTAGATCGTTGTCGTCTGTGTTGCTACATCGTTCACACGGTTGAGCTGCCCGGCCTCATCATACCGGAAGGAGCGGCCAAGCCGCCGTTTTTCACAATTGTGCGGATTCGTCCGTTTGCATCATATGTATATTCCCAGTCGGAGGAGACGCTGTTCTCATCCGCAATATATGCAGAGATATACTGCGTTACCAATGCATTTTCATCTGACTGATATGTAATTTGTGTGTTCAATGATTCATTTGTCGGCCCGGATATCAGAATGGAGCGGATTCTCTCCTTTAAATCCTGATTCATCTCTATGAGCGTTTTCCGATGCGCTTGCGTTCCAACGTCCGCAATTTGTTCGATCTGTTTGACACGTTTTCCATCATAGGAGATGGCAAATTGCTTTTCATCAACGGTGTGAATCTGGCTTAATCTTCCGGTTCTTGTGTAATCGTATCGCACGCACTCGCCATCCGGATAGCTTGCCTGAATCAAATTTCCGCTGTTATCATAGCTATATTCTAATACAAACGGCACTTTAGCGCCATTTTCTGTTGAAAATTGAATCTGCCTGCCATCCTGTTCCTGACAGGCAATGGATATAAGCTGCCCTTTTGGATTATAACCAAAACAATATACGCGGCCAATGGAATCCGTAATTGACTGAATACGATCACCATCCTGATATGCAATCCGTATACCGTTTTCCGGTCGATCTATGTCAGTAATTTGCACCATACGGCCCATAGAATCAAAGCTTTGATAGGTTCCGTGGATCGTTTTCATTTTGGCTTGTGACACGTCGGTTGACCCTTTCGGAAGCCATAATTGATAGAGTAGGCCGATCTCCGAGGTCTCCCGCCAGCAAACCCAATCGCCGCTGACCCATTTTGTCTTCTGAAAGACGGTCCGGCTCCCATCATCGCGGTCATAAACAAAAAAGCCGCCTGCCGTATCATAACGCAGACGAACAGAATAATTGATGCTCCATTGCACTCCATAAGCCCCAACGGAGTTTTGACCGGTCGGATAGGAGTGATAAATCCTTTGCAAGCGTACCGGAAGATTGTCTCCGGCTAGGGAGAGTTCCTCTCTTGTTAATAACAATTCTTGATTATATTCATTTACGCGCAACTCCCCGGCTCTGCCCAAATCCATTTGTTCATAATTTGAAATTGTGTGAATCCCACGGGTCTGGGCAGTCAAAGGATCCTTGAAAACCAAAGCGGATGCTCCAAATGGAAGTTGGAGCAAAATAAACAAGAACAAAAATAGGGCTATGATCTTTTTTTCATGATGATCTCCTTTTTATGTATACACATTGTCAAACACAATTATATTGTAAAATACTGAAACCATATGAGATCTCCCCCTCTCCTATTTATTTCAATATTTTTATTAAATATTCCTATTTCGTAATTTCATTATACTTCACCCAACCATATATGTGAATTGGTATAAATCCTAATATATTGATATTCAATTTGTATAGTATTACAAAAATTTACATTCTATAAAAACACCGCAGGCGGGAGTGATCCACCTGCGGCTTCTCTTTTATTATGCTGTTTTTTGCTTGTTTCAGACCAGCTCGATGATGCACATCTCGCTGCGTCGCCGCGGCGCGGGCCGGTCTTAATGATGCGGCAGTAGCCGCCGTTGACATCCTTATATTTCGGGGCAATCTCTCGAACAGCTTCTTAACCACGTCCTCCTTTGTGACATACGCAAGCGCCATGCGCTTGGCATGCAGGGAAGGCTCCTTGGCGAGCGTAATCATTTTCTCCGCCATGGAGCGGACCTCTTTGGCCCTCGTAACAGTGGTCTCGATTTTGCCGTTCTCCAAGAGATAGGTCACCATAGCCCGAAGCATCGCTTTGCGATGGTCCGTGGTCCTGCCAAGTTTCCTGGTACCGGGCATTCAAAATCACTCCTTTACCTCGTCGGTCTTACTCTTCGTCCTTGCGGAGGTCGAATCCGAGAGACTCCAGCTTTGCCACAACCTCGTCAAGCGATTTGCGGCCCAGGTTTCTCACCTTCATCATATCCTCTTCGGACTTGTTGATCAAATCCTCCACCGTGTTGATCCCCGCCCGTTTCAGGCAGTTAAAGGAACGCACAGACAAGTCAAGTTCCTCAATGGTCATCTCCAGAACCTTTTCTTTGCCGTTGTCATCCTTGACGACCATAATCTCCGCATCATAGGCCTCGTCGGAGAGATCTACGAAGAGATTGAGATGCTCGTTGAGGATCTTGGCTCCCAGGGATACCGCCTCCTTGGCGGAGATGGTCCCATTCGTCCATACCTCAAGGGTCAGCTTGTCATAATCGGTAATCTGGCCGACACGCGTATTCTCGACTGTGTAGTTCACTTTCAGCACAGGGGTATAGATAGAGTCCACAGCGATGACGCCGATAACCGGCTGCATCTGCTGCTTGTTTCTTTCCGCCGGAACGTAACCGCGGCCGCGGTCAACTGTGAGCTCCATGTTCAAATGGGCATCCTTATCCAGCGAAGCAATGTGAAGCTCGGGATTGAGAATTTCTACCTCGGAGTCTGTTTTGATGTTGCCCGCGGTAATCTCGCACTCGCCGCTGCCTTCAATGTAGACAGTCTTGGGGCCGTCTCCGTGAATCTTGAGAATCACATTCTTCAGATTCAGGACAATCTCGGTAACGTCCTCCTTCACACCGGGGAGCGTGGAGAATTCGTGCAGAACGTTGTCAATTTTAACGGAGGTAATGGCATATCCCGGCAGCGAGGAGAGCAGGACGCGGCGCAGGCTGTTGCCAAGCGTCGTGCCGTAGCCGCGCTCCAGCGGCTCCACGATGAATTTGCCATAGGTCCCGTCCGGCTTCAAATCGGTCGTTTCGATTCTGGGCTTTTCAATTTCAATCATTCAAAACCCTCCTTGTTAAACTCAGGCGGCCGGCCTGCGGTACTGCGTTCCTCCAAAAAACAACCTCGTCAGGCTGCATTATTTGGAGTAGAACTCAACGATAAGATGCTCTTCCACGGGAACAGCAATCTGATCGCGCTCCGGAAGGTTGACGATTTTCGCTTGCAGGTTTTCCCTGTCAAGGTCCAGCCACTGTGGAACAGGGCGGGAAGCGTTTGCTTCAACCGTCGCTTGATCTTCTCGCTGTCACGGCTGGTCTGCTTAATCGTAACCACATCACCCGCGCGCAGAAGATAGGACGGGATGTTGACCTTTTTGCCATTGACCTGAAAATGGCCATGGTTCACGAGCTGACGGCCTTCCGCACGAGACGAGGCCCAGCCCAGCAGGTAAACAACATTATCGAGCCTGCTCTCGCAGATGCGCAGCAGGTTTTCGCCCGTTACGCCCTGACGACGCTCCGCCATCTCGAAATATTTACGGAACTGGCTCTCCTGAATGCCGTAGTAACGGCGGGCCTGCTGCTTGGCACGCAGCTGGAGGCCATATTCGGAAGTTTTCTTCCGGCTCTGGCCGTGCTGGCCCGGCGCATAGGAACGGCGCTCCACGGAGCACTTGTTCGTGTAGCAGCGCTCGCCCTTAAGGAACAGCTTTTTGCCCTCGCGGCGGCACAGCTTGCAAACCGGATCGGTATATCTTGACATAAGTTCGTTACACCTCCTGAATTGGTTATACGCGCCTTCTCTTCGGCGGGCGGCAGCCGTTATGCGGGATCGGGGTGACATCCTTAATCATGCTGACATCCAGCCCTGCGGTCTGCAACGCACGGATGGCGGCCTCACGCCCGGAGCCCGGGCCCTTTACATAAACCTCAACCGTTTTCATGCCGTGCTCCATCGCAGCTTGGCAGCTGTTTCAGCAGCGGTCTGTGCGGCAAAGGGGGTGGATTTTCTGGAGCCACGGAAGCCCATTTCGCCCGCGCTTGCCCAGGATACCGCATTGCCCTGTGTATCCGTGATAGTCACAATGGTATTGTTGAACGTGGACTGGATATGCGCCGCACCGCGTTCGATATTTTTACGCTCACGGCGTCTGCGCGTGGCAACGGTCTTTTTCCCGGAAGCTTTTGTAGCCATTCTATCCCTCCTAGCTTACTTCTTCTTGTTCGCGATCGTCTTCTTCGGGCCCTTACGTGTGCGGGCGTTCGTCTTAGAGCGCTGGCCCCTCACGGGCAGGCCCTTGCGATGCCGCACGCCACGGTAACAGCCGATTTCGATGAGCCTTTTGATATCAAAGGCCGTCTCCCGGCGCAGGTCGCCCTCTACCTTACGTTATGGTCAATATACTCACGAAGCTTGGAAACATCGTCTTCGCTCAGGTCCTTGACCCGGATATCCGGGTTTACGCCTGTGGCTTTGATGATGTCGCTGGCGGTCTTGCGGCCGATGCCGTAAATATAGGTCAAGCCGATTTCAACACGCTTGTCTCTCGGCAGGTCAACACCTGAAATACGCGCCATTTGTCACTTGCACCTCCATAAGTGGTTTTTCCTGATCGGCCAAGGCTTAGCCCTGGCGCTGCTTATGCTTGGGGTTCTCACAGATCACCATGACTTTCCCCTTGCGCTTAATGATCTTGCACTTTTCGCAAATTTTCTTAACAGAAGGCCTGACTTTCATTCGATTACCTCCTTATTTGGAGCGCCATGTGATGCGCCCGCGGGTCAAATCATATGGCGACATCTCAACTGTCACCTTATCGCCCGGCAGAATGCGGATGAAATTCATGCGCAGTTTACCGGAAATATGGGCTAAAATCTCGTGACCGCCCTCCAGCGCCACCTTGAAGGTCGCGTTTGGAAGAGCTTCTGTCACGGTACCCTCAATCTCGATCATATCCTGTTTCGACACAGCTTAACCTCCCTTTGTGACACGAACTGCGCCCGCTTCCTCTAGGTTGCGCAGCGCCCTGCGTAATGCACGATTGGTTTCCATCGTTTGCAGATCGATATGGCGGTTGGTCCATGCCAGATGCAGCGGATTTTTTCGCTTTGGCCGTTCAAGCGGCCTCTGCTTTCCGTCGCACAGTAAAGGTACCGCCCTCGATGCCGACTACCACCAAAAAAAGTTCCCTCGTCGCGCCCGGCTTTTGAGCAAACGACGTCTCCCACTTGAAACTCCATGCGACCCCTCCCCTAAACTTGCGCTAGGATCTGAGGGCCGTCCGCCGTGATTGCCACGGTATGCTCAAAGTGAGCGGAAGCTTTCCATCGGCGGTTTTGACCGTCCAGCCGTCTGGCATCGATTTGATCTGTGCAGTGCCTGATTAATCATGGGCTCGATGGCTAGGGTCATACCTGGTAACAGGCGCACACCACGGCCCGGTGTGCCGAAATTGGGGACCGACGGATCTTCATGAAGCTTTGCACCCACGCCATGTCCGGTATATTCCCGGACGACGCCATAGCCGCGTTCCTCGCAATAGCGCTGCACCGCGCTGCCGATATCACCGATCCTGCCGCCCGCGACCGCCGCGCGAATACCCTCGTAAAGGCTCTCACGCGTCGTGTCGATCAGCCGCTTCGCTTCGGGGCTGATTGGCC
>ENA-OQCX01001508-OQCX01001508.1-human-gut-metagenome-genome-assembly--contig:-NODE-1508-length-10498-cov-2.324270_pt1 | contig 10498 bp, 9 predicted proteins | sample MGYA00242762_ERZ504587 | MGnify/ENA primary metagenome ERZ504587 (study PRJEB26092, sample SAMD00036337) | human gut metagenome | host: Homo sapiens | study: EMG produced TPA metagenomics assembly of...
TTTTTCTTTCCGTATCAGGTCACACAGTTCCATCAATGCTGTAGGGGCATTACCGAATACATATAAAGCTTCCGGATGTTCCTCTGCTGCCATACGTATACCGGCCTGTGTACGGGTGATTCCTTTTTCTTTTGCCAATGCTGCCGCGCGTTCGTCACCCAGATAGCATTTCACCCCGATGCCCATCCGTTCCAAAGCACCTTTACGGATGCCCGCGGCAGCCATCGTCACATCCGTAATAATTGTACGTACTTTTCCTTCATTCAATATTTTATACAGACATTCTACGGCAAGAGGATCTATATGCAATATGTTTTCCATTTCGAAATCGGCTGTGGTATGGATGGCATGCAGTAATGCCCATTTGTGATCCGAAGGAATATTTTTATTTTTCAATTCTTTCTCAATAGTACGGAAACTGTTTATCATAATCTCCTGACCGATTCCTGTCGCATCGGTGGTCTTTTCCCGGTAATAACCACGTGGAGTGATTAATTTCCCTTCCCGATAATAAGATTGGGAGTTGCCAATCAATACCACTGTAAACATATCCACCTGTTCGGGATCGAACTCTTGCAAAGTGGTGATTGTCACGGTTTCTTCCTTACGTCCGGCCTGACGCACAAAGCCTACCGGGGTTTCGGGGTCACGCTCTTTCAGAAAAATTTCTTTTAATCTGTAGAGTTGCCAATACCGCCCTTCGCTTTTGGGATTATAGACCGCCGTTACAAAATCTGCCGTTGCGGCTGCATGGATGCGTTTTTCAATCCGGTCCCATGGTGTCATGAGGTCGGAGAGGGAGATCACACAGAAATCGTGACCGATGGGTGCTCCCAACAGGGAAGCCGCTTTCTGAAAAGCACTGATACCCGGCAATACTTCTATTTCCACCCGGCTGCCACGCTCGCGTTTCATTTCGTAAACCAGCGGAGCCATGCCATAAATTCCGGCATCTCCCGAGCTGATAACGCATACAGTCTTTCCTTGTTCCGCCAGCTCGAAAGCCTGTTCGGCACGTGCTTTTTCACGTTTCATTCCGGTGTCTATACATTCGGTGCCCGGTTCCAGATAGGGTTCGATAAACTGGAAATAGTATTTATAGCCGATTACTACATCGCTGTTCTTGACTGCTTGTATTACAGCGGGGGTTATATCTTCGGGTGAGCCGGGACCAATGCCGGCTACGATTAATTGGGCCTTTTTCATTTTTTATTATATAATTATTCCTTTCCGGAATCTGATTTAAAAGTTTCCTTCAGTGCTTTCAGCCAATATAATCCTCTGAATGACAATGCGCTGTCCTGACAGTAGTTCCTTCATCTTGCTTTCAGGCTTTTACATAGACGGACTGAAAGTGGTGGCTGGCATGAGGAGCCAAACTTAACCGTACAAAGTTACTTATTTGAGCGGGAGAAACAAGTCTTTTCTTTCTATAAATTATGGAAATCTTTTTTTATCAGGCTTAACAATGAATAAGGCATCATTCAGAATGTGCCGTAGTCGGGAAGTCGGCAAAGCAGAGGATATTGCCGGTGAGAATTAAAAAAGGAACTAAGAATTATAGAGATTTGCTGATAGATAAGTTTGAAGAAAAAATGTTGGCGGAATCATTGGGGGGCACTATGGGGATGGTTAAGCCTTTTTATTCCTGCACTTAACCCTTTTTAAACGGATGATTTCTATCTCCATAGCCTTTGGAGTTAACTCCCAAGCTTATGGAGATAACTCCAAAGGCTATGGATTTAACTCCGCAAGCTTGGGAGATAGAAATCATTCGTTCAAAAAGGCTTAGTCACAAGGATGTGAGAGCTTAGGAATCGGCTTGCCGGAGTTTGTTCTGTATGGAAGAAGCTGCCTCCGCTGTTTGTATCATATCGGATTCCGTTATTTTAAGGCCTTGCCATCCGAGAAAGCATTACCCACTTTTTCTCCTACTTTCAGATAATCATTATTGAACGGGTCGAAGATGACAGGAATAACTTTGGAGGCATCCACTTTTCCATTCTGATCCAGTACACGTTCATCTACACTTACATTGACTATTTCGCCGCGCAGGATACAGGTTTCGGGATTGTAATCCTTCAGCTTGCATTCCACAGCTACGGATAATTCATCAATCAGCGGGGCATCCACAAATTCCGACCGGGTGGCATGGAATCCCGCACGGACGAATTTGTCCGGAACCTTGTTGCCCGAAACAATGCCTACATAATCGCAAGCATGATTTGCCCGGCTTCTGCCATGCTCACTGTGAATGCTTTGCGTTTCAGGATGTTGGCCGTTGTCTTGTGACCTTCGCTGATACAAATACTGATTTCATTCATTTCACTGATACCGCCCCAAGCCGCATTCATGGCATTGGGAAGACCGTTTTCATCGTATGCGGCGATGATAAATACCGGTTGCGGATAGGTAAAAGGTTTTGCTCCTAAATTCTTTCTCATACTATTTATTTTTTAGTCCATTGTTTAATCTCTTCTTTGGTAGCACCGTTCATCAGCCTGCCTTTCTGCCAGTTCAGGCTGGGGTAGGCTTTCTTTAATTCTTGTTCGGCGTTAGAAATGCGGCTTCCACCCGAGGTAGCGAATGGAATGAGGATCTTGCCTGTGAAATCACCTTTTTCTATAAAACTGTTGATGATTCTTGGAGCCAGGTTCCACCAAATGGGGAAACCGATATAGATGGTATCATAGGCTGCCAAGTTTTGGGGCTGGGAACGCAATGCGGGACGTGACGAGGCATCTGCCATTTCCACACTGCTGCGCGAGGATTTGTCGTGCCAGTCCAGGTCGGCGGAGGTATATTTCTTTGCAGGTTGTATTTCGTAGAGGGCTCCGCCTGTCACCTCCGCTATCTGTTTGGCGGCTTTCTCTGTTGTACCTGTCGCCGAGAAGTAAGCTACTAATGTTCTGTTGCTCTGTTTCTGTGCGTTTACGGTAATACACAGTATCATGATTACCGTCATAAATAATCCGAGTCTTTTCATACGATTTATGTTATTTGGTTCAAATATACGTTTTAATATTTTATGATGTTGCAAATTTAGGTATATTTGCTTGGGTTCTTTGTAGATAAATTACGGGTATCCTGACCTTAATTACAGATTCTGCATATATATGGAGTGGGTAGCCCGGCAGGAACATTCCGGCTCTTCTTTTTATTCCCGGATGGGATAAGATTCGGTAACTAAGGTAAGATAATCCGTAATTGGGGTTATAACCTTGTCCGGATAACTTCTTATTTTTGTGACCGGAATATTTCAAATAACTGAAAAAGCTGTATTTTAGCAGACATTAAACAAGTTAGAATGATGGATAAGATATTAAATTTAGACAGTGTGGACCAATATAACAGTCTATACGGACTTGAAACACTGAATCCGTTGGTCAGTGTCATTGATTTGAACAAGGCTACCCGGCAGATGGACTATGTGCACTGGAACTATGGTGTTTATGCACTTTATCTGAAATTGGAGAAAGCTTGTGATATCAAATACGGGCGTCGGAGTTATGACTATCAGGAGGGAACCGTGGTATGTTTTGCTCCGGGACAAACAACGGAAACCACATTGACCACCGACCGTGTGCAGTTGAATGTGCTTGGCATTCTTTTTCATCCGGATTTGTTACGGGGGACCACGCTTGGAAAAACAATAAAGAAATATACCTTCTTTTCGTATGAAGTGAGCGAGGCGCTGCACCTTTCGGAAGATGAGCGCAATATTATGACAGATTGCCTGAAGATTATCCGTATGGAACAGGAACGGGGAGTGGACAAGCATAGTAAGACCTTGCTGGTAAACTATATAGAACTGCTTCTTAATTACTGTATGCGTTTTTATGAACGTCAGTTCGCCACCCGCAGTCATTCGAACCGTGATGTGTTGACACGCTTTGAAGGGTTGCTTGACGATTATTTTGAGGGCGAACTTGCCGAGCGTGACGGATTGCCTACCGTGAAATACTTTGCTGACAAACTGTGCCTTTCATCCAACTACTTCGGGGATATGTTCAAGAAGGAAACCGGCAAGACTCCACAGGAATATATTCAGGAAAAAGTGATAGAACTGGCAAAGGAACGGATGTCCGACAGGAGAGAAACCGTCAGCAGGGTAGCCTATTCACTGGGATTTCAATATCCGCAGCATTTCTGCCGGTTGTTCAAGAAGCGTGTGGGCTGTACACCGAATGAATATCGGGCACAAAACCTTCTTTTATAGTATTCTGTCGTAACAAGCAATGCAAGAGACTATGTTGGACTTGAGGACTGTATATGAATGTAACCGCTGTCTGGGTTGCAAGACATTGCATCCGCAGGTGGGCATCATCAATCTGGAGAATCATTCATTGGAAGAGGATGCGGTGAAGTTTGAATTCTATGCTGTCTTGCTGATTGAGGATTGTCCGGGCGGTTGTTGCTGCTGCGGACGGAAATACTATGATTACTCCAATGCTACCATGGTGTTTCTCACTCCCGGCGAGATCTTTCGTATGAGTAAGGAGAATACGTTGCCGGATAAAGGATATCTTTTGGCATTTCATCCTGACCTGTTGTTCCGCACCTCACTGAAGAATCATATTAAAAATTATACCTTTTTCCATTATCGCAAGGAAGAAGCGCTGCATCTTTCGCGGCGTGAAACAGAGAAAGTGACGTGTTGCCTCTCGAATATAGAGGATGAGTTGCATCATCCCATTGATACTCATAGCAGTATTATTCTTTCCCGGCATATAGAACTTCTGTTGGATTATTGCACCCGGTATTACGAACGCCAGTTATTACCCGTGAGAATAAGAACAAGGCTCTTTTGGAAAACATGGAACGTTTGTTTGTGGAATATATCGCATCCGGAAGATGCAAGGCGGCAAGTTGCCACATCCGGCTATATGGCGGGAGAGCTTGATTTGTCTGTCGCTTACTTCGATGATCTGCTGAAGTTTGAAACCGGCAAGACTTTGGAGGAATATTTGCAACTGAAGCGGCTGGATATAGCCAGGCACATGTTGTTGCAGGACGGTCATACGCCTGCTGCTGTGGCACGGAAGTTAGGCTATCCTAATGTGCAGTGCTTCAGTGTGCTTTTCAAGAAAATAACAGGTGTCGCCCCAGTGATTACCGGCTCTCGCAGATTGATAACCGGGTTGCAGTACCATGTTTTTGTGATACAGTTCCCTTCTGTAAAAATGGTAATTCTATCTGTAATTTATCTACAAAGAATGAATGGGGTCTGGCTTATCTTTGCATTGTGAAATGAAAGCGGCTTTGTCCGCATCGGAATGAAGCAAGACAACAGATGAAATCATTTAAACAGGTAGAACGATGTATATTGAACAAGTAAATTCTCCGCAAGACATAAAACAGTTTTCTGCGGAACAGTTAAGACAGTTGGCAGGTGAAATCCGCAATGCATTATTGACCAAGTTAAGTGCTCACGGAGGACATGTGGGACCTAATCTGGGAATGGTGGAGGCTACAATAGCATTGCACTATGTATTCAATTCACCGACGGATAAGATGGTATATGATGTATCCCATCAAAGTTATACACATAAGATGCTGACCGGGCGTAAGGGTGCTTTCCTGAATCCGGAGGATTATGATGTGGTGTCCGGATACACCAATCCCCGGGAAAGCGGGCACGATTTTTTCACTATCGGCCATACTTCCACCTCTGTCAGTCTGGCTTGCGGTCTTGCCAAAGCCAGAGATCTGAAAGGCGGACACGAGAATATCATAGCGTGATAGGGGATGGATCGCTCAGCGGCGGAGAAGCTTATGAAGGTCTGAGCAATGCGGGAGAAATGGGAACCAACCTTATTATAGTGGTTAATGATAATGAAATGTCCATTGCCGAAAACCACGGCGGGCTCTATCAGACCTGAAAGAACTGCGCGACACGGAGGGACGGTCGTCCTGTAATTTCTTCCGTTCTCTGGGGTTGGATTATCTTTATGTGGGAGAGGGGAATGATATTCCGTCTTTGGTTGCGGCTTTTGCCAAGGTGAAAGATACATCACGTCCCACAGTGGTTCATATTCACACACAGAAAGGAAAGGGATACGCTCCGGCAGAAGCCGACCGGGAGGAATTTCATTGGGAGATGCCTTTCGATCTGGAAACGGGTAAGCCGAAGGTGGATTGCAGCGGTATGGAGGATTACCATAGCCTGACCGGGAAGTTTTTGTTGGAGAAGATGAAGGAGGACCACACGGTTGTTGCCATCAGTTCGGGTACTCCTACTGTGATAGGTTTTACTCCTGAACGCCGGAAACAGGCAGGGCGTCAGTTTGTGGATGTAGGTATTGCCGAGGAACATGCCGTGGCATTGGCATCGGGTATCGCTGCCGGTGGCGGACGTCCGGTGTACGGGGTTTACAGTACTTTTATCCAGCGTTGCTATGACCAGTTGTCTCAGGATTTGTGTATCAATGGAAATCCGGCGGTGATCACTGTGTTTATGGGGACAGTAGCCGGAATGAACGATGTGACTCATCTGGGTTTCTTCGATATTCCGCTTATCAGCAATATCCCGAATATGGTTTATCTGGCTCCTACGTGTTCCGAAGAGTATTTTGCTATGTTGGAATGGGCTGTCCGCCAGACGGAATATCCCGTTGCCATCCGTGTGCCGGGAGTGGCAGTGGTGCATCGTAAGGAAGAGTTTGACACGGATTATAGCGAGTTAAACCGCTACAAAATGACAGCCAGGGGAGAAACTGTCGCTATTCTTGCATTGGGTTCTTTCTATGATTTGGGACAGGCTTTGAAGAATAAGCTTCGGGAAGAGTCGGGTGTTGAGGCTACTTTGATTAATCCCCGTTACATAACAGGGCTTGACGAACCGATGCTGGAAGAGTTGAAAGTGGGGCATCGTATTGTCGTAACGTTGGAAGACGGGGTGCTGGATGGAGGATTCGGCGAGAAGATAGCGCGTTATTATGGTAATTCTGAAATGCGGGTGCTGAATTACGGACTTCGTAAAGAATTTGCAGACCGCTATAATCTGGATGAGCTGATGAAAACCAACCGGTTGACTGACAAGCAGATGGCGGAGGATATTGCCGGTATATTGGAATAACCTTTTACGGAATGGCTGAAGTCCGAGACTTCAGCCATTTTTGTAATAGTGAAATAGATAAGCCGGATTAAAACTGTTTGTTATCATAAGCATGAGAACTGGAATACTTATTCTTTTTCCAGAAGCGAATAAAACACAGGATGATAATCGGGAAGTAGTTCCGGGTGAAAAGCTTTTATCATGTCACTCAGAAGAACATCGGGTGAGAGGGGAAGATTCTCATACAAAGGTATCCATTCCAGATTGCAATAAATAACCTTCTTTTCTTTAAAAGCCCGGAAATCAGCATATTGTGGATTGGAAGCTTTTAATGCTTCATAAGAGAATTCTCCTTTATAACCATTCATCACTCTCCAGTAGCCGGCATTATATCCTTTGGCGTATACGGTTTCAAAATCCATGAGTACACCTCCTGTTTCACTATTATCCTTCATAAAGTAATCGGCCCCTGCGTCGGCGAACAAGCGGCATAGAAACTTTGTCCTCCGGGTACATACCAGGTATCTCTTCTCATTTCTCCACTGAATACACTGGGACGCTGTTTTACATTGGAAACTTTGGCTTTCAACAGGTTATAGCGTTGTTCCATTTGTGCAAATAATTGGCATGCCTCTTCCTCTTTACCGATAAACATACCTGCTACCTTGATCCATTCGGACAGCCCCAATGGTGATGTTTCCTTGAAAGCCAATAGGGGACCAGAGGGATGTTCAGCTCTTTCATCACTTCATACCCTCCCCGGCGGTTGGGAGATACGAAAATGATATCGGGTTGGGATGCAATGATGATTTCCGTATCAAAGTTTCCTTCCATTCCTATCTTTTTCACCCGTCCGTCTTTTAATCGGGCAAGCCATTCCTTATTCTGCATCCGGCGGGTGGTACTTGTCGCTACCACTTTGTCATAAGCGTTCAGACCGGTAAAACCTGCCAGTTGAGGCGTGGTCATGCAGATCACTCTGTCTGTCGGAGTCGGAATAACGGTATAGCCATCGGGTATCTCGGCTTTTGTTCCTTTAGGAACTAAGGCGAAAAGTTCGGGTATTGCATGGTTATTGTTCGGCTCGAGATGGACAGAAGCTTTACTCCATCCGGACGAACAGTTATCTTGAAGCCTTTGGCATAACGGGGGGCCAGGGCTGTTTGTATGGTATCTGCGGAAGGTAGCCCGTTTTCACTCACCGGGTTGCGGCTTTTATAGCCGCAACCTGCCAGGCAGAAAGTTGTTATGAGCAGATAGACAAGTCTGGTTTTAGAGGTCATGCTAAAAATAGTTTTATTGCTTGAAACGAACCAGCAGACTGACATAGAAAGAGCGTCCCGGTGTCAGAGTTGCATAATTACTGTTATAAGGACGGTCATCTGTGTAATTGAAAATGTTTTCAACTCCGACGGCGGGTTCCAGAGCAACAGATTTTAAATTGAATGAATGGCGTGTGTTGATATCCCAAAGCTGGTGGGCGGGGGCGTTGCCGTAAGTTTTAGACCAGCGTGTACCTTGATAGCGTCCGTTGATTGCAATATTGAATGTATAATCATTCCATGTTTTTCGCCAACTGGCATTGAAATTACCCGAGTGACGTACTGTTCTTTCCAAACGGATGTCTTCCGTACGGTTGCGCCCGTCCGTGTAAATATAGTTTGCTCCGAACATGAAGCCTGTGAAGGGACGGACTGAAAAACCTATGTCAAAGCCTTTCACACGTGCCTTTTCTATATTGCGGTACTGGCGTCTGCGAGTGATGCCGTTTTCAATATCTTCGGGCGTTGTTCCTATATCTTCCGCTTCAATCTTGTCTTTCAGGTCATTCTGATAAATGGACGCGGCAATGGAGAACAAACGATGATTTGATTCTATATTCAAATTATAGAAATTGCTCTTTTCCGGGTCCAGGTCAGGGTCTCCGACCGTGATTTGTCCACGGCTTTCAGAAACGGCATACATTTGTTGCAAGGTAGGTGAACGGAATCCGGCAGCGTAGGATGCACGTACATTCAGTCCTGAATATTGGTACATCAAGGATAGTTTGGGCGTGAACTGGCTTTTAAACTTTTCATTATAGGCATACCGTATACCTGCCACTATGCTGATTGCATCCAGTAGTTTTACTTCGTCCTGTACGTATGCTGCCAGTGTATAAACACTTTGGTATTCATTATTCAGCATCTTGCTGGTTTCAGTCGCTCCAAGCCTTCGAATACATAGTCCAGTCCGGTAAAAAGTGTATTGTTCTCGTGGGTTTTGAATACACCTTTTAGATTGGCATTGGTGTAAGTCTGGTCTTTACTGAGACTTCGTCACCGGTTTTATGCGTTTTTGCATCATTTATATAGTCATAAAAAGAACGGAAATTGGTGGTGCTTATATTCCCTTCTATATATGAAGCCCGCTTAGCCAACAGATATTTGGCTGTTCCACCCACTGTATAGGATTGATGCTGGTTGTTGTAATCGTAGGCTCCGGTACGGTCGTTCTCGCTGATAAAAAGATTACCGTTCAAATGAAGGCTTAAACGCTCTGTGGCTGCGTAGCTCAAGGTTTGGCTCACATTATGCGAATGATTCTTATAGACCGGTTTCTTTGTGGTTTCCACCAGTTCTCCCTTGCTTTCCTCATACGGATTCAGTTGCCATCCGTCCGAAGTGCGGTAATTATAGTTCAAGTGTGCGGATAATTTTCCATCATTGGCGTCTGCGTTGACTGATTCTGAAATTCGTCCGTGAGAACTTACACGGGTATTGGAAGATACATTCAATGCAGATTTAGGATCATCGGTAATGATATTGATTACTCCTGCGATGGCGTCACTGCCATAAAGGGCGGAAGATGCTCCTTTCAATACTTCAATACGTTTTACGGCATCCATATTGATCCGGTCGTAATCTATAGATCCCGAAATATCTCCGGCTACTTTTTTACCGTTAATTAATACGAGGAGGTATTTATCAGGCAGTCCGTTTACGTATAGGGTTGTTCCCATAGCGGTGGTTTGCACCGAGATAGAGGGAACCAGTTTCACCAAGGCATCCTGGAAACTGGATGGATTGGCATTTTGCAGATCACGTTGGGAAATGACCTCTACGGGTACAGGGCTGTCTTTCAGCTTGTGGTGAGTTCCGGTTCCGGTTACCACTACCTGATTCCATGTTGAAAGTGGTACTTTTCAGCCTTATCACCATTTCTTTTTGACTTTGACTGACTTTCTGAGTGACAGGAGCATAATTCAGGCAACTGGTACGCAGGGTATACGTTCCCTCTTTGATGTCTTTCAACAAAAATTCTCCTTTAGGATTGGTAGCACATCCTATTGTAGTTTGTTCCAAACGTACGTTAGCGCCTTCCACCGGCTTTCCTGTACGGGCATCCACTACTTTCCACTTAACGATATCTGGCGGACGCACACACCACCCATGCAGCCGA
>ENA-OQCX01001510-OQCX01001510.1-human-gut-metagenome-genome-assembly--contig:-NODE-1510-length-10483-cov-3.485129_pt1 | contig 10483 bp, 10 predicted proteins | sample MGYA00242762_ERZ504587 | MGnify/ENA primary metagenome ERZ504587 (study PRJEB26092, sample SAMD00036337) | human gut metagenome | host: Homo sapiens | study: EMG produced TPA metagenomics assembly of...
TAGAGATGCGATACTTTCCGCCATCCAACTGGATCCACCGGAATTCCTTTTTCTTTAAAAGGTTATAAATAGTAGGTCTGCTGACTCCTAAGATTTCCTGTAACTCTTGAACTGTATAACATCTTTTTTCTGACATTTCTTTATCCTCTTTTCCTTGAAATATGAAAGAAAAATTATTCCTTCATATAACGAAACGCTCAGAGCATGTTTTACAGTGGTCAAAAGCAAATTTTTTTACTTTTTTTCTTACGAGTTTTCTTGCGTGTTTTTTTAATGCCACTCGTAAGAAACTCGTAACATTAGATTTTTGCATTTTTCCTGAAATTAGGTAAAGAAAAAGAGCATATGGAATTGAATCCATACACTCTATGATTACTGGAACTTTATTTCATTTTTAATTCAACAAACTTAAATTGGCTATTTCGTTGCAACAATACTTATCCAATGATTTTTTGTATTTGAATACGTTTTTATCTCTGTAAAACCTGCTTCTTTCAAAGCAGCAATGAGTTGATCAGATGTGTAAATCTTCATACCATCAATCAACTTTAAATTCTAATTTGTTTCTATCTTTATTTCTTAATTATACATGGGATTTGAAGCTTTTTCTACTTATCTATTGTTCTAAAATCTCTCTCAAAAAAAATAATTAAAAAAAATTTATAAAAAATAGGGTGTCAAAAGCCTGAGCAATTCCAAATAAGTGAAGGGAGTAATTCCAATCAATAAAAATGGAATCCTTCACTTGAATTGAAAACTGAATATACAGGTCACTAAGACGTTAATTCTGATGATAGCCGCTTTATCGGGTGAGTGGTGTGTTTTCGACAAGATTACAATGACAACCGGAAATATTGAAATCAAATGCCCGAAATGTGGGTATATCAATGAGATTGACCTTTCTTTAAGAAAAGGAAGTGTCAAGTTTAGGAAATTTAAAATCAATATAGATTGAGCAGACAACTGAATAATTGTGTTTTATAAAAAGTAAAGGAATCTGCAAAAACAGATTCCTTAAACCAGGGGAAATCCCTGTCGAAGAATGGAACACCAGTTACTTTTTTGATAGAGAAAACGGACTACAATAACGGTCTGCTTTTCTTCATCAATAGTATAAAAGGCAAGGTAATTATTGATTATTACAAAACGAATTTCCCAACTTGCTAAAACCGGATCATCGACAAGACGGAACTTTTGAGGAAAATCTGATAATGTTCCTATCTGCTTTGTGACAGCATCTAACAGATTGTCAGCAACTTGTGGATTTTTTAGTGTAAATTCGATGTAATCCACAGCACGCATAATATCATGCTCTGCGGTGGATGTGATATGAAGCTGATAACTCATCGTGTGCGGCGGCTCCTGATATCTGCCATAGCTTCAGAGAAAGGTCGGGTGTTGCCTGATGCAATATCGTCCATTCCGTCCTTGATTTGGCTGTAAAGCTCAAAGCGGCTGGCAAGATTTTCGTAGGCTTCAATGCTCATAACTGCAAGGTCTCCTTTTCCATTCTTCGTAATGAAAACTGGTTCTGGATAATTATGACAAAATGTAGAAATTTCATTGTAATTATTCCTTAAATCAGCACTTGATTTGATTGTCGGCATAAAAGCACCTCCTTATCTAATAACAAAATTATACATAAATTTTGTTATGAAGTCAATGGGTTTGCTATAAGTGTTGGCAGAATTAAATCTTAATATGTCAATGAGATTGACCTTTCTTTAAAGAAAGTAAGTGTCAAGTTTAAAAGCAATTGGCAGCGATGAAGATTTACCTCAACTAGATGATGAGAATCAAAATGTTGCATAATAGCTTTATCTATAATTGAAAACAACAAGATGGAAAGGCTCAGAAAAAGGTATTCTGGGTCTTTTGTCTTAGAAGGATAGCAGTATAAAAGAGCAGGGATTTTTATACCCCACCTATTGATATACACTGTCACCATCAAAGAAGATTAAATCATAAAATTCAAAGAAATGGAGGAGCTGGCAATGAAAGGAATATTCGGAAGGATGTTTGATCTGAACCATGATGGAAATATTAGTCCACTGGAAAGCGCAATGGAATTTACTTTCCTAAATGAACTACTGAAAGACGATTCTGACGTACAGACAGAGTTAGAATTATCGGGACTGGATCCAGACGAGTTGGAGTTTATGGATGCAGATGAACGAAGAGAAGTACTGGAAGATGCCGGACTGGATCCAGATGAATATGATTCTAAGGAAGGAGCATTTATAATGGCAAAAGTATTTATCACACATAATACATCTGTCCTTATAGGAAAGGTGAAGGTTCTTTTTCAGATTTTTCTTTTGATTCTTTTTCATGGTGGACTCCTTTCATACCACACTCATATCACTAAGATCATTATAGCAGAAAGAACACTCCCCTGAGATTTGTCAAGGTAAATTCCCGTAAAGGTCAAAACGGGAAGTTTCAATAAAATTTTAGCAACTTTTTTTATGATGTCTAAAGGAATTGACAAAAAATATCGGGGGGTATAATGACAGAGAATATGCTGAGATTATTGTGTCTCAGGTAGAATAAAAAGAGGAGGAACCGCAGCCGGAGGAAATGCCTCAGACGCCGATCTGGCTGCTGGTGGCACTGCTTGCGGTAAGTGCAGGAGTATTGACGACCGTCAGTATCCGCGGAAGAAAAAGAATAACGCGAAACTTTTCAGAGAGTGTTGATTAGCAGCCGGATATATGTTATCTTAAAAAAAGAATACCATAGTGAATGAAGCATATTGACATCATATAGTATGTTTGTATGCTTCGTTTAGTATATGAATGAAAAATGGAGAGATAAAGTGAGAAACAGAAGAATTAAAAAGATTTTAGGAGCGATGCTTGCGGCTGCAATTGTGTGTCAGACGAGTGCATCGCCGGGGGTACTGACAGTACGTGCAGAGACAGCGGATTCAGTCACAGCGGATTCTTCCACGGCAGATTCTTCCGCAGCAGATTCCGCGGTGGATGAGCAGGAACAGATCCGGCATGGGGATATGGATGAAAACACCGGAGCTGAGGAAGACGTTGATGTGAATCAGGGGGTTGATGTCGAGGCGGCGATTGGCGGGACTGAGGAGAAGGCGGCAGATGCAGTGGCAGAGTCTGCGACAGAAGCCGAGTACCGTTATATATCGGATATGGAGTATATTACGGACAACAGATGGTCCTATGCCGGCTGGGGCAATATCATGAAGGATAAAAATATCGAAGGAGGCACCATCAGCCTTCTGCTCGATGGCTCCAGAGTATACTTCAAAAAAGGAATGGGAGCACACGCCACATCACAGCTTACCTATGATATTTCAGCGTATTCGGATGTCTATACACGTTTTGTTGCGAAAATGGGTGTTGATGCGGAACGAGGCGGCAACGGAGAGGTCTGGTTCAGAATCTCTGTCTCAAAGGACGGGACAAACTGGGAGGAATTATATAAGAGTGGGGTGGTTACTTCCGCCAGTAATGCGATCGAGGTGGATCTGAATGTTAAGGGTTACCGGTATCTGAGGCTGTATTCAGACAGCAACGGATCGAACGGGGCAGATCACTCTGTATATGCGGACGCAAGAATCGTTAAGACAGATTATGATATGTCCTCAGAATTAATACAGGATATCAGACCGACCGCATATTATGATGAACAGCTTTCCCAAAATACAGTGAAAGAGAATTACAGCAATCAGCTATATACCGTATTAAAAAGAGAATTTGTGAACCGCATGGGATACTGGACATTGCAGAGTGCAATAAAAGACGATGCAGATGGAGAGGTTCTGGAAGCAATTCGGTGGATTTTTAATAACAAGGAGAATCTGCAGCTGTTTATAGAGACGGGAAATGTAGGGGACTCGCAGGCGTGTCTTAAGCTGCTTGGAAGTCTGTACAAGAACCAGAAGGAGGATCTGGACAAGGCTGACGGGATATATATAAAAAGATGATGATCGCACTGGCGATATCCTACAGCACTGACCGTAATGGCTCACCATTGAGTTTCAATTCACCGGCGAACTCCTATGACATTAATGAACGCTATGAGATTTTAAAAGAGTTATATGATATGGAGCTTTTTGTGAGAAAAGCCGAGTTTTCTTCCTATCATATGGAACTGATCCGTATGGTGGTGAATGACTCTACTGCTAACAGTGAGATTAAGTGGCTGCGTGGATATTCGGAATCAAAATATCCGAATAATCTCGAAAAGAGATTGAATCCATATAACTATATGAAGTATATCTCGCCGAATTATCATCAGGACAGGCTGTATGCCCAGGAGAATTATGCGGCATATAATGATAAATATAAGCTGGAGCAGTATGGAATCCCATATGGTCTTAATTCGGATGGAAGTAAGACGGAAAAGACCTGGATGGTAATGGAGGCCGGAGGTATCTGCTGGAATATCTCAAGACTTGGTTCAAATCTACACAGAGTTCATGGAATCCCATCGGTAGGTGTCTACCAGCCGGCACACGAGTCTTATCTGACCTATTCGGTGAATGCAGACGGCAAGGTGTGTGGGATATCGGCAACAACATTTTCGGATGGGGACAGAGCTCGACCACCTGGTATGGCGGAAACGGCAACCGTTTGCTGTTTGACTGGAATAATAAGTCCTTTACAAGAAAAGCATATGGGAATTGATATGGATCTTGGCAATGGCAACAAATCTTCTGTAGGAAATAACGGAGGATATCAGCTGTTGGGACAGGCGGCACTGAATGATTATGATCATTATAATTAAAATCATTCTAATTATAATCTGATTGCCAATTCTTATGGAGAAAGTAACCGAAAAGAAGGATACATACCGTAAAGCATTGGAAGCATTCAAGCTGAATCTTGACAGCTATGAGCAGCTGATCGGCATATATAAGGAACAGCAGCGGACCAGTGCAGAATGGAGAGCACTTGCAGAGCAGATTGTAGATACATACACATACTATCCGATGGCAATGACAGACTTGTTAAGAGTGATTGAGCCATATCTGGGTAACGATGATGTCATAGAGATTGATATGCTGAAAACAGAGGCTCTGAATAAGGCTGTAAAAGCAACGGATAAGGAAGTCCTACAGTCCGGTGCATGCCGCGAGATTGCAAGTGAGCTGCTGGGAAGCAGTAAAGTGGACCTTGCTTCTTTCTCGTTTGATGGAGAAAATGCCGGCAAGATTGTTATGAATTCCAAGTATGATGATTACAATTTCCAGGTTCAGTACAGTCTGGACGGCGGAAACACATGGGAAACGACGCTGGATCATCAGATCAGTCTTACAGAAAAGGAGATCAGCAGTATCTCTGCAGAGCATGATATACAAGTAAGGATATCCGGTTCCAGTCAGGTGTTTATCATAGACATTCTGGAGGGAGAAGGAATCGATCTAAAACATTAGCTGCAAATGATGACGAGAATACATTTATTGGAAAGGTTCAGAATCTGGAATGCAGTACAGATGGCGGAAAGACCTGGACAGATTATACGGCGGACCTCAGATTTGAAGGAAAGGTAAAGGTGACAGCTCGTTATAAAGCACATGGAACTTACCTGCAGGGAGAATCGACAGTATTTGATTTTACAGAAGCAGCAGAGACAGAAACGAAACGGTATATCTATGTAGAGAATATCAGCTTTGTGTCGGCAGGAACCGCACAGAGAGGATATGAGTCTGAACATATGATAGACGCCAGCCCATATACGACATGGCATACGAAATGGGGAGAAGTGGCACAGGATAAGACCTATGTTGTCAGCCTGGATAAAGTACGGTATCTGTCACAGGTGACGTATGATCGGCAGGACTGAACGGAAGAATTAAAAAAGCGAAGATCTACGTGAGTATGGATGGCAAGGACTGGACACTGGCCGGAGAGCAGGCGAACCTTGCAAACAATGAACAGAGAAAGACGATTGCATTAAAAGAGTCGATGCCTGCAAGATATGTTAAGGTAGAAGCTGTAGAAACCTATGGCAATCACGAAGGTAATAACAAGTACGTCAGCGGTACAAGATTTAATTATTATGAAGACAGTACGAAGGTCTTTAAGGAACCGGAGGTAGAATATTCCGTAACATCTTGGACCAATCAGGATGTTACTGCGACCTTGAAGGTTCCGGCGGGATATACGGTGATCGGAGACGAGAGCCATACATTTACAGAGAATGGCAATTATACATTTACATATAAAGACATTCATGACAAAGAAAAAACCATAACAGCCGAAGTGACCTGGATTGACAGGGAAGCACCGACGGCGACAGTGGAATACGATATTACAGAAACGACACAGTTTGCGGTAAAAGCAGCCTTGAAGGATTTCTCAGAGGAGAATGTAACGATTCTGAATGCAGATGAAGATGGCAGTCACACTTTCCAGGAAAACGGAACCTTCACCTTTGAACTTCGCGATAAAGCGGGCAATATGGGTTATGTGACAGCTGAAGTAACCTGGATTGAGAACGGAGATTCGGGAAAACTGGAAATTGATTCAGAGGTGTACCATGTGGGAGATAATGGTATCATTAAAAATATTAATGCCAATACCTCGCTGGAGGAGTTTTTGAAAAATATCAATACCAATGCCGGAAGCATAAAACTTACCAGAGATGGAAAAGAGACGAAGGTTGTTGCAACCGGAAGCGTATTGACACTGAATGATAATGTAAATTATACTCTGGTGGTAAAAGGAGATCTGACCGGCGACGGAGCTACAACAGACGCAGATCTGGCTATGCTGAACAAACATCTGATAGACCGCCTGGTGATCAAAGACAGGATAACTCTGCTGGCGGCAGATATGAATCAGGACGATACGATTGACATTGTGGATTTGTCTGTTCTGAACAAGACGATCCTGAAAAAATAAGAGTGCATAAAGGTCAGGTAAGGAAAAATATGAAAAAAAGAGTATATGTGATGGCTGTTATGATTGCTGTATTGATGTCGTTCAGTAACCTTACAGTGAATGCGCAGGAGAAAGTGAAACTGAATGCAGCCAGTAAAGAGAAGACGTTAGAGGTGACACTTGAGTTGCCGGTCACAGAGAAGGGAATCGATGCAATGGCGGGAACCCTGGATTATGATCATGCAAAGTTGGAACTGACAGAAATGAAAGCAGGAGATTCCAGATTGCAGGAACCGGTGTATAACAGTGATAATGGTAAATTTACAACGGTGATTAAGTCAGAAACAATAAAAGAATCTGTTAATGCAGTACAGTTTGTATTTAAAAAGAAAGCTGATGCAGCAGGGGAGACGATTGTAAGAGTGAGCGAACTTACAGCGGCTACGGCAGAAGATACAAAGCAGATGCTGGATGCTGCCAGTGTGACGATAACGTTGGGAGATACAACGAAACCATCAGAAGATAAGAATGATTCAAAGAATGATTCGCCAACAACAGATAAGAGTGATTCTCCGGCAACCGGGGAAAATAATTCATCAAATAGTGGAACAACAGACGAAGAAAGGAATAGGAAAACAGATACAGCAGAGAGGAAAAATGGTGTGAAAACCGGAGATGTTGCTGATATGTCGGTGTGGATAGCCGGGATAGCAGTGAGTGCCGGAGTGCTGATAGCTCTGAGGATACGAAAACGAAAAATAAAATAATACACAGAAAACCGGGAGGCTGTTCTGCAGGATGCAGACAGCCTCCTGCTTTGCGCAATCCTGATTAAAAATGCGGTAAGAATCCTGCAATGCAGGATTCCTAAGATGAGAAGCAGGTGATATCAAAATTAGACATGACAAAAAGACTTCCCAGATGGACTGCGAAGAAAATGCTATAAATACCAAAAGGTCAGGCAATCAAAGATTTTAAACTTTGTATATATTGATGCTGGTGGATTTTATCAGCAACAAGTACGGGAACAAGCTGTGTAATTCCGGCAAGAAGTAAATCAGCATGAAGTGTTTTTTCGTTCTGTGTTTGGCGTTTCGCAAACGCCTATGAAAAAATTAAATTAAAAGGAGAAGATTATGAAGAGAAAGATTATTTTGACAGTTATTGCGGCAATGATGATTACTATGACAGGATGTGGGAAAAAACCATCAGAATCACAAGCTGAACCTACAACGAAATCTACGCAGTAAACAGGTGTGACAGAAGAAAAAGAACCAGGTGATGTTGCAGAATCTAAAGCACAAACAAAGACTACAAGTGGAGATACTACAGGTGTATATCCGAATGCAACAGGTATTACAGAAATAGCAATGGGAGTTACAGAGGATATTTGTACTTTTAAAGTACCATTAAATTATGTACTCTTAGGTTCGTATTATGATGAAAACAATGAAGAGCAAAGCATTCAGGGATTGGATTCAACTATGACTACCATGGAGGAAGCAATGTCAGAAGGAGGATTTTCTACAGGAAAACATTTGGCATGTTTCTCAATGGCATCACTTGAAGCAGATGGTACGGGAATTAACGTAGATACCTATGTGCCTGATGAGATAACTTGGGATGAGTTTAAATCATATTATCCAGAGGCAAAATCAATAGGAAATGCATCTGTTCCGGCACTTTTATATCATGTAGAGGCATTTAATGGTCAGGCTGTTGCTGTAGCTCTTAAATTATCAGATAATATTACGATGCAAATAGTATATGAAGGTTCTCTGGAAAGCAAAATTGGAGAGGACGAGTTAGGACAGAGATTGTATAATTTGGTGACTGTAAAATAATATACGAAAAAACAAGTATGTTTTAGAGAAAAGAGGACGTAATTCCGTTTATGAAGGTAAAATCACAATGAAGGAAGCACAGAGCCTTATTGACAGCTATTCTAGAAAACATGATGACGTTTGGAAAAGCGGGCATCATCAAGGTTCTGCTTGCATTAGATATTTTGATAGTATTAGCTGCCCTGCTGTTGGAGAGGAAGCAATATAGCAAAAAAACATTTCGCTTGTATCTGATATATGCTTGTATCCTGACAGCTACAGCGTTCCTTGATTATGTTATTGATACCTGGTATCTGCAGAATCTGGCGATTTTCTTTTCATCCATGATTATTTCTGTAAATCATATGATACAGGTTTCGGATCAGTGGCTGGATGCAAAAAAGAGAATTGTTGATTTCCGAATACAGAGCGAGCCACGATATCATGACGGGGTTATGGAATAAAACCAGTGGTGTGGATCAGGTTATAAACTGTTTAGAAAATATGTCAGAAAGTGATATGGCAGTATTGGGATTTATGGATATCGATAATTTCAAGTCTGTCAATGACACATATGGACATGAAACCGGTGTTTTCTGGATTCGCGAAGTAGCCACAGCACTTCAGGAAATGTGTGGTCCGTCAGACATTGCATGCAGATATGGCGGTGATGAGTATATTCTTTTCCTGCAGAATATCGGAGATAGGGAAGAATTAACGGCACGCATTGAAGGCTTCAGAAAAAAGATTCATGATAAAGCAGAAGAAAAGGGACAGGATGTGCATTGCAGCATCGGACTTTATCGTGTGAAGGGAGTAGGGAGAAAATTAGCTGAATGCATCATGATATCTGATGGTTTGCTTTATCAGGCAAAGAAGAATGGAAAAGATACTTACGTAATAGAGTAAATAAAAGGGGAAGAAAGTGATGTATGATAACGTAGTAGTTGTGGGAATTTGCAGCAGAACGTTTTTCTATGAGAAAGCGGGTGTAAGGATCCTGAGAATGATTTCGGATATGCTCAAGCTTCCACTGTCTACAATACGTCCGCTGTTCATTACGAGGATACGGTCTGCCACTTTAGAAATTGCGCCTAAGTCATGGGTGATGAAAATCAGCTGATAACCAGCTAATACTTCAAAGAGAAGGTGTTTTTCTTGTAAGAGAGGACACCTTCTTTTTGTAATTTGCTTAATTCATTAGATAGAGCACTTCGATCTGCATTCAGATAATCTGCCAGCCCTTGCCTATCGTAAGGGATTGTAAATGTGTTAGAGCCGGCATGCATAGATTCGCCAGACAAGTAATTAAGTATCTTGTCACGTAAATTTTTCTTAGAAATATGATCTATTTTGTTCATCAATCTTACATTTTTTCTTGCTATTATCTCTAACAGGTTATGAATCAATCTTGTATGGAAACTGCAAGATGAAGAACAGGTTGTAATAATATGATTTATATTGAAAAGCATGACGGTGAGATTTTCATTGGCAATGACACTGATTTGAGCAGGAACACTGCTGATGCAGGCATAGCTTTCGCCATAGAGCATTCCTGATGACAGCTCTGTAATAATATTGCGATTCCCCCAGACATCATCATTTATTATGAGAGCCTGGCCAGATAGAATCATGCCGATAGTTTGTACCTTATCGCCACTTCTTAGCAGGTATTCACCTTTTGAATAATTTTTAATGCTGACAGATAGACATTTAAGCATTGGAAGAATTTCTGATTCTGAAATTCCTTGAAACAAAGGTGTATTCGTTAAGATGTTCATATATTTTTGCATGAGTTCTATA
>ENA-OQCX01001511-OQCX01001511.1-human-gut-metagenome-genome-assembly--contig:-NODE-1511-length-10476-cov-4.840564_pt1 | contig 10476 bp, 16 predicted proteins | sample MGYA00242762_ERZ504587 | MGnify/ENA primary metagenome ERZ504587 (study PRJEB26092, sample SAMD00036337) | human gut metagenome | host: Homo sapiens | study: EMG produced TPA metagenomics assembly of...
CGACAAATGGCACGATTACGAGATGTCGGTTGCGCCTTACGAAAACAGCAAGCCTATCTATTATGAATTTACGGCATGTCCGGCGGCGGAATTTGCCAAGCGGTTTGGATTTGCGGACATTATGCCCGCCCTGTGCAATGTGGACTATGCGTCCATGGAACTGCTCCATGCCAAGCTCGTGCGGACGACCACCTGCGTGGACGGCTGCCGGTGTGACTACACCATCTGCGGCGATCAAGACCCGTATGCAAAGGAACATCCCGAATATCGGGATGAAAACGGATACAGGAGGAATAAGTAATGCTTTTACAGGTGATTCTGGAAGGTCTTGGGCTGGGAATCCTGTTGGTTCTCGTCTGTGCCGTGGGCATCCGCAAAGGGGCTGTTGGGATGGTGCATCTTTACCCCATGGGACAGCCGTTTGCAAGTGTCCAGCCGAGGCTATATGCTGGGGTACAACGATTTGAAAAATCCTTCCGTCAGCGGCTTTTTCCGGTTTCTTGCAAAGGTCGGGGACAACGGGATGAAAATGCAGATCGTGAAGATCGGATTTGGAGGGAGAGCATGAAACACCTGCACTTTGATGTGGAACTCAATGGCTTTTACGGTGCGTATTGGGCGTGTGCCGGCGGTTCAGACTGTGCGGTCATCACGATGATCGGGGATGATCCGGAGGATCGGCTTGCGCGCTCGGCAGTGAAATGGCTTTGCGGGTGCGGTGTGAACGTGCTCACAATGTCGCCCGCGAAAAAAGATTACGGACATCATAATTACCCGCTTGAGCGTGTGGAGACGGCAATTTCATGGTTGAAAGCTAACGGTAACAGAAAGATCGGCATTGCCGGTGCATCGACCACCGGAACGCTTGCGCTGACAGCGGCTGCCATGTTCCCGGATATCACCCTGACCATTGCCATGACACCCAGCGACTTTGTGTGGCAGGGCTTTCTACAGGGCAAAAGGGACGGCTGCAAGGAGTGGCCGGTCGAGGGTGAATCGCTGTTCTCCTACCGGGGCAAGCCGCTGCCCTATATGCCGTTTTGCTATCAGCATCCCGACTATTGGCACTGCATCGCCGCCGAGAGCAAACGCACCGGCGATATGGTAAACTCCCGCAAGCTGTTTGACGATTCCGAGACAGCTCATCCGATCGAGCCGGAAGAATACATTCCCGTTGAAAACATCCGGGGAAAGCTGCTGCTGATCGGCGCGGAGGACGATGCGCTGTGGGACACCGCAAAGTATATCCGCCGGATGGAAAAGCGCCTTGCCGAAAAACCGCATGAATGCGAGATCGAGACGATGGTTTATGCCCACGGCACCCACTTCGTTTTCCCGGAGGGGATGCTGAAAATTATGCTGCCGGTTGGCTCCGGCCTATTTGTGAAATGGGCCTTCCATGCGGCCCGGAAATATCCGAAGGAATGCCGGGAGACCCGGAAAGACATCGAGAAACGGATGTGCCGGGTGCTGGCAGAATGGAAAGGGGAAAAGTAAAATGCGTTGGATGGGAATCCCTATGGCGATGTGGGCCGTGTTTGCGAAATCGTTTCAGACGCAGCTGACGGCGGTACTGGGCTATGATGCAGCCACCGCAAAGCAGATCACCAAAAGCGCCAAGCCGAAATACAAAGAGATCATCGCCAAATTGCCGGAGTTTGAAAAGGCCGACCGCTTCCAATTGAACATCATTGGCTGCGCCATGCTGGGGGCGTTCGTTCTCTGTATGCCGAAGCGGCCGGATACAGAGGCGCTGACGGTATACTATGAGAACGCTCAGATGACGCCGCTGATGAAGTGGTTCTGCCGCAAGAGCGGAAAAAGCAAGTTCACCCCAAAAGATATTGCCGCTATGAAAGCCACTGCCGCCCTGAAAGCCGCCGACCGCAACCCCTATTCGTGGAACATGGAGTTTTACGAATACCCTGACGGCAGCGGCTACGAGGGACGCTTTACCAGGTGCGGCATCTGTGTGCTGATGAAGGAGCTGGGGCTGTACGACCTGACCCCCGCCCTGTGCCATCTGGACTACACCATGAGCGAAGCAGGCGGTGTGACAAATTTTGTGCGGCAGTATACCCTTGCTTCCGGTGAACCCTACTGCGACTGCGGGTACAAAAAGAAAGGGTAACGGACGATGAAGAGGAAGGAAACCTATCTTTCCCGTGATTTCCGGGAGACTGCGGCACAGCGCTTTCCTGCGCAGGCGAAGCAGCTGAACGCCGCTTTCGATATGCGCCTGAGTGCGCTGCTGGCTGAAAATGCAGATGCAAGCAAGGAAAAGCAATACCACCTCAAGCGGCAGATCTTACCGGGCATTGCGGCCTACGAGACCTTGCAGAGGGTCATGCCGAAAGAGGAGGCACTGCAAACCGTTCACGGCTATGTGGAGCGCTTGGCGAGAACGAGCCACAAACAGCTTGCTGCGCTGCTGCACATACCGGGGCTTTACCGCCTTGTCCCCGGCGTTTTTGTCAAATCTACCGGAGCGTTTTCGGCCTGGCGGCGGGCTTTGAACCCAAAGAGCTGCAGACAGGCAACGGCGTATGGCGTGTGGACATGATGAAGTGTCCCTATCACGACACCTGCACAGAATACGGCTGCCCGGAGCTGTGCTGCTGCTTTTGCGACAGCGACGACATCAGCTATACCGGGCTGCATCCGAAGCTGATCTGGGAGAGAAGCATGACGCTGGGGCGTGGAAATGACCGCTGCGATTTCTGCATGAAGGTCAGATAATAGTGGGCGGCATATTGAAATGGAAATCAAACGATTCGGTACATGGTATTTCTGGCATACTTTCTTGTTTTGTATGAACCACGATGGAAGACGAAGGAAATGGGAGCATATGCCCGATTCGCATGCAGACTGAGAGGAGAAAAACAATGATCGTACTGCAACTGCTGCTTTATTGTCTGCTGTTTACCGCAATGGTAAAAATCGCTGTGATCGGCGGTGCTGTCAATGGACTGTACTTTTATCCCAAGGAGGTTCAGGATCGCGCCATCGAACTGGGATTGATCGACCGCAATACGATGAACCGGAAACGAAAATGCTTTATGATACCGTTCTTTGTCGTGATGCTTGCTGCTCTTGTGCTGATCATCGGTTTGTGGAACGGGGCTTCCTCCTTTGGTGAGGCCTATTGGCAGGCGCTGCTGTTTCTTGAGGTCATGAATATCTATGACGGCGTTGTAATCGACAAGCTATGGGTCGGGCACAGCCAGTTTTGGGTGCTGCCAGGGCTTGAAGATGCGCCGTTCGTGCAGACCTGGAGGCAGGTGCTGAAAAAGCGAAGCATACTGGCGCTGATCTGGGTTGCGGGAGCGGCAATTGTCGGCGGTATTGTCCATTTGATTTTCTAAGAAGTTGGAAATTGCCCAAATGAAAAGCAGAATCATGAACTGCAATCGGAGGCAAAAAAGATGAAGACGGAGAAACTGAAAAAGCTGATTCGATGGTATATCTCGGTGCGATCGGGGCAGTACTGACGATCCTGGCGGCAGGCATTGTGGTGCCCGCTTTGTCCTATCTGCTCAGCTTTGCCGCCGGAGCCATGCTGTATGTGGTGGTGGAGGCGCTGATCCCGGAAATGTCGCAGGGGCGGCACTCTAACGTCGGCACGGTGTTTTTGCGGTAGGCTTCAGCGTGATGATGGTACTGGATGTGGCACTGGGATAGCGCATGGTTGAGAAAATTGCGATGCAAGGGGCGAAGAAAGGAAAAACATGAAAGACAGGGATCTGCCAGTTGACCACAGCTGCCATTCCAAGCCCTGCAAAAGACGGATTGTGGAGACCGGATTGAATAAACAGTATGATTGATATCATTTTTCATGACAAAACGGGGGTCACTCCCTATAATCCCGGACAGACAGGCGGCTTTGAAAATGCGGCCGGAAGTGGAGAAATTCACTATTACCGGCTGTTTGATGGCGTGGGGATCATGCTGCTGCGGCTGGAGATGGAGACCTATACGGAAATCCGCACGCAGATCGGTATGATAGAGATCAATTTCTGCATCAATGGCCGTTTTGAAACCAGCTTTTCCATGCGTGATAGCGTTCTGCTAAAGCCGGGGGATATGGCCGTCAGCTGCTACGACGGACGGCATGGAACACGTTCAGAGTCACGGTTCCCGCTGGGCTGTTACGAAGGGCTGTGTCTGGAAGTTGATCCAGCAGCCGCTCAGAACTGGCTTGAGAAGAACGCACCGGGCTTTTCGGTGGATTTTGCGGTACTGAAGCAGAATCTTCTGGGAACCGATGGTTCATGTTCGGTACGGCAGGACCCCGCTGTGAGCACGTTTTCCGGGAATTGTACGAAAATGCGCCCTACATGGATCTCCGGTTCCTGCGGCTCAAGGTGGTGGAGCTGTTGATGCTGCTGAGCCGCATTCCGCAGGAGGAAGGAACGGACTTGTACTGTTCTACCGAACAGACCGAACTGGCACACCATCTCCGGGATCACCTTCTGACAAACCGGGAGGGGTATGTCTCCCTTGCGCAGCTGGCAGAAGAACACGGAATCTCGGTTTCGCACCTGCAAAAAATGTTCAAACAGGTCTACGGTGTGCCAGTATACCACTATATCAAGGAATACCGTCTGGAACAGGCTGCCGTAGAGCTTGTCCGGAGCGCAAAGCCCATTACGCAGATCGCACAGAATGCAGGATATGACAACGCCAGCAAGTTTTCGGAGGCTTTCCGGAAACGATATGGAACGACCCCGTCGCAGTACCGCACCCACGCAAATGGACTCGCAAAACGGAGCAGGGAAATCAGAATGGAGTAGTCCACGGCCGAAAAATATGCTAAAGTACAGAGCGGTTAGAACAAACTTACTTTAAAACCGGAGGTACTTTCATATGATGATGAAAAAGAAATTTGTTGCAGTGGCCTTGTCTGCGGTCTGCCTGCTGTCTGCTGTCGGCTGCGGCCAGCAGAGCGCAAGCACAGCGTCTTCGGCATCCAGCGTTTCCTCCTCGGTGGCTTCTTCGGCTTCCGCAAGTCAGGTAATGGATGCGGAGGATTATCTGTCTGGTATCAGCGGGACTTATGTGGAACTGTTCCCGGAGATGGCAAAGAGTGAATACCGGAATTTGTGGATCGACGCTGCGACTCCGCTGGTAGGCGAGGACAATGCGGAATCGGCTACGGATATGCTGCTGGGAATGTGCATGGCAGAGCCGTATGGCGAGGAGGCTGTTGAAAAATATGCAGCAGATCCGGACAGCACGGCGTTCAACTGCTATTTTCTGGGCGGCGTGGAAAAATTTGTGATGAGTGGCGACACCATCACCGGTCTGGATGCGCAAGGACAGGAAGTGTTTGCACACACCTACCAGAAACTGGATGTAGACAATGAAAACAGCTTCCTCTTCTACCAGAGCGAGGATGCGGATTCCGGGGAGTTTACCTACTTTGCCTTTGCGCCCGATACGATGGAAACGACGTATCATCTGGAATTCCGCTATGCAGAGGATCTCGACGACCTGCAGAGCTGGTATGAAGGAAATTATGCTTATTGGAATGCTGCCGCCATCGCAGAGGACTATGATCAGGCAACCATGGAAAATGTCATTGAACTTTTCGTCACGGAAAATTTGTCTGAGGCAGAATAAACGGCACATGCGCACCCGATCATGTCAGGCGGTACGCATGGCAATATTACGGTAAGGATGTGATTTGATTGAAAAAACGATCAGACTTTTCCCGGCTGATGGGCTATGCAGGAACTACCGATATTTCACCTACGCTTCGTGGGTGCTGTCTGCGGTCAGTGCGCTGGTGGCGCTGGTGCCTTTTGTGTACATCTGGAAGATCCTGCGGGATGTGCTGAACGCCGCGCCAAACTATGCACAGGCGGTGAACATCCCCCATTACGGCTGGATGGCAGTGTTGTTTGCAGTGCTGTCTTACCTTATTTACATTGCAGCGCTGATGTGCTCCCACCTGTCGGCGTTCCGGGTGGCGACCAATCTGCGGCTGGCGGTGTCGGAGCATTTGGCGGTGCTGCCGCTGGGCTTTGCCGAGACCTTCGGCAGCGGTAAGCTGCGCAAGATCATCCACGAGAGCACCGGAGCAGCCGAGACCTATCTGGCCCACCAGTTGCCAGACCAGTACAACGCCATCGCTACCCCGGTGGGGCTGCTGGTTTTGCTGCTGGCGTTCGACTGGCGCTGGGTCTGCTGAGCCTTGCGCCGGTGGTGCTGGCTTTCCTCATCATGGCGACCATGACCGGCAAGCGGATGGCTGAAAAAATGCGGCAGTACGGCAACGCCTTGGAGGCTATGTCCAACGAGGCCGTGGAATACGTCCGAGGCATTCCGGTGGTCAAGACCTTCGGGCAATCGGTATTTTCCTTCAAAAAGTTCAAGACCACCATTGATGAGTATGAAAAGTGGGTCATCTCCTACACCAAAGACCTGCGCCTGCCCATGATGTTCTATACCGCCGCCGTCAACGGCGTGTTCGCCTTTTTGATCGCGGGCGGGCTGCTGTTCACGACCCACGGCGTCACCCCGGAGTTTCTGCTGAACCTGCTGTTCTATATCATCATCACGCCGGTGATCTCCCTGACTTTGACCCGTATAATGTACATGAGTGAGAACAAGATGGTGGTAGCGGATGCGCTGGCACGCATCGACTCGGTGCTGGAGGCGGCGCCCATGCAGGTGCAGGCTGTTCCGCAGCACCCACAGGATGCTTCTGTCGCGCTGCAGAACGTGCATTTCAGCTATGACGGAAAAACCGAGGTCATCAAGGGCGTTTCGCTGGAGATCCGGCCGGGTCAGACCATGGCTTTTGTAGGCCCCTCCGGCGGCGGAAAATCCACGCTGGCAAACCTTGTCTGCCGGTTCTTTGATGTGCAGAGCGGCAGCGTCCGGGTGGGCGGAGCAGATGTGCGGGACATCCCCAAGGAAGAACGGATGGATACCATCTCCTTTGTGTTCCAGAACAGCCGCCTGCTCAAGGGCAGCATTCTGGATAACGTCCGTCTGGGCAGACCGCAGGCCACCGAAGCAGAGGTGCTGGCGGCGCTAAAAGCTGCACAGTGCATGGATATTGTGGAGAAATTTCCGGCGGGTATCCATACCGTCATTGGCACCAAGGGTGTGTATCTTTCCGGCGGCGAGCAGCAGCGCATTGCCATTGCCCGCGCCATGCTGAAAAATGCCCCCATCCTGATCCTAGACGAGGCCACCGCCTTTGCCGACCCGGACAATGAAGCAAAAGTACAGGCCGCTTTTGCCCAGCTTGCCAAGGGCAAACCGTGCTGATGATCGCACACCGCCTGTCCACCGTCGCCAACGCCGACTGCATCTATGTGGTGCAGGATGGGCAAATTGCAGAATCCGGCACAAAGGACGAACTGTGCGCGCGGAACGGCCTGTTTGCCCGGATGTGGCAGGATTATCGGGCCTCGGTGCAGTGGAAGGTCGCAAAGGAGGGGTAAAAGATGATCGAAAAAATTCAACACGCCACAGCCAGCTCCCCGGAGGGCGCAAAGGGGCTTGTAAAGGGCGTTCTGGCCTGTGCGTTCCAGAACATGGCGTTCATGCTGCCCACCGGGCTGCTATATCTTCTGGTAAAAGATCTGCTGGCAGGCTCCGCGAGCGGGAGAACCGCCTTTTATCTGCTGGGGTGCGTTGCCTGCTTTGCACTGATTTTATTGACCACATGGTTCCAGTACAACGGCACCTATTTTACCACCTATCAAGAGAGCGGCACCCGCCGCCTGACCCTTGCGGAGCGGCTGCGGAAGCTGCCCCTGTCCTTTTTCGGCAAGCGGGACCTTGCGACCTGACCAGCACCATCATGGCAGACTGCGAGGTGTTGGAAAAGGACTGCTCCCACTTCATCCCCGGTCTGTTCGGCTCCCTCATCTCTACGGTGCTCATTGCCCTGAGCCTGTTCGCCTTTGACGGACGGATGGCGCTGGCAGCCCTGTGGGTCATCCCGGTATCCGCTGCCATCGTGATGGGCAGCTACCGGGTGCAGGACAAGGTGCAGGCCAAGACCATGGCGGCGAAAATGGCTTGTGCGGACGGCATTCAGGAGTACATCGAGACCCTCCGCGACCTGAAAGCCAGCAATGCGGAGCAGCGGTATCTGTCCGGTCTTTCCGGCAAAATTCGGGCTGTGGAAAAGCAGTCCATCGCGGCAGAGCTGGAAACAGCGCTGTTCGTGTCCTCTGCGGGCATGGTGCTCAAGCTGGGCATTGCGTCGGTGGCACTCACCGGCGCGGTGCTGCTGGTGCAGGGCAGCATCGACGTGCTGACCTGTTTCTGTTCCTGATGGCGGCTTCCCGGATGTACGACCCCATGCAGGGGGCTTTGCAGAATCTGGCGGCGGTCATTGCCATGCGCACCAATGTGGGGCGGATGAACGAGATTCTGGACGCTCCCTTGCAGACCGGCAGCGAGCAGCTGACCAATCAGGGCTGCGATATCGTGTTCGACCATGTGGGCTTTGCTACAACTCCGGCGAAACGGTGCTGCGGGATGTCTCCTTTACCGCAAGCAGGGGGAGGTCACGGCACTGGTCGGCCCCTCCGGCGGCGGCAAGACTACCGTTTCCCGACTGGCGGCACGGTTCTGGGACTACCAGAAGGGCAGCATCACCGTGGGCGGCATGGAGGTTTCCCGAATCGACCCGGAAAAGCTCATGAGCCTGTATTCCATCGTGTTTCAGGATGTGACCCTGTTTGACAACACGATCCTGGAAAACATTCGTCTGGGGCGCAAGGGTGCCACCGACGAGGAGGTCCTTGCGGCGGCAAAGCTGGCAAACTGCGAGGAATTTGCCGAAAAGCTGCCGGACAAGTGGAACACGAACATCGGCGAGAACGGCTGCACCCTTTCCGGCGGCGAGCGTCAGCGCATTTCCATTGCCCGCGCTTTCCTGAAGGATGCGCCCATCATTCTGCTGGACGAAGCCACCGCCAGTCTGGACGTGGAAAACGAAACTGCCATTCAGGAGGCACTTTCCCGCTCATAAAACACAAAACTGTCCTTATCATCGCCCACCGGATGCGCACCGTAGCCGGTGCGGACAAAATCGTGGTGCTGTCGGGCGGTATCGTGGCCGAGCAGGGCAGCCCGGCAGAGCTGTACGCCCAGAAGGGACTGTACACCCACATGGTGGATCTGCAGACCGAAAGCCAGCGCTGGGCCATCTGACCCGATTCAAAAACAGCCCCGCGGCACAACAAAAAGGACATCTATTCAAAAGAATAGGTGTCCTTTTTGGCACCTGAATCCGTCAGCTAACAGTCAAGCTTAAATCACTTTCTTATCACTGTTACCCTGCGCAAAGCTGTGCCCTATGGGAAGCTGGTAAATGGCGTTGACGTATGCAAATTCGGCAAACAATGGGTTGTGTCTGCTGCCGCTATGAAGCGGGCTTACGGTGAGGCAAAAGGCAGCACCGTATCTCGCACGCATTGACCATTTTTTGACCACCAACTGACCACCGGCAGTAATTTTTGCTACCGGTGGTTAATTTTTATCGTTGGCACATTGTTTTATATTACTTGTGATAGATGTGTCCTAGCAGTGCAGAACCAACAAAAAATCACTGTATATCATCGAATTGTACTCCGCGTCGTAGTTCTCCGACCCGGAAGGCCAGAGGTTCGAATCCTCCCGGTCGCACCATAAGCCTGTGGCAAAAAAGATGCCGCAGGCTTTTTCTTTGCTGTATCGTCGAAAATTGGCAGTTTCACCACACAATTTTGGGACGCGGTTTTACAGTGTTGTCCAACCATTTTAGGGCGGTTTCCCCAACTTGATGCCCACTTTCCCTGCCGCTTTCTGGAATTTGGCAGGAGAAGGGGCAATTTTTTGAGAAAAACAGAATAAATCCTGCTGTTTTCAGAATGTTTCAATTTCCCCGCAGCCAATTTCCTGTTGGCTGCGGGGTTTTTCCGTTTTTTGCAGTTGCTGGCAAAATGGGAACTGCCCGCACTTTCATTCCGTTCCCCATTATGCGAATGTGTGGCGGATTCTCAAATCGGATATCTTCTATGTAAAGACTGCAAATTTCTGATACACGTGCGGCGGTGTCATACAATACGCATAACCCGTAGGGCCTCGCCGCCTGTGTACCGGCGGGCAAAACGGTGCAGTGGACCATTTTTGTGAAAGGCACACACCGCGTTGTAACAAAATGTGATTATTCTTTCTCGCTTCGGCGCAAAGAAACAAAATGATACAATAAATTGAAAAAGGGCGACCTTTTGTCATTGTGGAATACAAAGGAATAATCTATCATTGAATTGTTGGAATTGCACGAATTCGGGCTTTGTTGGTTGAGAATAACTGATGAAATGACAAGGAGGATAATAATGCTCAAGTCTGTCCGTGTGAAAAATCCGGACGCAATTACGCTGCGAGACTGTTTCGGCGCAACGGCGCTGTCTACTGTAAATGGTCTGTGTACCGTGTTTATGTCCAGTATGTTTATGCAGTATA
>ENA-OQCX01001513-OQCX01001513.1-human-gut-metagenome-genome-assembly--contig:-NODE-1513-length-10469-cov-1.821118_pt1 | contig 10469 bp, 11 predicted proteins | sample MGYA00242762_ERZ504587 | MGnify/ENA primary metagenome ERZ504587 (study PRJEB26092, sample SAMD00036337) | human gut metagenome | host: Homo sapiens | study: EMG produced TPA metagenomics assembly of...
AAGGCCGACAGCTGCAAATTAAGCAGCGTACTGCTAACTGTTCGTCTTGCGTTTATTATTAGGTTTCCATGTTGGTGACGCAGTATGGTCTACGGATGGCTTCCCAGATTTCTGAACCCCCGTCGAAACCAGTACAAGCCCTGGTTTGTTTGAAGATAATCTTACAGTGGTCTTTATTCTACACCCGAAACATACATTTGTAAAGTGTCTTTTTTTAATTTCACTTTTTATTTTTTGTCATCTTTTTGTTTTTTCTGAATATTCCGTTTTTACAGATTTCGTATTTTAAATTCACGCTCTGCTTCTCTTCTCATATCCTTCTTTGCAATGTCCTGCCGCTTGTCGTACAGTTTCTTGCCTTTTGCAAGTCCGATCGATACTTTCACCAGGCTTCCTTTAAAGTATACTTTTCAGTGGCACGAGTGTATACCCTTTTTCTGCGATCTTCCCTTCGATCTTGTTGATCTCATAGCGGTGCATCAACAGTTTTTTCACACGCATCGGATCTTTGTTGAAAATATTTCCTTTTTCGTACGGACTGATATGCATGCCATAAATAAATACTTCCCCATTTTCAATACGTACAAAGGACTCTTTGACGCTGCATTTTCCCATGCGAAGGGACTTTACTTCTGTCCCATGCAGGGATATCCCCGCTTCGTACGTATCTTCTATAAAATAATCATGATATGCTTTTTTGTTGTTTGCGATCAGTTTTATGGATTCTGCTCCCATATCTTTCCTCCCGTTTCTGATTTATCCCCACATAGCTGCCGGCACAAAATCAATCGCTGCATTCTCTTTGTCTGCACTAAGTACACGCACCCGGATGCTCTGTCCCAGTTTGTAAACTTTTCCCAGATCCGCACCGACCATCTCATGTGTTGTTTCATTATAATAGTACCTGTCATCATAAAGATTTGCAACATGAATCAATCCCTCGATCGTATTTGGCAGTTCCACATACATCCCCCAGGATGTGATGCTGGAAATGACGCCTTCATACTCTTCCCCGATGTGCTGCTGCATGTACTCTGCTTTTTTCATCTTGTCGGTGTCACGCTCGGCTTCGTCTGCTCTGCGTTCTGCCTTACTGGAATGTTCTGCCACTTCCGGCAGGATTTCCTGGTAGTGGGCGACCCGCCGTGCATTTAATTTTCCACGCAGGTTCTCTTTGATGATCCGGTGGATCTGCAGATCCGGATAACGGCGGATCGGCGAAGTAAAATGTGTGTAGTATTTTGCTGCCAGTCCGAAATGTCCGCTGCATTCCGTCGAATATTTTGCCTGTTTCATGGAACGCAATGTCAGACGGCTGATCAGTGCTTCTTCCGGTGAATCTGCGATCCTTGCCAGAAGCTTCTGCAGTTCTTTTGGATGTACTTCGTCCTGGACTCCTTTTAATCCATAACCGAAACCGCGGATAAATTCTGCAAGTGCCTGGATCTTCTCCGGATCCGGTGTGTCGTGGACACGATATAAAAACGGTATTTCCTGCCAGAAGTATTCGGATGCTACCGTCTCATTTGCAAGCAGCATAAAATCTTCGATGATTTTGTTGCGGTATTTGTCTCATATGGTTTAATATCAACCGGTCTGCCTTTTTATCCAGAATGATCTTTGCTTCCGGAAAATCAAAGTCAATGGAGCCGCGTGCATGGCGGTTTTTGCGAAGCAGTGCCGACAATTCTTTCATATCTTCAAACATCGGAACAAATTCCTGGTATTTTTCGATTTCTTCTGCGTCCTTATCCTCCAGAATTTTTTTCACGCTGGTGTACGTCATACGCTGATCTACCCGGATCACGGTCTCCGCGATCTGGCTGCCGATCACTTTGCCTTTCTCATCAATGTCCATCAGGCAGCTCAGTGCCAGGCGGTCACAGCCTGCATTCAAAGAACAGATGCCATTGGAAAGTCTCCTTGGAAGCATCGGGGATCACCCGGTCTACCAGATAAAACGCTGGTGCCGCGTTTTTTGCCTCCCAGTCCAGTGCACTGTTTTCCTGGACGTAATTGGTCACATCCGCGATATGCACGCCCAGATGCCAGATATTTCCATCTTTTTTCCAGTGATACGGCATCATCCAGATCCTTTGCATCCTCGCCGTCGATCGTGACCATCTGCACGTTTCGCAGATCCAGCCTTCCCTGCATATCGGCTTCGCTGACTTCTTCCTTTACGCGTTCTGCCTGATTGAGTACCTTTTCCGGAAATTCAAACGGAAGCTCTTTTGCATAAACGATCGAAAGGACATCCGTCCCCGGATCACTGATATGTCCGATGATCTTTGTGATCTTTCCTTCCGGCTTTTTCCGGCTGCTTCCATAGGAAGTGATCTCTGCGATCACTTTATGACCATTGACCGCACCTTTTGCACATTCCTGCGGAATAAAAATATCCTGAAGGATTTTCTGATTGTCCGGTACCACAAATCCAAAGTTTTTGCTTTTCTCATAAGTGCCAACCACTTCTGTGACTGTATGGGAAATGACCTGTGTAATACGTCCTTCCTGCCGTTTTCCAGTATTGCCGGATATCAGCGTTGCCTGCACCACATCCCCGTAAAAAGCATTGCCGGTGTTTTCTTCCGATACAAAAATATCATCGTCCTGCCTTCTACTTCAATAAATCCAAATCCTTTCGGATGGGTTACAAACGTTCCGGTAACGGTTTTCTCTTTTGCAATCTTATATTTTCCTCTTTTGGAGATTTCGATCTTGCCTTCGGTCAGAAGTTCATTTAATACCAGTTCCAGATCCGCCCGTTCTTCTTTCGATACCTGAAGTATGATGGCAAGCTCTTTGATCTTCATAGGCACATATATTTTATCATTCATCAGGTCCAAAAGAACCTTTTTTCGTTTTTCCAACTGTCTGCTGTCCATAATTCCTCCTGTAAATCAAATGAAAAACACCCCTGCAGTACCAACCACAAGAGTGTTTTAACGTTGCAACGTTTCCGCAAGAAAGCTGCCAGCGGCAGGTTCTTCCGTTTTCTTTAGAAGTTCAGATTCAGGATTACAGAAACTACGATAAACGCGATTGCCAGAAACTTCGTGGACTTTACAAGTGCACCCTCCATAGAGCGTCCTTTGTTCTTTCCCCAGTAAGTATCTGCTGCACCTGCGATAGCTCCCAGCCTGCGGACTTTCCTTCCTGCATCAATACGATAACGGTCAGTGCAATACAATCCAAAATAAAAAGTATATTGATAACTGTTCTTAAAATCGTCACGTTAACACCTCCTATACCAAACAAAAACAGTTTAGCATAGTTTGTATTTCCTTGTCAACTTAAATATGCTCTTCAATACGCAATAATTGGTTATATTTCGCGATTCTTTCGCTTCGGCACGGCGCACCGGTTTTGATCTGTCCTGCTCCCGCTGCGACCGCGATATCTGCGATCATCGTATCTTCCGTTTCCCCCGACCGGTGGGAAATGATCGTGCGGTAGCCGCTGCGTTTCGCAAGTTCGATCGCTTCAAATGCCTCTGTCAGAGTTCCGATCTGATTGACCTTCACAAGAATTGCATTTGCCGCACCCAGTTTGATCCCTTTCTGCAGTCTTTTGGGATTGGTCACAAACAGGTCATCCCCGACAAGCTGAACCTGCTCGCCCAGTTCTTCTGTGAGTTTTTTCCACCCGGCCCAGTCATCTTCAAACAATCCGTCCTCAATCGAAAAAATCGGAAATTTCTCTGTCAATCGTTTATAATAATCGATCATTTCGTCTGTGGTACGGTCTTTTCCTTCCCCGGCAAAATGATACATTCCCCGTTTTTCGTCATAAAGTTCACTTGCGGCTGCATCCAGTGCGATCACAATATCCTGTTTCATCTGATAGCCGCTTTTTTCTACTGCTTCTACAATGACCTGCAGTACTTCTTCGGAGTCCTTAAGATCCGGGGCAAATCCACCCTCATCTCCTACGCCGGTCGATAATCCTCTTGCATCCAGGATTTTTTCAGTGTGTGATAGATTTCCGCACACATCTGAAGTCCTTTCGAAAAATTTTCCGCTCCAACCGGCATGATCATAAATTCCTGAAGATCAACGGTGTTCGAAGCATGCCTGCCGCCATTTAAAATGTTCATCATCGGAACCGGCATCACATGTGCAAAAGTTCCGCCAAGATACTGATACAACGGTATCTGCAATGCTTTTGCCGCGGTCTGTGCCACTGCCATCGACACCCCCAGGATCGCATTGGCACCCAGATTTTCCTTGTTCTCTGTTCCGTCCACGCGGCAGAGTTTCGCATCTATTTTCCGCTGTTCCAGTATATTATCTCCGATGATGCGCTCTGCCAGTATCGTGTTGACATGTTCCACGGCACGGCGCACGCCGAGACCGTGATAACGTTTTTCTCCATCGCGAAGCTCTGCCGCCTCAAACTGTCCTGTAGATGCTCCGGACGGCACTGCTGCCCTGCCTACCACATCCCCCTGTGCCAGTACTTCTACCTCTATCGTAGGATTTCCTCTGGAATCCATAATTTCCCTTGCGTAAACATCCTGGATTGCAATAAATTTTTTCATAAAAAAGACACACCTCCTTATGGATAGTGTGTCCTTTTTTTCTTCATCTATGCACGATTGCGATTGCTGATTATTTGCGAACCAGCAGGGATTTTCCGGTCATTTCAGCCGGCTGCTGCATACCCATCATCTCGATCAGAGTCGGAGCGATGTCTGCCAGGCATCCGCCTTCACGCAGTGTGTAGTTCTCGTCATAATTTACCAGAATGAACGGAACCGGGTTGGTGGTATGTGCAGTAAATGGTGCACCTGTTTCGTAATCAATGAGCTGCTCTGCATTTCCGTGGTCAGCACAGATAAACATCTGTCCGTCAACTTCTTTCAGAGCTTCTACGGTCTTGCCTACGCACTCATCAACTGCTTCCACTGCTGCGATCGCTGCTGCCTGGATACCGGTATGTCCTACCATATCCGGATTTGCAAAGTTGATGATGATCACATCGTATTTTTCAGAACGGATGGCTCCGGTCAGTTTATCGCATACTTCGTAAGCACTCATCTCCGGTTTCAGGTCGTAAGTAGCTACCTTCGGAGATTTTACCAGGATACGGTCCTCGCCTTTGTTCGGCTCTTCTACGCCGCCGTTGAAGAAGAACGTAACGTGTGCATATTTTTCTGTCTCAGCGATTCTTGCCTGTGTCATATTGTTTGCTGCCAGGAACTCGCCGAATGTATTTGTAATAGAAACTTTGTGGAATGCTACTTCTTTGTTCGGGATCGTCTCATCATACTCTGTGAAACATACATAAGTCAGATCCAGTCTCTTTTCTCTTGCAAATCCGTCAAATTCATCTGCACAGAATGCACGGGTGATCTCTCTTGCACGGTCTGGGCGGAAGTTGAAGAAGATTACAGAATCTTTGTCTTTGATCGTTGCAACTGCTGCTCCGTCTTTCTTGACAACAGCCGGAACAACGAACTCATCGTTCTTTCCGTTATCGTAAGAATTCTGTACTGCACAGATGCCGCATGCTGCTTCTGCACCTTCGCCTTTTACCATAGCGTTGTAAGCCAGCTCTACACGATCCCAGCGGTTGTCACGATCCATTGCATAGTAACGTCCCATAACGGTTGCAACCTGACCTACGCCGATTTCTTTCATTTTATCAACGAGCTGTTCTACATAGCCTTTACCGGATGCAGGCGGTGTGTCACGTCCATCCAGGAAGCAATGTACATAAACATTTTCCAGGCCTTCTCTTTTTGCCAGCTCCAGCAGTGCGTACAGATGTGTATTGTGGCTGTGTACACCGCCGTCAGAGAGCAGACCAAACAGATGCAGTGCACTTCCGTTTTCTTTTGCATTCTTTACTGCATGCAGCAGTGCTTCGTTTTTAAAGAAATCACCATCCTGGATCTCTTTTGTGATTCTGGTCAGTTCCTGATATACAATACGTCCGGCACCCATGTTCAGATGTCCGACTTCAGAGTTACCCATCTGTCCATCCGGAAGTCCGACTGCCAGGCACTTGCATTGCCTTTTACAAACGGACACTCAGCCATCAGCTTGTCCATAACCGGCGTTTTAGCCTGTGCTACGGCATTGCCTCCACCTTATCATTCAGTCCATATCCATCAAGAATCATCAAAACGGTTGGCTTTTTGCTCATTTTTCCATTTCTCCTTTATATATTGATTGATACCAGGGCTTAAAACCCCGGATTCTTTAACCATATCTGTTCCGCATTTATTCTACATGATTTTCAGGAAGCCGTCAATTCTTAAATCAGCGATAACCTAACCTCAGTTTTGTTATTTTCTGTAAAAAGTAACGAAAAACCTCTGGTACGGCCATACCAGAGGTTTTCTGTGTTTTAATGAATCTTTATTTTCCCATTTCATCTGTCAGATGACATTATAGCATATGTCATTTTACTTTTCAATATTACTTTTTGTTTTTTATTCATCTGCTATAATCTTTGAAATTTATTTCCAATCTTTCAGCACTTTTTTATTTTTTCCATTCAGATCACATCTGCACTCGCGGCTCTGCAAGCTCAATGTAGCTTCCGTAAAATAGATATACTTTCCTTTTACTTTCACTTTGACCACATTTTCTTCGGAAAGTTTTTTTGCTTTCTTTCCATTTGGATTGATCAGATATAATGCTGCTCCATGCGGTGCGTCCGTTGCCGAAACCAGTACTTTATTTTTGACTTCTGGACTTTCGATACATCGCATCCAACGGTTACTTTCGTTTTCTTTTTGGCATTGATCACGGTAAGATTGCCATATACACTGCCATACTGCGTTGCGTTCCCGGCATATACATTGGTTCCGTCACTTGCAAACGGCACCATCATCAGTCCGGCGTCTTTTCGCTGCATGATCTTTTTCTGCTTCCGGGTATTGATGTTGTACTGATAAATCTCCACATTGCTGTAGATTGGATAGTTTGACATCGTCTGAAATTCACCGGTTGCATAATACAGATACTTTCCGTTTGTCGTAACCGCCGGACTGTCACAGTAGGAAAGAATCGTTTTCCGGTCACCATTTTTCGCCGCGATCACCGTATAGCCATCGCCGTTTTTCTCCATAGAGTAGACCATGCCTTTGATCTTCTGTGATTTTTCTGCTGTGATGGTCTTATAATTCTTCAGACCATTTTTCTTTGATGCTGCATAAGTCACCGTGCCTGGCTTTACGGCAAGAAACAGTACCAGTGCCGCCAAAAATAAAATAATATAGGTAACTTTTGTTTTTCTGATTGCTTTCATTTGTCCACCTCTCTTGCTTTTAGATTTCTTTTTGTTCTTTCTTTTTATTTACTCCATTTTTGAGATATTGTCAATATCACATTACTCTTTTTTGTTATTAAAGCATTAGTCTGATAAGCTCAAATAATTACGTGTGAATACTCTCAGTAACTTATCATAAATAAATTCAGAACAAAGTCTCCATATAACCTGTGAGCAAACCAACATCAGCGCAATTAAGATCAAAGATGCAATCGTCTGATCTATCACCTTCATCAATAGTATAAAAACCAAAAGAGGAAAAACCACTGATATAAGGACATTGGTCATAGCATATGCAGCCTGAAACAGAAATCCCCAGAAAGTTGGCAATGCAATTAAAAAGACTAATACACCATATAATATATCCGGCAAATTCAAGCTCCGAAATATTACGCTGATCACATAGCAAATCAAATTGAATATGTACAATACGATATTCTCTATACATAACATATCAACACACATCGCAAAGACTCCCTCTTCTTCGTGCCAATACGCATGAATTTTTTCCAATAAATATGTAATCACAAGATAACCCAAACAAGCTAATTCTGCTACAAATGCAACTGCAAAACTGCTGGTTTCGGTAGCTACTATTGCATTTGCCAGATATCCTTCAAATTCCATCATTGACATCAAAGTAGGGCAAAATACATTTATGATTCCCTCCACAACTGGTGCGGGCATAGACATATCCTCACCTTCTTGTACAAATTCCCACATATCCACCAATTGCAACGGATTATAAAAATGTCTGGCAATAACCACTATTATCAATCCTACCAGCAAAAACGGAGTATATTCACTTATTTTCACCTTCATACCCAGACTCCTCTCTCTGTTTATCCAAAAGTTTCTTATTGCATCCTTCGTATATTGTGTTATTTTACTTTCACCTTGCAGACTGCTTTCTTTTTACCGGAAATCACTGTAATTTTTACGGTTCCTTTTTTCTTTGCTTTAATCTTTCCATTTTTACTTACTGTGGCAATCTTTTTATTGGAGGTCTTGTAATAAATTTTATCCTGACTGTCTTTTGGTGTTACAGTGACTTTCAGTTTGAAACTCTTGCCTTTTTTTAAAGTCAAATTTTTACGGTTGAGTTTAATCTTTTGAGTGGTCTTTACTATTGTTTGCTGAAAGTTACTGTTTGTTTCCGTTTCATTCTTTTTACTGTTGCTATCTGCTATTTCTCCTTTATTATGGTCAGTTTCCTGATTATCTTTGTTTGCCTCATTGTCACTTTTATCGGTTTCCTCAGTATTGTTTTTGTTATCATCTTTAGAGATTACATTTATCACAACACTTTCTGTCTGCGGCTCATAATTTTCATTTCCATATGCCGTAATCTGGATCACTGCTCTGCCAGCATTTTTGGCGTTAATCAATCCTGCACTGCTGACAGATGCAACATTTGTATTGTCAGATACATATTGAATCTGCCCTATTCCTTCCGTTAATATCTGCAATGTTTCTCCAATTTCCACCGTACTTTTTGCAAGATTTATCCTCATATTCTGCTTTGCTTTATTGATAACAAATCTTTCGGTTGCCGTTCCTTTATATTTTCCAATACCAATAATCGTAACACGTGCTATTCCTGCACTTGTGTTATTTTCATAGACCACATTGTATGCTTCTTCCCCAAGAATTTTTGTTCCATATTTCAGCAATACCATCGGTCTCTTCTCTGCCCCGTCATAAACAAAATCTGACTGCCACAATGTAACATTATATTTTGAAATATCCGGCTGCCATCCTGTCCAGTTAAGATTTCCTCCATAATTCTTTTTCGTTTCCGTGTTCCAACTGTTATTGTCCTCCGGGTAATATATATTTGCTGTAATACATTGCATTCCATCATCTGGAATTTCCGGTGCTTTCCCATAAAAATAAATATTTTTTAAATGTTTATTTTGATTTGTTGTTGTATAGAATGCATAATTTGGTATACTGACTACTGTATCCGGAATCATCACTTCCGTTTTTCCTAATGGGCAATACAAAAGTTCTGTCTGATTTGCATTGTAAATACATCCATCGTATGATTTATACACTTGGTTTGCTGGATTCACTGTAATACTCTTTAAATTCTCACATTCATTAAATGCACTAAAATTATTTAGCTTTCCACCAACTCCAAGCACAATGTTATTTACAGATGCCGGAATTTCAACACTTGTCAGAGAAGAACAGCTTCCAAAAGCCTGTGAATAAATATCCTGCACTTTTTGAGGAATTCGAATTGATTTCAGGGATGTGCAGTTATAAAATGCTGCTGTTCCGATATAAGTAATATCTTCAGGCATGTCTATATTAACCAGACTGCTGCATCCCTGAAACGTACCATATGCAAATACCTTTCAAACTGCCTGGCAATGAAATCACTGGAAAGACTACTGCAACCTCTAAAACACTCCTGACCTATTGTTTCAGTTCTGTGCTCTAATAACAGCCGTCTTCAATGATGTGCAGCCATAAAAAACATCTGGAGCAATCTGTGTTACTGAATCTGGAATCGTAATGGTTTCGACTGCTATACACCCCAAAAAAGCAGAATGTCCAATCGTTTTCAATGACTGTGGGAAAGTAATTTCTTTCAAATTTTTACACCCATCAAATGCATATTCTCCAATCGTCGTAACTCCATTTCTTAATACAACTTTGGAAACACCAGAAGATGTAAATGCTTGCTTTGTAATATTAGCAGTTACCCACGGATATTTCTGCAATTTTCGCTGCCATAAACGCTTCACCGTGTATTGTTTCAACACGGTCAGGAATATACAGGTATGGACATGCTACCATAAAAAATGCCTCATAACCAATGCTTTTCAAGGTAGATGGCAACGTAATAGATTCAACTTCACCAACCACATTATTATCCGGTTCTGCTCCAGCCCACACAAAAGTTCCATCACCGATTTTGGTAATTCCTTCTTCTACAACAATTCTTTTAATCAAACCATTATAGTCTCTCATCCATGGTACCATTTTGGAGCCAGACCACAGATTGGCACTTATCGGTGTTCTGTAATCATACATTTCCCCTGTTCCACTAATTGTTAATGTGCCCGCAGAATCCAATTTCCATGTCGCATTTTCTCCACATTCTCCAGAGGCAATGATTGTACTGCGTACCTGTTTTGGTATTTCTTGTTTTTCTGGCAGAGCCTCACTCATAT
>ENA-OQCX01001514-OQCX01001514.1-human-gut-metagenome-genome-assembly--contig:-NODE-1514-length-10467-cov-4.700677_pt1 | contig 10467 bp, 12 predicted proteins | sample MGYA00242762_ERZ504587 | MGnify/ENA primary metagenome ERZ504587 (study PRJEB26092, sample SAMD00036337) | human gut metagenome | host: Homo sapiens | study: EMG produced TPA metagenomics assembly of...
TGCTTTTTGAAACACGCAAAAAATCAGAGGATAGCATTTACCCTTCTGTCTCAGAATATCCTGTTTCATTTTCTCTAAAGTTCTTGTAAAAAGTGATTTAAACTTACCATAGTCCGGGCGAAAGCGCAAGCATTGTCTGCCCGTTTAATTCTAAATTTTTTCTAAAGCCTGAAACGCAGAAAATTTTCAGAACTTTTCCCGGATCTTTTTTTCTCCAAACGCAAGCCGCTTTTCCAGCTCCTGCCCATTTTCTGCCCCAAGGATTTTTCGCATTACACTCTCTTCTTCCCGGATTCCTTTTCCGTGAAGTACGCCGTATGCGCCGGCATCACTTCCCGCCGCAAGCACAACGTCCTTTTCAAATGCGAGCTGCAGACCTTTTTTCTGCGTCTCAAAAATCCACGCCAGCGTTTCAGCCGGATATCTGCCGTTCTCCAGAAGATTCGAAACCGTCACAATTGTCGGCACCCAGATTGTTGCATGCTCTGCCATACAGCAGATGCTCTCTTCATTCTGAAAGTTCCCGTGTTCAACCGAGTCCACGCCTGCCTCTGCCGCATCCATCACAGCCTGTGCGCCGTTCACATGCGCCATCACAGAAAGCCCCGCATCATGCGCCGCAGCCGTCATTGCAAAAACCTCTTCCCTGGAAAGCGGCTCACTGGTCACATGCCCCTTTGTCGCGAAATCCAGGATTCCCGTCGTCATGATCTTAATAAAATCTCCGCCCGCACGGCGTACTTCACGCACAAGCGCACAATACTCTTTCCAGTCTGAAAATGCGCGTCCGACAATTTTTCCATAACGGCCCGCCCTGTGAATCGCAAAAACCGGTGTGCGGTATGTGATCCCGTACTCCGGCGCAAGGCTCCGTGCAAGAACACCCGCCCCGTACGGATCTCCGCCGTCACGCACATAGGAAATCCCTGCCTTCTGATACGCCGCCAGATGTTTCCGGATCAGATCCTCCCGCGGGCCGTTTTCATGCGCTGCCGCCGCCTTTTTGTAATCCACACCGTCCATAAAAATATGGGCATGGCATTCTGCTGTCACCATTTTTGTTTACCGCCTTATCTCCGATTCCACCACAGCTTCTCTGCGGCCCATTTTCCAGTTCTGCTCCGAGAGATACAGATGATATCCACAGCCGTTTTCTACTCGCCAGTCATAGTAACTCCTCTGTGGCACGCCGTACTGCTCAAGGATACTCATGATCGTGCCTCCGTGCACCACCATCGCCACGTTGCGGTAATGGCGGCGGATACACGCATCCACCATCTTGTCAAAGCCGGCGATGCAGCGGTCCTTGAACTGCTGCGGGCTCTCACCGCCAGGAAAGGCAAGCGTCGCCATGGAATCAATCCACTCCTGGTATTTCGGATTATCTTTTAATTCCTGATAATTTTTGTTCTCAAACTCACCAAAATTGCACTCTGCAAATTCCGGGATTTTGACCTGTTTGGCGTACGGATACAGAATGTCTGCCGTTTCCAGACACCGTTTCAGCGGGCTGACGAACAGAAGCTCAACGGTATCCATCGTCCGCTGTTCCAGCTCTTTTTTCCCTTCCTCACACAGTGGTTCATCCGTCACGCCGATATACCGTCCTAATGTATTGCCATAGGTTTTTCCATGGCGGATCATTGCAATTTTAATCATGTTTTTCCTCACCTTTCAGCAGGATTCCGATTCCGCACACCACACGGGTTACCGAATCAGCCTTTGCTGCCAGCTCCGTACAGATGCGCCCCGTCTTTTCCCGCCATTTCCGGTCGAAGGTTCGATCGGAACCACTCCGTAACCGAGTTCATTCGTAACAATGCAGATTTCCGGATTTTTCTGCAGCAGTCTTCCAGTTCCGCTTCCGGTGCAGTCCCGGTCTCCTCTTCCAGAAGGAGCCATCTGCGGACCAGTTCCTGAAAATCATATACGCCGGAACATGCCGACAGCTCCTCTTTCGAAACTGCTGCCCCATCGGCCCATCCTGTTTCTTTTCCGGTCATCTTCTTTGCAAAGTTAAGCTTTCCCTGAAAAGCCCCTCCAATTACTAATTTCATTTCCAGTTCTCCATTCCAAGAGAAAGTACCACAAGAGACAGGAGCTGTGCCAGCTCACAGAGCGAAAGGAAATAGCCTGCGAGATCTCCTGTAATTCCTCCAAAATACTTACTGCTTTTCCATTTATAATAACAGAATACCAGTGCCGATACAACCAGTACATCCAGTGCCGCCCAGACGCAGAACGAAGCTGAGAGCGCCGTCACGGCAAAAATCGTCACAACAAGCACCGCCGCCGTTCTTTTTTTCTCTGCGCTCATGCCAAACGCTGCCGCTGTTCCTTTCGGATTGGCATTTGGAACGCGATCGAAAGACCGCTGAACGATCTCGAAACTGCGAAGCCAAATGCATACGCCGGAAAAATCTTCCAGACAAGTTCTCCGGCTGCGCCCGCGTACAGTACAAAATACAGACATCCCATAATAATCGCAAATGCTCCGGCGTGCGGGTCTTTTAAGATTTCCAGTCGGCGCTGTTTTTCTCTCCAGGAACTTAACGCATCCATCGTATCCAGATAGCCGTCGAGGTGAATACCGCCCGTCACCAGAACCGGAACTGCCGTCAGCACTGCAGCCCGCAGCATGCTTCCCGCGCCAATCTGCTGCAGCAGCCAGAAAAGCACCGCCGAAACTGCACCGACAGCCAGTCCGACCCACGGAAAGAAACACAACGCATATTTCATGTTCTCTTTTTCCCAGTCTGCCGGCGGCATCGGGATTTTCGAGTACATGGCAAACGCCACTTTAAAGTTATTCCATATCGTTTTCATCTTATTCTTTTTTTATTCTGACGGGAATCCCATACACAACCTCGGTCACACAGTCCGCCATCTCTGCCAGACGTACATTAATGTTTCCCAGGATCCGCTGGTATTCCATCGTCTCCTCCTCATATCGGTATCCGTCCGAAAAAATTTCATTCGTCACCAGAACCAGATTCCGCGCCTGATGGGCCAGACGGGAAACGCCCGCAAGAATTTCCTCCTCCGCCCGCGCTTTTCCCGCCCCGGATGGATCAAATATTTCATTTGCCGTGAGATTCGACATACATTCGAGCAGCACATCGCTTCCCGGTTCCAGCTCCACTTCTTTTAAATTCGTATAACACTCAATCGTCGAAAACTTCTTTGCCGCGCGCATCTTCCGGTGGCGTGCAATACGCGCCTGCCCTTCCGCACCGAATGGCTGCATCGTTGCGATATAAACCCTCCGTGTTCCGCCAAAATCCAGAATACACTGCTCCGCATACGCCGATTTTCCGCTGCCGCTGCCGCCTGTAACCAGATGTATCATCGTTTCACCTGCCTTTTTTAAGTCAGCGGCACATATGTTTCGATCTGTGCCTCGTCAAATGTCGCCATGCCGCGGTATACGGCATTTGCCTGATCCAGAATCGGGAAAAGCATGATGCGCCCGTTCCCTCTCCCAGACACATATCGCAGTGCAGGAAGCTTCTTTTCCAAGCTCTGCAAGCAGCAGATGCGCCGCCGGCTCCTTCGATACGTGCGAAGCGATCATATAGTCCTTTGCAAACGGTGCAATCCGTGCAGCAAGAAGCGCTGCCACACAGGAAATAAAGCCGTCCATCACAACCGGAACGCCATGTGCAGCCCCTGCAAGAAAGACACCCGCCATGCCGGCAATGTCAAAACCGCCGACCTTTGCCAGCACATCGATGGGATCGGACGGATCCGGCTGATTGATGGCAATTGCTTTTTCAATCGCTGCAATTTTCCGCGCAAGACCTTCACTCGAAAGCCCGGCGCCCCGTCCCGTCAGTTCCGGAACCGGCTGATTCAGGAAAACGGCTGCCATTGCACTGCTCGTCGTCGTATTTCCAATGCCCATCTCACCGGTTGCCATCAGCTGATAGCCCGCCGCAATTTTTTCTTCCGCCACGGCGATTCCTGTTTCAAGCGCACGAACGGCCTCTTCCCTTGTCATCGCCGGACCTTTTGCCATATTTTTTGTTCCATACGCAACTTTATACCGCGGAACCTTCGTATCGCGCGCCATTCCGATATCAATCGGAAACAGATCCGCATGCGCGCCGCGGCAGAGAATGGCTGCTGTCGCCTTCTCCTGCAGAAAATTTTCCGCAACTGTCGCTGTCACTTCCTGACCGCTCTGCGTCACGTTTTCTTCCACAACGCCATTGTCCGCACAGAACGTCAGAAGTGCTCTTTTTTCAATCGAAATCTCCTCTTTTCCGGTGATTCCGGCAATCTGGATGAGCACGTCCTCCAGCTTTCCGAGGCTGTGGAGCGGCTTTGCAATGCCGTCCCAGTGAGCTTGGCACGATCCATCGCCTCTTTCGAAAGCGGATGGATCTGTTCGATTGTTTCCTGTAATGTCATCTTTTGTTCGCCCCTTCTTTCGATATGACGTCCGATCAGCTCTGTTTTTTCACCCAGTTCACAAAGAAAATATGGGAATCTTCCCGCGCTGTTCCGCTGGAAGTTGTCCATTTATAGGTGTATGTATATGTCACACATTTTTCTTTATCCATATTCAGATTTTTAAATGCTTTCGGAGTCATGAAATATAGATAATCAAAATCATCTCTCGTATCGCCAAAGCCCGGGATCACACGCTTTGTGCCATTCTTCAGATATGCATCCATGATCGACTGGGATTCATCCACTGCACCGTAGGCTCCATTATTTTTCAGCTGTTGATGATCGAACTGCTCTGCTCCGCAATTCCCGTCAGATAGTTTGTCAGACTTCCGTTCCGCGCCGGTTCAAACTGCTGCTGTTTATAAATCGCGGTGCGGAGCGAAATATTCTGTGCCGCCATCCGGTTCCGGATGACCATCGCAACTGCCGTCATACCGGTTTTTCTCTGGACACCCGCCTCCGCACTGCAGATAGCCGCAAAGAAATCACGGTCGTTCACAGACGGATCCGTGTAATACTGATGCTCCATCGTATAATATTTTCCGCTTACGCTGTCCTTTGCACGCACATACTGGCTTGAGCGAGAATGCACACTCCGTTTTCGTCAAAGCTGTAGTACCAGTTGCTGCTGTTCTTTTTCAGCAGAGCGTAATACGATTTTACCATCTTTCCGTCGCTTCCAAAGTAATACCAGCCCGTCTGCGGATCACCGCTTACCATCCGTTTCTGTGCATTGAGCCACTGGTTCTTTGCCATGCCTCCCCAGTCTTTAAAGTAATAGGAAGCGCCGTTGATAGTCCGCTCTCCCGTCACCATCACGCCGTTGGCATCGGCATAGTAACTGTTGTTTAAATGCGTAAAGAAGGTATTGCGGTACATCGCACCATTTTCCCGGAAGTAATACCACTGGTTCTCTTTCGAAAGCCAGCCCGTCACCATCTTTCCATCCGCATCGGCATAATACGTTTCACCGCCAAGCTGGAAAAATGTACTACGGTACATGCCGCCCCAGCCCCGGAAATAATAATACGTACCATTGATTTTCTGCCAGCCGGTTACCATCTTTCCATCTGCATTCACACGATATGTATTGTTGTCATATTCAAAAAAGCGGTCAAAATACTGCTCTCCGGTTTCATCAAAATAGTAATATGTACTGCCCTGCTGCAGCCAGCCGACGGTCAGTTTTCCATCTGCAGCCGCATGGCAGACACTCGTTCCGTTTTTGATGAATGCATTCTGATACATGCCGCCCCAGTCTTTGAAATAGTACCAGTCACCGTCGATCTGTTTTTTTCCGACAGCCATCTTTCCGTTCTCATCGGCATAGTAAAGTGCACTTCCTGTCGGTGCTTTGAAAAAGGTGCTGCGGTACATGCCGCCCCAGCTTCGGAAATAATACCAGGTTCCATCCTGCAGCAGCCAGCCGGTCGTCATCTTTCCATCCGTATCAACATGATAAATATTATTTTTATGCGTCAGAAAGGTATTTCGTGCCATGCCGCCCCAGCTTCGGAAGTAATACCAGATCCCGTCAATCTGTTCGAACCCGGATGCCATTTTTCCATCCGCATCAACATAATACGTATTCTTGTCATACTCAAAAAAACGATTCCGGTACATCGCGCCCTGATCATCAAAATAATAATACACATCATCGATCAGTTTCCATCCGGTCGCCATTTTTCCGTCCGCATCAGAATAATACGGTACATTTTTCACGGTGTAAAAGGCATCCCGGTAAACACCGCCCCAGCTTTGGAAATAATACCAGGATCCATCAAGTTTTTTCCAGCCGACCGCCATTTTTCCGTCATTATTCAGGTAGTAACGGTTCTTGTCGTACTCTCTCCAGGCTCCTTTGACAATGGTACCATCCGGATCCTTAAAATACCAGATCCCGTTCTCATTCACCCATGGGTAATAGCTTCCAGCCTGCACGGATACCGCCGTCTCTTCGGGCTTTCCGCTCTGTACTTCTGCCGCCGGAAGATCCGAGGCGGCATTTTCCGCTGTCGAATCCGGCGTCTCCGTTTCTGTCATCTCCGGCGTATTTTCGTCTGTGGTTTCCGCCTCCGATGTTTCTTCTGTTTCTTCCTGTGTAACAGCAGAAGCCTCATTTACCAGACTCTGCTCTGTGCCTGCTCCAAATACGTTCGCAGCACTGACAGCGGTCGTCACGCACTGCCGCCAGTACTCCCCTGATTACTTTATTTTTCATTATTTATTCTTCTCTCCCTGCAAAAACAGGCAAAGCCTGCTGTGTGCTCTGCCTGTTTTTAAATTCTGCTCCTGCTTTATCTTATTTCAAAAACGCCCGAACAGTCTCCGGCATCTGATCTACATCACACTCTGTCGTATGAAGCACCGGTGCAGTACGGATTTCTTCGATCGCACGCGGAATCTCGGTATTGGCAAGTGCAGACAGCTTGTCTACCTGCTCCAGTACCGGAAGGGTGTCATACTCCGGTGCAATCGCTGCAAGAACGCTGCTTGTAAATTTATACGGGCTTGCGGTAGATGCGATGACGGTCTTGGTTTCGTCATAGGTTTCCTCGCGGTATTTTCCGTATACAGCCGCTGCAACCGCGGTATGGGTATCAATCACATATCCGGTATCGCTGTACAGTTTTGCAATCGCGTCTGCTGTCTCCTGTTCGGATGCATAATTGCCGTAGAAGTCTGCCAGCTCTTTTTTCATCGCATCGGTGATCTCATATTTTCCGTCCTTTGCAAGATCCTGCATCAGCTCGCGGTCTGCTGCTTCGCTGTTTCCGGCGATGCGGTAGATCAGACGCTCCAGATTGCTCGAGATCAGGATATCCATGGACGGTGATGTTGTCAGAATAAAGTCTCTGTTTCTGTCGTAAACGCCGGTGCGGAAGAAGTCAAACAGAACTTTGTTCTCATTGGAAGCGCAGATCAGTTTTGCGATCGGCAGTCCCATCTGTTTTGCATAGAATGCAGCGAGAATATTTCCGAAGTTTCCGGTCGGAACGGTTACATTGATCTTTTCTCCGTCTGCAATCTCTCCGTTTTTCACCAGGTTTGCGTAAGCATATACGTAGTAGACGACCTGCGGAACGAGTCTTCCGATGTTGATCGAGTTTGCAGAGCTGAACTGGAAGCCTTTATCTGCCAGCTCTTTTCCAAGCTCTTTGTCGTTAAACATTTTCTTCACGCCGGTCTGTGCGTCGTCGAAGTTTCCGTGGATGGCTACAACGTGGGTGTTCTTGCCCTTCTGTGTTACCATCTGTTTTTCCTGAATCGGGCTTACGCCGTTCTTCGGGTAAAATACAATAATTCTGGTACCCGGCACATCTGCAAAGCCTGCCATTGCTGCTTTTCCGGTATCTCCCGATGTAGCAGTTAAGATGACAATCTCATTTTTCACGCCGTTTTTCTTTGCGGCGGTCGTCATCAGATGCGGCAGAATGGAAAGTGCCATGTCCTTGAACGCGATCGTTGCGCCGTGGAACAGCTCCAGATAGTAAACACCGTCTGCTTTTGTCAGCGGTGCAATTTCCTCTGTGTCAAATTTCGCATCGTATGCGTTTGCAATACAGTTTTTCAGTTCATCTTCTGTAAAGTCGGTAAGAAAACGGCTCATTACCTCGTATGCTACTTCCTGATAGCTCATAGCCGCAAGTTTTTCCATGGGAACATCCAGTGCTGGAATGGAGGTCGGTACAAATAATCCGCCGTCGTCGGACAGACCCTTTAAGATTGCCCGGGATGCAGTTACGGTTTCTCCATTGCCTCTGGTACTTTTGTATAATACTTCCATGCTCTTTCTCTCCTTCACTTTGACTCCCGCAGAGCCTCTCTGACTCCTGGCCGGATACGTTTCAGATTAGTTTTACCTGTACGCTTCCTTTTATTATAATGGATGAAGTATGAAAAAACAACAAAAATATACAAAAATGACTGTGCACAAAAATGCACAGCCATTTTCCACCATTCTGCCAAAATATTTTTTGTCAGAATGTATGATTTAATTTTCGTCGGACTCCTCCGTTTTTGCTTCGCCGTCTTCTAAAGCCGGAGCTTCCCTTTCTGTCTCCTCGAGTGCGAGTGCCTCTTCCTCTTTTTCCGCATTCTCTGCGATTCTATCTTCCGCCCAGGTCACAAACGCTGCCGCGTCTCCGATTTCAAAGCGTTTCTTATCGAGAAAGGTGCTTCTGCCTCCGATGGTGATGCGGATAAGTTGTCAAACTCCGTCACCTTTGTCAGCTCTTCGAGCGGAATATCAGTGCTTCTGCCCTCTTTTTCGTATGTCATTGTGAGCACCTGCTCAGTAAAACGAAGGGTACGTTCTCCAAGGAGTCCTCTCTTTTTGCATTTTTTCATCTGTGAACGTGCCATCAGATTCGGCAGAAACGTACACAGAAGTGCCATCAGAATGGAGATTCCAAGATTGAAGAAGTCTCCCGGCATGATAAATCCCCGCGCTGCTGCACCGTAGATCATAAAAGCGATCGCAGCCACAACAGCAATCCCTGTAATGATCCGCAGTACCAGACGTACTTTTTTTATCTCGGTGGGGAAATGACGTGATCACAAATGCAGTTGTTCCCGGAAAATCCCAGATGCTTGTTTTTGCCAGCCCAAAGGCTCATGGACCTATCAGGATTTCGAATATGATGCCATTGCCATGCTTATGAAACGCAGATATTGTAAATGTACTGGATATTTCCGCTTTTAATGGAAATGCAAAGAGCTATGTTGTTCATCCGGACGGTCGTGTTGTGGTGGACCATTCCCTTGAGTCATGGGGAACTGCCTATAATTTCCTGGGTGTTCTAAGAGAGCATTCGGATATGTCCGAAAAAGAGATTCTTGAACTTTCAGAGAAGTTTAAGGAGGGACATACAGATGCGATGCTGGTAAATCTGGATGGAAGTAACTATTATCTGTCTATGAAAAATCGGATATTCAGGACTGGGTATTTCTTGGACTTGTAAAGGCTGATATTGTCAATGCCAGTATGAACAGCCTGCAGCTAGTACGCTTCTCCTTGTCGGCGCAGTCGTGTTCTGCATTGCTGCCTTTCTTATCAGCCTTATTGTTCAAAAGGGCAGGATAAATCTTAAGAAAAAGGATACGGAGATCCTGTATAGGGATGAGCTGTTTCAGAAGCTGTCAATGAATGTGGATGACGTTTTCCTGATGCTGGATGCAAAAACATATAAGGCAGATTACGTCAGCCCGAATGTGGAAAAGCTGTTGGGTATTACTGCAGAACAGATTCGCAAGGATATTTGTATTCTGGGAAAACTCCATTCCGGGACATCTGAAGCTCCGGAGAAGAATTATCTGGAGAGAATCCAGGTTCATGAACAGCAGGAATGGGATTTTGAATATGTTCACCAGAAAACAGGGGAACAACGCTGGTTTCATATTATTGCAATGGGCAGTGAGGTAAACGGAAAAAAGAAAATATATCCTGGTTATGTCTGACCGTACCGTTGATAAGAAAATGAACCAGGCCCTTTATGAGGCAGTCCGCGCTGCGGAGACTGCCAACCGGGCAAAGAGTACATTCCTTTCCAACATGTCCCATGATATCCGCACGCCAATGAATGCTGTTATCGGTTTTACTACACTGGCTGTAAGCAACATTGACAATAAGGAAAAAGTCAGGGATTATCTGGGAAAGATCCTTTCCTCCAGTAACCATCTGCTTTCACTGATCAATGATGTACTGGATATGAGCCGTATAGAGAGCGGGAAGATACATCTGGAAGAAAACAGAGGTCAGTCTGTCTGATATGCTCCATGATCTGAAGACGATCATCAGTGGACATATCTATGCGAAGCAGCTGGAGCTTTATATGGATGCCATGGATGTTACAGATGAGGATGTTTATTGTGATAAAACGAGACTGAACCAGGTGCTGTTAAATCTTTTGTCTAATGCGATCAAGTTTACTCCTGCAGGGGGAACCGTTTCTGTCCGGCTGAAGCAGTTTCCTGGGGCGAAAAAGGGCAGTGGGCTGTACGAGATCCGGG
>ENA-OQCX01001516-OQCX01001516.1-human-gut-metagenome-genome-assembly--contig:-NODE-1516-length-10463-cov-2.227361_pt1 | contig 10463 bp, 10 predicted proteins | sample MGYA00242762_ERZ504587 | MGnify/ENA primary metagenome ERZ504587 (study PRJEB26092, sample SAMD00036337) | human gut metagenome | host: Homo sapiens | study: EMG produced TPA metagenomics assembly of...
ATGCTGATTCCTGCAAAAAAGCCGGTATCCCTTTTATCTTTGCTGCATATGGTCTTGGAGATGTTAAGGAAGATTATCCGACGATACATTCTTTTTCAGAATTAAAAAACATTTTAAGAGAGCTTGATTAACATCTCCGCTCCTGTTTACTTTTTTCATAATCGCGGATTTTACGCATCAATCCGCGATAAATCTTATCCTGAAGCAGTTCCCGATGTTCATACGATACCGGATATTCGTTCATGAAATCGGGATGTTCTTTTATATAGCAATCTCTTTCTTCTTTCGTTGCATTCAACAGATACTTTTCATAATAATCCATATCATCTATTTTTTCTTTATTCATCACTTTCTCCCATCCCCCTTAGTTCTTATGCTGTCTCATTTCTCGCACATTTTTCATGTTTTTATCAATTATAGTCGTAGTACGACTATATTTCAATAGTCGTGTCAGGACTTTTATATAATAATCCAAAAATACAAAAGATATCTGATTATTGTTCACCGGATACTGTGAACAATAGCTTGCTTCCGGTTGAATTCGCACACCGGCTTTAAGGTACGAGGATGGGATTATGAAATTCGAAAACATACGAAATTTGCGAGAAGATAATGATAAAACGCAGAAAGAAGTTGCTGCATATCTCAACATCAAACAGACTACATATTCTAAATATGAACTTGGAAAAATCAACGTTCCTATTGATGTCTTCATCAAACTTGCTGATTATTATACAGTCTCAATTGATTATCTCGTTGGACGTGGGAAAAAGTGAACTTACAAAATGAAAAATCTCTGGACATCTTGCAAACATTGAATCTGTAAGATGTTCAGAGATTAAGTTCAATGCCGCTGGCCGGACTCGAACCGGCACGGCTACTAACCGCTTGATTTTGAGTCAAGTGCGTCTGCCAATTCCGCCACAGCGGCTTATTCTGTCGGACAAGAAAATTTTCCTGTCCGAATCAGCTTTTTTATGTTACCATATCTAGTCTCATTTTTCAACTATTTTTTTGATTTTATTTGCTTTTTATTTGCAAAGTTTCTTTCCACCTCAAAACAATCAAATGTTGCAAAATAGTCTTTCGGTGTCTCCGCACGGCGAATCATCTGTACACTTCCATCTTCTTTCAGGAGCAGCTCCGCTGATTTTAATTTACCATTGTAGTTATATCCCATAGAGAAACCATGTGCACCCGTATCATGGATTACAAGGTAATCTCCCATATCAACTTCCGGAAGCATTCTGTCAATTGCAAACTTATCATTATTTTCACACAGAGAACCTGTTACATCATATTTGTGATCGCACGGTGCGTCTTCTTTTCCAAGAACAGTAATATGATGATATGCTCCATACATTGCCGGGCGCATCAGGTTAACAGCACACGCATCTACTCCGATGTAGTTCTTATAAGTATTCTTCTCATGGATTGCTTTTGTCACAAGGCAGCCATAAGTCCCATCATAAAGCGGCCAAGCTCTGTGTAGATTGCAACATCTCCCATTCCTGCCGGAACAAGTACTTCTTCATAAACCTTGCGGACACCCTCTCCGATCACACGGATATCATTCGGCTCCTGATCCGGTGTGTAAGGAATTCCAATACCACCTGAAAGATTAATAAACTTAATATGTACTCCTGTTTCTTTCTGAAGACGTACTGCCTGCTCAAAAAGAACTTTTGCAAGCATTGGATAATAATCATTTGTCACTGTATTGCTGGCAAGGAATGCATGAATACCGAATTCTTTTGCACCTTTTGCTTTCAGTGTCTTAAATGCTTCTGTGATCTGCTCTGTTGTCATTCCATATTTTGAATCTCCCGGATTATCCATAATATCATTACTGATCTTGAATATTCCGCCCGGATTGTAACGGCAGCTGATCGTCTCCGGAATATGTCCGATTGTCTTCTCAAGGAAGTCAATATGTGTAATATCATCCAGATTGATGATTGCTCCAAGTTTATCAGCAAGTATAAAATCTTCCTCTGGTGTATCATTTGAGGAAAACATAATATCATGACCATCAATTCCAACTGCATCTGACATAAGCAGTTCTGTATAAGAGGAGCAGTCACAACCGCATCCATACTCTTTCAAGATCTGTAAAAGGAACGGATTCGGAGTTGCCTTTACAGCAAAATACTCTTTATATCCAGGATTCCATGCAAATGCTTCCTTTAATGCTTTTGCATTCTCACGGATTCCTTTCTCATCATAAAGATGGAACGGAGTCGGATATGTTTTACAATCTCTTCAACCTGTTCTTTTGTCACAAATGGTTTCTTACTCATTTTCATTTTCTCCTTCGCGTATTTTGATTAATTCTATCTCATTCGCAAGTGCTGTTTTAAACAGCGTAACGAAATTTCTCTGTCCGGAATAGACACAAGTGTTTCTGCTCTCCTGTCCATATTCACCCGAAAGTACATATTTAGAATCTGTGATCAGACCAATCTGATTTCCTTTTTCTTTCGTCACATAAATGATTGCCCCTGAAAGTTCAAATGGATGATCTGTCACAAGAACTACCTTTTTTCCTTTTTCTGTCAGTTCCTTTAACTGTCCTTTCAACTGTTCCAGACAGACACCGGAACAGGAACAATACACTCTTTCTTCCACATTAGCCAGAAGATTGTGGATCTTATCTGAAATATGTTCCCGACCATCGATCGTAACATAACCTTCTTCCTCTTTCTTCTCACCCGGAAGATTCACATCCAGCCACTTCTGTTCTTCCTCCATCCTGCGAATCCTGTTTCCACAGAACTCCTGAACATCAACCGGAATATACCGCTTGGCATCTTCTTCGATCAGATATGCAGCCCCCTTCTCAACAAGAGCCGCCAATGATGCATACACATTAGACCTCGAGATTCCTGTATCTCTTGCAATCTCATACCCCGTCTGCTTTCCTGCTTCGATCAGCCGAAGATAAACCGTCGCTTCCTGCCGGGACATCCCAAAATGCATCAGATATTCAATTGCTTTATTTATGTCCATCACATCATCCCTTTATTCTTAGTAGTTCTTTACAGGAACACTATACAGCATTGTTTGTTGGATGTCAATATATTGATTGTATTTAATAAGAGCCAGAACAGGCACCACGCACGGTAACTGTTCTGGCTCTTATTAAAAGTTTTTTCTAATTTAATCTACTGTCGCAATTCTCATCATATTACTTGTAAAGCTTCTCTCTTTGCTTACATTTGTTGAAGGAATTCCAGCTGTGATAACTACAACATCTCCCGGCTCAACATACTGTTTTACCTGTGCCAGTTCAATCGCATTCTCACAGATATCTTCTGTTGTATCAACTTCAAGAGACTTCAGCGGTCTTACCCCCCAGTAGATAGACATTCTTCTCAATGTTCTCTCGTTCGGAGTTACACCAAGAATCTCCTGTCTTGGTCTTAAGTTGGATACCACTCTTGAAGTTGCTCCTGATACAGACGGTGTGATGATACATTTTGCATTCAAGTTTGCTGCTGCCAGTACAGATGAATATCCGATTGCACTGGATACTCCTCCTCTTAAATGACCATGCTCTTTCTCAAGCATGCTATCATAATCCAGGTGTTTCTCTGTCTGCTCGATGATATGAACCATCATCTGAAGCGCCTCGAGTGGGTATTTACCCTGTGCTGTCTCTCCGGAAAGCATTACAGCATCTGTTCCGTCATATACGGCGTTCGCAACGTCTGTTACCTCAGCTCTTGTCGGACGTGGATTACGCATCATAGAATCAAGCATCTGTGTTGCTGTGATAACTGTCTTGAACTGATCGTTACATTTCTGGATCATCATCTTCTGAAGATATGGAAGTTCCTCTGCCGGTATCTCAACTCCGAGGTCTCCACGGGCAACCATGATACCATCTGCTGCACGGATGATCTCATCGATATTGCTGATTCCTTCTTCATTCTCAATCTTTGCGATAATCGGAATGTAAGGAGCTCCGAGAGACTTCAGATATGCCTTGATCTCAAGAATACACTCTGCATTTCTTACGAAAGATGCAGCAATAAAATCAATTCCCTGCTCTGCTCCGAATTTAATATCTTCTTTATCTTTCTCAGTGATTGCCGGAAGTCTTACCGGTACTCCCGGTACATTAACGCCCTTTTTCTCTCCGAGTTCACCACCGTTGATGATCTCACAATGAATTTCTTTGTCTGTTTTTCCGATTACTTTCAGTCCGATCAGACCATCATCGATCAAAATAATCTTTCCTTCACTTACATCTTCTGCAAGTCCCTTATATGTGATAGATACTTTATTCTCATCTCCAACAATATCTTCTGTAGTAAGTGTAAAGGTCTTCCCTGTTTCAAGCTTAATCTTCTTTCCGTCTTTCAGAACACCTGTACGGATCTCTGGTCCCTTTGTATCCAGAAGAATAGCTGTCGTTGCATGCTCTTCCTCGCGAAGCTCTTTGAGCATATCCATACGACCCTTCTGTTCTTCATGATCACCATGAGAGAAGTTGAAACGAGCTACATCCATGCCATTCTGGATGAGTTTTCTCATCAGTTCTCTATCATTTGTGTTTGGTCCCATCGTACATACTACTTTTGTTTTTTTCATACTAAGTCAATCTCTCCTTTAAAAAATATAACCTTAAAGTTCCTATACACCTGGAGCGAAGCTGCACTGTATCACTTTCGGCTGCAACTCTGATCTGATACACTGCACTGCCATACCTCATCTCCGGTAAACTATGAGAAATATGCGTTACACAATTCTCATTTTCTACTTCACATGTTCATGTGTAAATAAATGTTCCTGGCAATACTCATAGTTTCCATTACATTTTGAACAGAAACGGAACTCCAATGTCGGATCATCAAGTTCTGTACGTCCGCAGACTGCACAACGGTGTCTTGCCCCATTCGCATAAGTCATATGTGGTCTCGTCTGCTGTTTAAACTTTGCTTTTCTCGCCTGCTCTTTCGGACTGAAACGCTTCATATTCCTGCTGGACAGGAAAAAGATAACAAAGTTCAATAAGGATGCCGCAATCGCAACTTTCGTTGCGAGACTTCCTGTAAAGAAATAGTACAGTGCCATTGCCGCATATACGAAAGCCATCCATTTCATCTTAATCGGTAAAATAAAATAGAGTAAAACTTCCATATCCGGATAGATGGAAGCAAATGCCAAAAAGATAGACATTGTAATATAGTTGGTGCTGATCAATCCGATACTTGAAAGCGGAAGTTCAATTCCATAGATAAGATAAAACACACCATACAGTATGAATACTGCGATCACTGTAAAAAGTATTCCTGAAAAAATGTATACATTATAACGGAATGTTCCCCATGTTCTCTCAAGGCTGAGCCAAGGGAGTAGTACAATAATACTAGAAACAGTAAAGAAATCAAACTTCCTGTCGGTGGAATCAATACCCAGGAAATAATCCTCCAACCTGTCCTCTTAAAATATATGCCGGTTCCAGTGTCAGCCATCCTAAAAGTCCCGGTGCTAAATAATAAATAGCGAAACCTATCACATACCCGGCCAGCAGATACACCGTAAGATTCGATATTGCAAAACGACCTAATTTTTTTTTCTAATTTATCAAGCCAGTTCAACTCGTATCCTCCTTCTATTTTCATTTTATATTACTGTCCACTACGTGTGGCCAGCACTCATCACATCTTTGTATAGCAGTAATTGTACAAGGGAAGACTTGTTTTGTCAAACGATTGTTTTTATATTAATACACTTTTAACAAGAATATGATATTTTCCTTTCCTTTCTACTTAGACATTTTGCCATATTGCAGCTCATTTCTTCACACTTACTACACTACAATGACCATTGTCTTTTTGAGAATCTTGTCGTATAATGTTATTTATTGCGAGCTAACAAACGCATTTAATAGGTAGTAACTCATATAAATTTGACAAATTAACTGAATTACAAAAGATTGGGGATATTAATTATGAACGCAAAAAATCTACATACTTTAGGAATCGACATTGGTTCCACGACAGTAAAAATTGCAATTCTTAATGATGAAAATGAAGTCCTCTTCTCTGATTATGAGCGCCATTTCGCTAATATCCAGGAGACGCTTTCCGATCTGCTCGGTCGTGCGCTTTATAAGCTTGGACCAATCCAGGTTTCTCCTGTCATCACAGGAAGCGGTGGTCTGACACTTGCCAAACACCTCGGTGTTCCATTTGTCCAGGAGGTAATTGCAGTCTCCACTGCACTACAGGATTACGCTCCTCAGACAGATGTAGCAATTGAGCTTGGTGGAGAAGATGCGAAGATCATTTATTTTGAGGGTGGAAATGTAGAACAGCGTATGAATGGTGTCTGTGCCGGTGGTACAGGTTCTTTCATTGACCAGATGGCATCTCTTCTTCAGACAGATGCTTCCGGTCTGAATGAATACGCTAAAAATTACAAAGCATTATACTCCATCGCCGCGCGCTGCGGAGTATTTGCCAAGACAGATATCCAGCCACTGATCAACGATGGTGCCGCTAAGGAAGACCTTGCCGCATCCATTTTCCAGGCTGTTGTGAATCAGACCATCAGTGGTCTTGCCTGTGGAAAACCGATTCGCGGTCACGTTGCCTTTTTAGGTGGTCCGCTTCATTTCCTCTCAGAGTTAAGGGAAGCCTTCATCCGTACACTGAAACTGGACGATGAACATATCATTGCACCGAACCATTCACATCTGTTCGCTGCAATCGGTTCTGCACTAAACTCTAAGAAAGACACTCCGATGGAATTGCGTGATATGCAGAATCGTCTGGAAAATAAAATTCAGATGGATTTCGAGGTGGAACGTCTGGATCCGCTGTTTGCAACAACTGCTGATTACGAGGAATTCATTTCCCGCCATGCAAAGCATCAGGTGCCGGTAAAAGATCTTGCCTCATACAAAGGAAAAGCATTTCTTGGAATCGATGCCGGTTCAACAACTACAAAAGCGGCTCTCGTTGGTGAAGACGGAACACTTCTTTATTCTTTCTATCACAACAACGACGGAGATCCGCTTGGTACAACGATCACAGCGATCAAAGATATTTACGATCAACTCCCGGAGGGTGTAGAGATTGTTCATTCCTGTTCCACAGGATACGGCGAGGCACTGATCAAAGCTGCTCTGATGCTTGACGAGGGAGAAGTTGAGACTGTTTCTCATTATTATGCAGCATCCTTCTTTGAGCCGGATGTAGACTGTATTCTGGACATCGGCGGTCAGGATATGAAATGTATCAAGATCAAAAATCAGACTGTCGACAGTGTTCAGCTGAACGAAGCCTGCTCTTCCGGATGTGGTTCTTTCATTGAGACATTTGCAAAATCTCTGAATTATTCTGTAGAGGATTTTGCTCACGAAGCTCTTTATGCACAGAACCCGATCGATCTCGGAACACGCTGTACTGTATTTATGAACTCCAAAGTAAAACAAGCACAGAAAGAGGGGGCGTCTGTTGCTGATATCTCAGCCGGACTTGCTTATTCTGTTATCAAGAATGCACTGTTCAAGGTAATCAAAGTATCTGACGCATCCGAACTCGGAAATCATATTGTTGTTCAGGGAGGTACCTTCTATAATAATGCAGTTCTTCGAAGCTTTGAGAAAATCGCGAACTGTGAAGCGATCCGCCCGGACATTGCCGGAATCATGGGTGCATTCGGTGCAGCTCTGATTGCCCGTGAACGTTATGTTGACTGCGAAGGCACAACAATGCTTTCCATTGATGACATCCGTTCCCTTGAATACTCCACAACAATGACAAAATGTCGTGGATGTACAAACAACTGCCGTCTGACGATCAACCATTTCAGTGGTGGACGTAAATTCATCACAGGAAATCGCTGTGAGCGCGGACTTGGAAAAGAGAAATCAAAAAATCAGATGCCGAATTTATTTGAATATAAATTGCATCGCTATTTTGATTATGAACCGCTTTCCGAAGAAGAGGCAAAACACGGATTAATCGGTATTCCTCGTGTGTTGAATATGTACGAGAACTATCCGTTCTGGTTCACATTTTTTACAAAACTTGGATTCCGTGTAGTTCTCTCACCTGCTTCTACAAGAAAGATTTATGAGCTTGGTATTGAATCCATCCCAAGTGAATCCGAGTGTTATCCGGCGAAACTGGCGCACGGACATGTACAGTGCTGATCAATCAGGGAGTGAAACACATTTTCTATCCTTCAATCCCGTATGAACGGAAAGAATTTGCTGATTCTGACAACCACTACAATTGCCCGATCGTTACTTCTTATCCGGAAAACATCAAGAATAACATGGACCCGATCGTCAACGGAGAAATTGATTTTATCCATCCATTCTTGAATTTTGAAAGTGAAGAGACGATTTCTTATCGCCTTGTAGAAGAATTAAGTAAGAAGTTCTCTCTTTCCGAAAGCGAAATCAAGTCAGCAGTCCATGACGCATGGAATGAACTTGCTGCCTGTCGTCAGGATATGAGAAATAAAGGAGAAGAGACCATCCGCTTCTTAAATGAAACCGGAAACCGCGGTATCGTACTTGCCGGTCGTCCATACCATATCGATCCGGAGGTAAATCATGGTCTTCCTGAGCTCATTACATCCTACAATATTGCAGTACTTACAGAAGACTCTGTCTCTCATTTGAATCCGGCAGAGCATCCTCTGAATGTCATGGATCAGTGGATGTACCACTCCAGACTGTATGCAGCTGCAAATTATGTAAAGACAACGGAGAATCTTGATCTGATCCAGCTTAACTCCTTCGGATGTGGACTGGATGCTGTCACAACAGATCAGGTTGCTGAGATCCTTACAAATTCAGATAAAATTTACACAACTTTGAAGATTGATGAAGTAAATAATCTTGGAGCTGCAAGAATCCGTGTGCGTTCTCTTCTCGCCGCAATCCGTGTGCGTGAAAAGAAACAGGAAAAACGTACCATTCATCCGGCCTCTATCAAAAAGGTTACATTTACAAAAGAGATGCGTAAGGATTATACCATTCTCTGCCCGCAGATGTCTCCGGTTCATTTCGAACTGCTTGAGCCTGCTTTCCGCGCTGCCGGATACAACATTGATGTTCTTCCTAACGATAACAAACAGGCTGTCGATATGGGACTGAAATATGTAAATAATGATGCCTGCTACCCTTCTCTGATCGTTGTCGGTCAGATTATGGATGCACTCTTATCCGGAAAATATGACTTGAATCATACAGCTGTTATTATCACACAGACCGGTGGTGGCTGCCGTGCTTCGAACTATATCGGATTTATCCGTCGTGCACTTAAGAAAGCCGGCATGGAGCATATTCCGGTTATCTCACTTAACTTAAGTGGACTGGAAGATAATCCTGGATTCAAACTTTCTCCTGCACTGGTTCTCCGCGGAATCTACGCAGCAGTATTCGGAGATATCTTTATGAAATGTGTTTACCTATGCGCCTTATGAGGCTGTACCGGGAACTACAGATAAGATTACCGCAAATGGGCTGAAAGTTTGTTAAGAAGTTGTGTCCGAAGGATATCCGTCCCGTAAGAGATTTAAGAAGCTTTGTAAAGAGATCATCAATGATTTTGATAATATCGAGACACTCGACATTAAGAAACCTCGTGTTGGAATCGTTGGAGAAATCCTTGTTAAATTCCTTCCGGCTGCCAACAATCATTTGGCAGAGCTTCTGGAAAGCGAAGGCGCCGAAGCAGTTGTTCCGGATCTTCTCGACTTCCTGCTCTACTGCTTCTACAATCAGAACTTCAAAGTTTCCCATCTGGGAATGAAGAAGTCCAAAGCAACAGCAGGAAATCTTGGAATCAAAGCTCTGGAATGGTTCCGTGCTCCGGCTTCTAAAGCATTTGCAGAAAGTAAACACTTTGATCCGCCGGCTCACATTGAAGATCTTGCAAAAATGGCTTCAGAGATCGTATCTCTCGGAAACCAGACCGGTGAAGGATGGTTCCTGACAGGCGAGATGCTTGAGCTTATCCACAGCGGTGCAGGAAACATCGTCTGCACACAGCCATTCGCCTGCCTGCCAAACCATGTAGTAGGTAAAGGTGTTATCAAAGAACTCCGCCGCAGACACCCTGAATCCAACATCGTAGCAATCGATTTCGATCCGGGCGCAAGTGAAGTAAATCAGTTGAATCGTATTAAACTGATGCTATCAACGGCGTTTAAAAATCTGGAGAAATAAAGATTTATCGTAGGGATTCTTTTTCGAGTTCGGACGAAATCAGATATCGCATATAAAGTTTATTCGAATAGACAGACATCGAGGTTGATGCAGGCTCGGGTCTGTATACAGGAAAGACTAAGAAAACGAAAGATTACTAAAACAAAGCAATGCTCGGCAAACTCGCTGCCGCTTCAGACAGCTGCCTCACATTGCTTTAACGTAACCTTTCGTTTTTTAAGTCTTTCCAAGCACACAGAACAGTCCCTGAATCAACCCTCGATGT
>ENA-OQCX01001517-OQCX01001517.1-human-gut-metagenome-genome-assembly--contig:-NODE-1517-length-10460-cov-2.702410_pt1 | contig 10460 bp, 21 predicted proteins | sample MGYA00242762_ERZ504587 | MGnify/ENA primary metagenome ERZ504587 (study PRJEB26092, sample SAMD00036337) | human gut metagenome | host: Homo sapiens | study: EMG produced TPA metagenomics assembly of...
CCTGTCCAGCACGTCCCCCTCAACGTCAGCCGTTCCCGGCAGCAGGTCACCCACCGTGCAGTCTTCCCCCTCTCCCGCGCTCATGTCAAGGCTCTGTATCCTGCCCGTGCTGGCACTTCTGGCAAGTTCTATAGTATTGCTCTGTATATCCCCAAAATACCGCCGTAGCTGGTCATTTACTGGCTTATAGCCGTATTCTTTCCGGTAATCGTCCACAAGCTTATCCCATTTCCGGAGTTTTTCACTGGCATGGATGGCACACGTACCACAGAACTACAGTTTTCTACATATCTCTGCATCTGCTGCCGGATCCAGTAACCGGCATAGGTCATAAAAGCTATGCCTTCCTGCGGTTTATACTCATCTACCGCCCTGCACAGTCCTATGTACCCTTCCTGTTTCAAGTCCTCTATGTCCTCAAATGCCTGGTAATTCTTTGCCACCAGTGCAATATATCCCCGGTTCTGCTCCCAGAGCCTCAGCATATTGCCTGGAACGTCCACGCCTGCCTGGATCCGTGCCACAAGCTGCTCGTTTGTCACGTTTTCCTCTCCCATGTTCGCCACCTCCGCATATAAAGAAAGCCCCGGAACTTCTGTCCGGAGCTGTTCTGCAGTTCTGATCGGCTTATAAACCGGCTGCCTCTCTCATGATCAAGTTGACAATTTCGCCATAATCTGCACCAAGATAAGTGTCTGCCACGTCCCCGATCTCATGCCCGTATGCTTCGCACAGCTTCACCAGGTCGTTTTTTACTTCCGGCAACATGTGAAGCGTTTTCGGGTAGCCGTCTGCCAGCATATCAAACTTGTTTCTTATCTGTTTGACCGCTCCTGTTCCATCCACGGCTTTTCCTTCCAGGAAGCTCTTGTTATTCTCCTTTGCGACTGCTGCCAATGCCAGGAGTGCAAGCCTGTTACCCTTGAACTTCTCCGCTACGCTTCCGATCAGCTCCAAAGACAGTGCTTCCGGACTGTTTGCCAGGAGTCCCACGCACGGCATGAGCTCCGGATCCGCAACACTGAGTGTCTGATCCAGACTGTTCACGGTGTCTTCAAGGCTTTCAAGCTGAATCTTGATTGTGTTGCACGTTCCGGCGGTCTTTCTGACAAGATTCTCTCTTGCCGTCTGCGTCTGCTTCTCTTTATATTCTTTCGTGTATTCGATCTGGCTTTGTACTGCCGCCAGTGTATCCGTATACGCTTTATATGCACTTACCAGCTTGCCTAATCCGCTGAGCACGTCTGTTGAAATGTTCGCTACTTCTCTTGTAAGCATCTCGTTTGTCATAATCTCTACCTTGTCCTTTCTTATCTGTAATATTGCCCCGGCACGGAAACAAAAAAACGCAGGAACAAACCGACTCTGTTTGAGTCCTGTTCATTCCCACGCTTGTTAAGCTTCCGTTTATGGCTCTGTGCCGTATAACCGGGGTACTTCTGCCCCTATTATAACGTATTTAGCGGCTCTGTACAAGCTTTTATTGTCTTGCCTGTGCCATTTTGCCAAGTGCTTCTTGCAGCACCTTAGAACAGCTTATGCCGTTCTGCTCTACGAAAGTGTTAAGCCATGCCGGAATTGTAAGGGTTTTCTTTACGGCATTACTGCCGTATTTTGCTGTGTATGCGTCCATATCCAGAGCAACCAGGCTGACAAACTGCCCCGGTTCGGCTGTTACGTCCTGGATCAGCGAAGCATGAGGCACCGGGTTGCCGTCTTCCAGCTCGGTCAGAACCCAGCCACTCGCCGCATCTTCTGCCATGAATAAGGCTTCTGCCATGTCCTCGCCCTCGGTCACACATCCCGGAAGGTCTGGAAATTCCACCGCATAGCCGCCGCTGCCATCCTCAAAAGGTGTAAATAATGCCGGGTAAACTAATTTCATCTATCATCACTCCTTTTCTTTGGGAGCTGGGGCTTATGCCAGCCCCGCCTGTTTCAAGATTGATTTACTGTTGTCGGGTTCAGGTCTTTCCCTGCGTGTCCTGGGACAGTTACCTTACCCGGTTTCGTTGGGTGCTTATACTGGTGATGTGATCCAACTTGTTTCACTTCACACCAACCGTCAGCCCTCAGTATCTTGTCAATTTCTCTGTAACGCATGTGCACCTCCCTTACATTGCTTATTATAGTACGTGTTGCACGTATTGTCAAGGTATTTTATACTTATCGCACGTATTGTTTTACAAAAAGAGAGCAGCTTTTCCGGCTGCTCTCCTGTCTGTTATTTGCTTTTCTGCGGCATCTTATCCGCTATGCCTTCTATTTCCACATAAGCCTTTTTATAGCGTCCCTGCTGCCCTTTTGCGACCTTGCAGGAACGCATGACAGGTGACAGCATACCGACGATCTGCTTCAACTCTTCCGGCTTCTCGTAGCTGATTTTTATTTTTGCACTCATTAGCCTCTCCTTTCCGGTCCTGGGATCTCCCGTCAGAACCTTAGCACTTCCCAACTTTCCAGTGCGTCAAACTGATCTGCTCCCCTGCAAAGGTGTGCCCGTTTCGTTACCCCCTTCTTGCTTCCGATCAGTGGCAAGGGGATAGCGATTTTCGACCCCCATTATATTTTCAACGTTAGCATTTGTTAGCATCCTGCAAGGTGTCACCATTCTGGTGACCCCTTTTGATGGTCTGACATTCCGGACAATCCCTGCAGGCCTCCACCATTTCTGTCTGTCCCCTTCGTTCGCTATCCTGCTGCCGTCCGTCTGCCTCTGGTAACGGTTCCGGAAGGGCAGCAGCTCTATTCGTGGTTCTGGAACGTTGCAACGCTGAGTCGGTGTTTTACCCGGTCAGCATCCGCACGCCTGCCTCTTTCGTTTCGCTCCGGAACGTTGCGAACGCTCGCTATTGTTTCCGAACGCTCGCATACAACCGTGATCCTTTCACTCTTGTTCTTGTCTTTCCTCGACTTCCTTTCGACTTCAACAGCTCCGGTGCGTCCTGATCGCCCAGCCAAAGGCTCACAGGAAGGCACCTGCATGAATTACTCTGTCTGTTCCTGCGTGTTACCGTGTTCACTAATTGCCAGAGACTCCAATACTTTTATGATATTGTAATATTGCCCCCCCATTTCTCTGACGCTAAGGAGTGCATCTCGTGCGTAATCAGCAATAATGTTGCTGCTGATCCGGTTACGGTTGTATTCATGTTTTTTCATGTAATCTTCTTTTGTCTCTGCCATTCTCTCGCTTAAGTCACTCGCCATCAGTTCCCCGTTCTCTGTTGCAATTTCTGCCGCTGAAAGTGAATTCTCAAACGCTCTTGCCAGCTTCAGAAGCTCTTGTAATTTCTCTGTGTCTACGATCGTCTTACCCTTCATCATCTTTTTTGTCCTTGCCCTTTCCGCCGCCCTGTGCTATCCTGGCATCAGGACGGCTATTCTGTGTTTATTTTACCTTGTCGACTTCAACCAGAACGTCCCCAGCGATGCAGAACGCTCCACTGCTGCCGATACAGCTTGTAAGGCGGCTGAGGTGTCCGCTAATGCCTTCGAGAGCGTCTGCAATTCGCTCAAGCTGTTCAATCTCCATTGCTCTCTCTGCCTGTTCCAGGCTGATCGTGCACCCTCCTGCGGTGTCTGCACATTCTTTGATAATTTCCAGCGTTCTCACGCTTCCCTCTCGCTTCATCATGCTTTCTTCACTCCTTTTCCTAACTCTACGGTTCTGTAAGTAGCTTCCTTGAGCCACAACACATTCACAAGTTTATAAATCTTTTCCCATGCTTCCGGGTCTTCAATGTGCTGCAACATGGTAAGCGTGCTGTCTTTGTGCTGTTCCGGTTTCTACTTCGGCAGCAGTCTGCCAGAAAATGCGACCTGATACAGGCAGCTAACACCTCTGCCGCTCGCCTCGCTCATTGCCTTAAAAATTTCTGCTACCATCTCCGTTGTTGAAAATGGTTCTTTTACGTTCTCCATATTGCCTCCTTGTGCTTATTCAAATACTTCGTCTGTCAATACTTCAACCATTGTATAAATCTTCTTCCATGCCTCCTGATCTTCCAAATGCATCAGCATAACAAGTGTACGGTCTCTGTATGGCTCTGGTTCTGGCTGCTGATCCGCAAACATCCCAGCAAATGCCACCAGGTACAAGCGTCTGACCTGATCCCAGCTCGCTTTGCTCATTGCTCTAAAAAGTTTTACCGTCATGTCTGTTGCTGGCATCGGTGCCGGTGTTTCTCTGTTCTCCATGTTATCCTCCTTGTTCCGGTATCCTGTCCGGTTCTCTTTGTTCGTTGCCCTTTTAGGGACTCAGAAAATGAAATATGTTACAACTGTTTTTACATCCCACTGCCCAGAATCTCCTGAATTTCCTGAAGCCACGAAATATTAGCCATAATGCCGTTCAGTTCATCGTTCATTGTGTCCATAGCAGGCTTGAGCAGAAGAACTTTCATAAACTCAAGTGCCTCGCTTCTGGTAAACCCTCTGTCAGTCAGAATGTTAAGGTAGTCCATGCCTCTGTCAACCTGTTCTCTGAACGCTTCCAGATTTTCGAGATGTTCTGCTTCAAGCTGCTCCTTTACTTTCTCTAATTCCTTTCTTTTCATGTGTTTATCCTCTCTTTTCTCTTGAATGGGGCAAAAAGGGAAGTTTTTTTTCACTTCTCTTTATAGGCATAAATATAAACATATTAGTTTACATAACTTTATATTTTTGCTCTACGTTAAGGATTTTTTAAAAAGTTCCCTTTTTTCCCTAAAATTAAAGTTGTGTCTCTGCATCCGGTAATATTTTGAGCGTTAAACCATCACGTAAAACTCACCCTTGGTTTTTTGATCGGGTAACCTTTTAACTGTAAGCTCTTGAAAAACGTTGATTTTTTGAGGGGTGTACGCCCTTCAAAGCAACAATAAGATTCATAATGCTTGTATACATCACCTCGTTTTAACTCATGTTTTTCTTTCGGTTCCATGTAATCCGCCAGAAAAGCCGCCACCGTGTCAGACTCGTACCTTAACCCCGCAATTTCTTCAATACTTTCCCTACTTTCGAAAATTTTTCCCTCAATTAGGGAAGTTTTGAGGGAAGAAATGCACCCCGATATGACCGCCTCCACTTCTCTTTCGTCTGCAAGCTTCCTTTTCAAGTCCGGGATATACTCGCCGGACTCTGTAAAACGATGATAAGAAGCCGTCTGTAAAATCCATTGCTTTTTTCATCCAGCACTTTCGGCAGTTCGTTGCAGGAAAATATCATTTTTGCATGGTTCTTAAAGTTAAAGATCGCCCCGCCTTTGTACTCCCCTTTTACGTCATCGTCTCCGGTGAGCTGCTTAATAACGCTCGTGTCTGTCAATGCTGCGTTTGTCAGATCGCCGCAAGTGTTTAATATCTTCATCAGCAACACAGCCGTCGTGAACCGGTCACCGAGCTGTTGCAGTGGCACGCTACATGTATTTTCCTGTCCAACTATAGCGGATAAAAAATTGATCACCGTTGACTTTCCGGACTCTCCCAAGCCGTACAAGATCATAAACTTTTGAAAAGTAATATCCTTTGTCATACAGTACCCCATGAACTGAAATAACATCGTCTGGTTGTCCTTGTCCGGAATCCTGCTTTGCAGGAACTTATAGAACACGGTGTTCTCCATATTCAATCCCTCTACGTAGTTGTGCGGGATCTGGTTCACTGAGTAGTAGTCTGGTGAATGTTCGTGCATGGTACCGGTTTTTACATCCAGCATACCGTTTTTAAAGTTGACCCAGTCGGACGGGTAACGGTTCACCTCTTCCGGAGTTCTGGAAATGTCCTTGTTGACCATCAGCAGTTTATAAACCCTGTTCATCCTGTGGATCGTCACCAGCTCCGGGAAAATGAGTGCTCTTATATACTTCATAAGCTCTTTGCCCTCATCGTCCTTTTTGTAAACTCCGTTTGTGTATATGTATGGCTTGCCAGCTATTACAATGATATTAAGCTGTTTCAGTATGTGCTTTTCAATCTCGCCGTCCATGATGTCATACGGTCCATTCTTGCCGACTTTATGGAACGCAAAGCGGGGGTCTGCTTCTTTGTCAATGTTTTCGCCCTTTTCTGGCTGTTCCTTACTCTCTGCCAGTCCTGTTCCATACTGCTTTTCGCCTGCCGCAAGTTCTGCCTCTATTTCTTTGAGTCGCTTTCTTCTTGCAAGAGCTTCCTCCGCTCCCTTATCAGCTTTGCTTTCTTCTGTTTCCATGCTTCCTCCTTCCTTTTTCTGCTGATCCAGTCCGCCAGCTCTGTGAGATCCGGACGGAAATAGTTACAATACGCACGGTCAAAGGCTTCGTATTCTTCCGGCAGTAGCTCCCGTCTTAGGCGTTGAAAATATCGCCGCCTTGATAACTCAGAATCGCCTGTGTGCGTTTAAATACTTCCGGCGTCCATTCGTGCCGCTTGACTGTTGCCGTGATCCGCTCAATTTCCACTCGGATTTCCTGAGCCGTCATAAGTTTCACCGCCGTAAAAGCCTAAACTTCTTGCTACCTTCTGCGGACTGTATACTGGTACGTGCTTGCGTGCGTTCTTGTCCTGGAGCATTTTTCTAAACTGCCAGTAGTCCGTGAACGCCAGGAAATTGACACGCTTCAATGCTCCATCACCCAGCACGGTATAATCTCCGTATCTGCCTCGCTCCTGTTCCAACTCTTTAACGATCATTCTGGCTGTTCGGTCTGAAATCTGGTAATGCTCGCAGATACCCTTAATGGATGCTACGGGGTTGCCGTATGTGACTTTTAAAATTGTCATGTGCTCGTTCTCCTTTCTGTTATGCCTCTGTGACGCTTTGTTTTGCTCTGTGAGGTGTTTGTCTATGCTACGTGTGTATTTCTGCGGTTTGCCCATGTAAGAAGCTTACAGGCTACCCAAAGCCACAAAAACGCCGCTATAACGATCATGTCCGCTTCTTTCAGTACGGTATACTTTGCCATCCAGCAGAAAGAACCTGCTGCCACTGCTGCCGATGTGATCCCCACAAGGGCCTCAATCAATAATGCTCTCATGCTTTCACGCTCCTTTCTCTTTCCCTGTGTGCTGCTTCTTTTGCCTCTGACAGCTCTTTTAATTCCTGGTCGATACTTTTAAGCTCTGCTTCATATTCCGGCAACCAGGACGCACCAGAGTGCAGCAGAATGTCCATTCTACGCTTACACAGTTGTGTGTATCTCAATACCTGCTGATCTGTCATGTTTCTGCTCCTTTCCGGTCTTAGACCTCAATCACGCACCGCCACAGTGTTATTTAATTCAACTTTTCATTTAAAAAAATTTTGTCTCTATCAGACTTGGACAATCTCAACACTTTCGTTAAAGAAACAATTTCAGACGCTGTGAATTCCCCTGTACCCTTTAAGCGATTATAGAATGTTTCCCTTAAAATTCCGCTTTTTTCAGCAATTGCTTTTACAGTCATTCCGCTGGTTGTAATCTTTTCTTTCAACAGTTCTATGTCTACCATTCTTTTTTCATCTCCTTTCAAAGTTGCACTTAATTCAACATCATCACTATAGCATCGGGTTGAATTTGTGTCAACCCTTTTAAACAAAATTGTTGAATTATTTTCAATTTTATGTTATTATGTATACGAGGAGGTATACCATGCTTCAACTATACAAAAATATTAAACAACGCAGAACTGATTTGCATTTAACTCAATCTGAGCTGGCAAAAAAATGGGGTACGCAGATAAAAGCATGATTGCCAAAATAGAAAAAGGTCTTATAGACTTACCGCAATCAAAAATTGTCGCTTTTGCTGAGGCACTCGACACCACTCCGGCTCAACTTATGGGTTGGGAACAATATGACTCTCATTTCTCCGGCAGGGAAGCACCGAAAGAAGTTTATTCAAAGTTCCTTGCCAATATAGAAAGACATCACAGGAAATCAAAAGAGTTGGAAGAAGACTATTCCCGGTTATCCTCAGACAATCAAGAACGGGTTAATTCTTACGTCAAAAAGCTTTATGACATCCAGCAAACAAACACTGACCCAATAACTATTGCGGCTCATTTTGACGGTGACGAGTACACTGAAGAAGAATTGAACGAGATCCGGCAATTTGCCGCATTTGTAAAAAGCAAACGTAACGCCGCCCCACCCGATCAGGACGAACCGGGATGCTAAAACGGTACTTGAACTACTTTCTTCCAAAAACGGAAAAAAGTTGACGGGACAAAACACCCCATCAACTGCGTATCGATTCCGGATCAGGCTGACATAGCAAAACACGATGCCAGATGCTTTTACTCGAAATTGAGTAAAACCGCTCCCCATATTTGGGAAGCAAACCTTATACGTGCGTATCGTGTCAACAAAGCTATGGGGGTCGTGAAACGCTACCCCATGTAACCGGATGGAATTACAGACGATTTCGCCGGCGAAAAAGACTTTTGGACAAAAAAAGTCAAAAAGTACAGGAGGCAGACCGCTAAAAAAGGCAACAAAAAAGCCCCAGCCCTTTGGTATAGTCGAAGCTTCTTTGATCTGTTTTGTTTGCACTATCACCGGAATAGTTTACCACAACTCCATAGTTACGTCAACTAATTGCTGGTGTATGAACCTTTTTCCTTATGGAGCAGACCGGAAGCAGTTGAAAAACGCCTGAAAATGTCTTAAACTTCACTCACGCACCGCCACGCAAAGAGGAAGGAAGATGTTTTTATGTGGGTAGAGAAAACCAAAACAGGAAAGTACAAGTACACGGAGCGTTACACTGACTACATGACCGGGAAAATACGGCGTGTAAGCGTGACCATGGAGAAGAACAACCCCAGCACAAAGAAACTCGCACAGCAGGCACTGCTGCGAATCATTGAAGAAAGACAGAACGAACAACCGGAAGAAGTGCAGCCGCTCACCCTCTGGCAGCTTGTGGAGCATTACAGAGCCTACCAGAAACAAAGCGTTAAGGAATCCACTTACCGCCGGAACTTCTACCAGTGCAAGGCTTTACTGGGAATCTTAGGGGCTGACGTCCTCGTTGAGAACCTGACAGCGAATTATATCAAAGAACGGTTCTTGCAGACAGGGGAGGCTTTCAGCACACTGAATGAACGCAGAATAAGGCTCATTGCCCTGCTTAACTGGGGATATGAAAACGATTATATTACAGACGTTGCTATCTCCGCAAGTTCAAACCGTTCAAGGATACCACACACCGGGAAAAGATCCAGGACAAATATTTGGAATCTAAAGAGCTTGCAACGCTGATCCGTGGCATTGAAGTTAAAAAATGGCAGCAGCTTACCCGGTTTCTCGTCCTGTCCGGTCTCCGGATCGGTGAGGCTCTGGCTCTGACTGCTGCGACCTGGATATGTATAACAAAGTCATTCACGTAAATAAGACTTATGATGCAAATAACAGGAGCGTGGGGACTCCAAAGACATTGTGCTCTATCCGGGATGTATATATACAGCCGGAGCTTGAGCCGATCTGCAGGGACCTGCTTTTAACTGCCAAGCTTGAAAGCATGGCGTATGGTGTCCGTACTCCGCTCTTGTTCTTCAACCGGAACGGCAACCATATAAACCCATTCAGTTACAACAAGTATCTGCGTGAACGATCTGAGAAGCTTATAGGGCGGCGGATCACAGCACACACACTCAGGCACACACACGCATCTATGCTGCTTGCTTCCGGTGTGAACATTGAGACCATAGCACGGCGGCTCGGACATGAGAACAGCAAAGTGACCAGGGAAATTTATTTGCACGTGACAGAGAAACTGACAGAGCGTGATAACGACCAGATCAGACAGGCAAAAATCATCTGATTTTGAAGGGGCAGAAAAGGGGCAGGATTTTGCCGTTCTGTTCCGGCATAGAAAAATAAAAAACGGCTGAAAACCTTAATTTTACAGTGTTTTTCAGTCGTTTTCCTATATATGCATATTGCAAAAAATGCCGCAGACCGGACTTTCTGAGAAAACCCGGAAAGCCGCAGAAACACTGGATTCTCGCCGTTTTCCCTCTCCAAATTTCTCGAAAAGGGGCAGAAAAGGGGCGAAGTAATTACAATCCTTGTAACGCTTCCCTTTCCGTGGCACTTGTCCATGAATGTTCAAAGCTGGTCAAGCCGGTGCCGCTGATCGCCCTGGAATAGATCCGCTGCCGGTCAGCTTCTGGAAAGAACGGCTTAAGCTTCTTCGCCCTTGATGGCTTTCTAAGCTCCCTGAGTGCCTTTCTCTCATGCGTCCTTGCCATCTCCACCGAACAGCCTAGTTCTTCGCCTATCTGTTTAAGTGTGCGGCTCTGCCGGTACCGCATCCGGATAGTTTCTGCCTGTTTCTCCGGCAGTGTGTCCACCGTTCCCCACAGTACCGCCCTCAGCTCTTCCTGCTCTACCTGTCCAGCACGTCCCCCTCAACGTCAGCCGTTCCCGGCAGCAGGTCACCCACCGTGCAGTCTTCCCCCTCTCCCGCGCTCATGTCAAGGCTCTGTATCCTGCCCGTGCTGGCACTTCTGGCAAGT
>ENA-OQCX01001518-OQCX01001518.1-human-gut-metagenome-genome-assembly--contig:-NODE-1518-length-10454-cov-2.846035_pt1 | contig 10454 bp, 14 predicted proteins | sample MGYA00242762_ERZ504587 | MGnify/ENA primary metagenome ERZ504587 (study PRJEB26092, sample SAMD00036337) | human gut metagenome | host: Homo sapiens | study: EMG produced TPA metagenomics assembly of...
AGCAGGAATTCCCTACGAACTGGTTCTGGTAAATGACGGTTCCAGCGACAATACCTGGGAAGAGATCCTTAAGGCGGGTCACAAAGACCCGGCAGTTCTCGGTGTGCGTTTTCCAGAAATTTCGGGAAAGAAGCGGCAGTTTTTGCAGGAATGGCGCAGGCATCCGGAGATGTGGTCGCTGTTATGGACTGCGACCTCCAGCACCCGCCGGAAACACTGATAGAAATGTACGCACTCTGGAAACAGGGGTATGAAGTGATCGAGGGCGTCAAGAAAAGCCGTGGCAGAGAAAGTTTTCTGCACAAAGAAAGCGCAGGCTTTTTCTATGGCATCATGTCCAAAGTGACAGGCGTAAATATGCAGAACGCTTCCGATTTCAAGATGATGGACCGGCAGGTGGTGGATAATATCCTTGCGATGCCGGAGCGGAATATGTTTTTCCGTGCAACTTCATCTTGGGTGGGATTCAGGACGACATCTGTAGAGTTTGAGGTACGGGAGAGAGAAGCGGGAGAGTCCAAGTGGTCTACCTGGTCACTGGTCAAATATGCATTTACCAATATCGTGGCGTTCACAACATTGCCGCTTCAGTTTGTGACGGTGGCAGGTGGAATCTGTTTTCTTGGTTCACTGCTTCTGATCATTTATTCCCTGGTGCAGTATTTCTCTGGTCATGCAGTGGAAGGATACACAACGACGCTTCTCGTGCTTCTTCTGATCGGCAGCGCGATCATGCTGAGTCTTGGCATCATCGGATACTATATCGCCAAGATCTATGAGGAAGTCAAGCGCCGTCCGCGTTATATCGTTTCCAGGATCATGCGTGGTGGAGAAGACGTTTCAGAGACTGCCAGACACGATGGAAGATAGGAGCAAATGATTATGAAGAAACTAAAAGATATGATCCTGCGTTTTTACCAGAACGATGTGATCCGATATGTATTTTTTGGAGGATGCACGACCCTGGTCAATCTGGTCTGCTTTTTTTGTACTCCGTAAATGTGGACTGGAGCTGAATATTGCAAATCTGATCTCGATTATCACAGCGATCCTGTTCGCCTATGTCGTTAATTCCAGATTTGTATTTCAGGACAAATGCGAGACACTTAGAGACCATTTCAGACCGTTCTGCAAATTTATCAGCGCGCGCCTTGTGACAATGGTGATCGAGGTCGGCGGTGTGTGGCTCCTCGTCGAAGTCTGCAAAATGAACGACATGGTGGGAAAATTCATCACACAGTTTATCGTTCTCGCTTTAAATTACATATTCAGCAAGTTTTTTATTTTTACAACAGGAAAAAAAATAATCTGGTCTTAAATATACGATTGGGGGATTTCAGAAATGACATTAGAAGAAACACTTCAGAAGATTCATCCACTGGATGAAAAAGCAATGGAAATTTCCAGAAAGAGATGGGACAGTATCGCTAAACCACTGCATTCTCTTGGAAAGATGGAAGATCTGGTCTTCAGATCGCGGGCATCACAGGAAGCCCGGATATGAACCTTAAGAAACGTGCCCTGGTTGCGATGTGTGCAGACAACGGTGTGGTAGAGGAAGGCGTGACACAGACAGGACAGGAAGTGACCGCGATCGTTGCAGAGAATTTCCTGACAGGCGATACTTCTGCCTGCACGATGTGCCGTCAGTGCGGAACAGATGTTTATCCGGTGGATGTTGGAATGGCGGTAGATACCAAAGTCCCGACAGATCTCAAAGTTGCCATGGGTACCAGAAATATGGTCAAAGAACCGGCAATGACAAGAGAAGAAACAGTGAAAGGGATCGAGGCGGGGATCGAGATGGTGTCAAGACTCAAAGAGAAGGGATACGGTCTTCTTGCAACAGGAGAGATGGGAATCGGAAATACTACGACCAGTAGTGCTGTTGCATCTGTTCTTCTTGACCGTCCGGTGGAGGAGATGACAGGACGCGGCGCAGGTCTTTCCAGCGATGGTCTGAACCGCAAGATCACCGCGATCAAAAAAGCGATCGACAAACACCAGCCGGACCCGAAGGATGCGATCGATGTCCTTGCAAAAGTCGGTGGTCTGGACATTGCAGGTATGGCAGGCGTATTTATCGGCGGTGCTGCCTTTAGTGTTCCGGTTGTGATCGATGGATTTATCTCCTGTGTGGCAGCCCTGATCGCGCAGCGAATCTGCCCGACCGTAGGTGACTATATGATCGCTTCCCATGTATCCAAGGAACCGGCTGCCCATCTGATCCTAGAGGCTCTTGGCAAAGAAGCTGTGATCCACGGTGACATGTGCCTTGGAGAAGGCAGCGGTGCTGTTGCCCTGTTCCCGTTCCTTGATATGGGAACCGCAGTTTATCAGTCTATGAGCACGTTTGATGACATTCATGTAGAACAGTATGAGGAGCTTGTCTGAGTATGATGATTCTTGTAACAGGAGCAGCGGAAGCGGGAAATCTGCCTTTGCGGAAGATCAGGTCGTATCTTTTGGCGAAGCGGAGAGAGTCTATATCGCTACGATGTTCCCTTTTGATGAAGAGAGCAAAAAAAGAGTGCAGCGCCATCGGAATATGCGAAGCGGCAAGGGGTTTGAGACCATTGAATGCTACACCGATCTTGCACAGGTAAGAGTTTCAAAGGGCAGTACTGTCCTTCTGGAATGCATGTCGAATCTTGTTGCCAATGAAATGTTCCAGGAAAACGGAGCACATGAGCGGACAGTCCAGGAGATCCTCAAAGGTGTGAAGTCTCTTCTTGCCCAGGCGGGGAATCTGGTGATCGTCACGAATGAGATCTTTTCGGAGGCGGCTTCCTATGAGGGAGAGACGGAAACTTACCAGAAATATCTGGGAAAGATCAACCAGGAGCTTGCACATCTTGCGGATGAGGTCGTGGAAGTAGTTTACGGAATCCCTGTCTATCACAAGAAATCAAAAGGAGGCACTTACCATGAAAAGTCTGTGGAATAGTTTTAAGATCGCATTTGCCATGTTTTCCAAGATTCCCATGCCACAGGCAGAGTGGACAGAGGAAAACATGCGCTATATGCTGTGCTTTTTTCCATTTGTAGGAGCAGCAGCAGGCCTCCTCACGTTGGGAGTAAGCTGGCTGGGAGAGTACTTTGGATTTGGTACAGGCTTTATGGCAATGGCGCTGATCCTGGTTCCAGTCCTTGTGACGGGCGGGATCCATGTAGACGGGCTTCTGGACACTTCAGATGCCTTAAGTTCCTGGAGAGACCGTGAAAAACGTCTGGAGATCCTCAAAGATTCCCATGCGGGTGCATTTGCGTGATCACAGCATGCGTGTATTTCCTGGTTCTGTATGGCGGATTCAGCCAGATCACGGGTGACTGGACAGCGATGAAACTTATCGCACTTGGCTATGTAGTATCGAGATGTTTTTCCGGACTCGGTGTGATCACCCTGCCAAAAGCCAACGCCGGCGGCACAGTGGCAGAGTTTTCACGCAAGGCACAGGATACCACGGTTCGAAATACACTGATCGTTTATCTCGTGCTTCTGGCGGCTTTGATGCTTCTGATCCAGCCGGTATGGGGAGCAGTGACTTTTGTGACGGCTGTGCTTGTTTCTCTTTTTTATAAACATAAGGCGATGAAATATTTTGGAGGAACGACCGGGGATCTGTCGGGGTATTTCCTGTGTCTCTGTGAGGCATGGATGGTACTTGCACTGGCAATCCTGACGGTAGTTTATCCGATATAGGAGTGTAGAGTATGGAAATAATAATTGGAGGGGCTTTTCAGGGAAAAAGCACCCTGGCAGAAAAAGATCATCCAGATGTAACATGGATAAACGGGGCACAGGCAGACTGGGAGAGCCTTTCCCATGCAGAAGGTGTCATGGGATTTCATGAATATATCCGAAAAGAAATGAAAGCAGGAAACGATATCAGCAGCCTTGCCGAAGACCTGATCCGTGTAAATCCGGATCTGATCCTGGTATCAGACGAAGTTGGTTATGGCGTTGTGCCGATCGATGCGTTTGACCGCGCCTACCGTGAGGCGGTCGGCAGGATCTGCACGAAACTGGCAGCATACAGCCACCGGGTAACGAGAGTTGCCTGCGGGATCGGGACGGTGATCAAGGATGCTTAAGTTATGGTTTGTCCGCCATGGAATGACGGAGGGAAACAGCCACCAGAGATATATTGGAGTGACAGATGAACCTCTCTGTGAGGAGGGACGGAAATTACTGGAGAAATTTACTTATCCTGCCGTACAGGCTCTGTTTGTAAGCCTCTGAAACGCTGCAGGGAAACCGCATCGATCCTGTTTCCGAAGGGAGAGCAGAGGATAGTGCCGCTTCTTGCAGAGTGCGATTTTGGAGAATTTGAGAACAAAAACTATAAAGAACTTTCAGACAATCCTCACTATCAGGAATGGATCGACAGCAACGGAACCCTTCCGTTTCCGGGAGGCGAGAGTAAGGAAGAATGCGCGGACAGGAATCTGAAAGGTTTTGATGAAGTGCTCAAAGCCTGTAGAGATGAAGGCATTACCGAGGCAGCACTGGTGGTCCATGGGGGCACGATCATGAATATCATGGAAGCGTATGCCCTTCCGAAGAAAGCTTTTTATGAGTGGCATGTCGGAAACGGCTGCGGCTATCTGGTCGAGCTGGAGCTTCGGGACTGGAATGACGCAGAACGACATTTTACTCAGGTCACTGCCACTGCAAATAAGTAATTGCAAGAGTAATCATGCTCTGTCTCTAGGCAATCCTTCTTTTTATGAGTAGTATGCATCGGTTTGGCGGATTGCTTTATTTTCCGATGCCGATGGGATGATTATATTAAGGTATGAGCATCGATTTATCAGTTTACATTATTTTCCGATGTCAAATCTGTTTGGTATGTTAGGGTATTGGCATCGGATTTAACGATAACATGGTTTGAGATGTAGAAATTTATTACAGTACTGTTTTTTATAAGAAAAATATGGTAGAATCAGATAGACAGCGACGGAGCGAAAGCTTCGCCGCTTTTTCTGTATCCGGGATAAATGAGAAATTACTTTTGAATACAAAATTTTTTGACAAACAAAAACATTTTGCGAATTATGGTTGAAATAAAATACAGAATATGATAGAGTATTAGTATAAAATATCTAAATCCTGTGGATGATAACAAACCTGTGTTGGAAAAAATTCACAAGACAAGGAGGAGATCTTTATGTTGATTGTTGGAAACGGAAGAATGATCACAAGGGACGCATCCTGTGCACTGCTTGAGAATGGTGCAGTTGCAATGATGGTAACACCATAAAGATGGTGGGGGTAACTGATGAAGTAAAGAAAGCATATCCTGATGCAGAATTTATCGATGCACATGGCGGGATCATCATGCCGGCATTTATCAATGCGCATGAACATATCTACAGTGCATTTGCCAGAGGACTGAGCGTGAATGGATACCACCCACAGGGATTTCTGGATATTCTGGATGGCATGTGGTGGAACATTGACCGTCATCTGACTCTGGAGCAGACGAAGCTTTCTGCCTATGCAACTTACATCGATTCGATCAAGAACGGTGTGACAACAGTATTTGACCATCATGCAAGCTTTGGTCACATCACAGGTTCTCTGAATGCGATCGAGGAAGCTGCGAAGGCTCTCGGTATCCGCACCTGTCTGTGCTATGAGATCTCAGACAGAGACGGCATGGACAAATCCCGGGAATCCGTGATGGAGAATGTAAACTTCATCAAACATGCGAAGCAGGACGACAGCGATATGCTGGCAGCAATGATGGGTATGCATGCATCTTTTACAATTTCAGATGAGACAATGGCACTGTGCCGGGAATTAAAGCCGGACGGAGTCGGCTATCACATCCATGTGGCTGAGGGGATCTATGATCTTCACCAGTGTCTCAAGGAACACAGCAAACGTATCGTAGACAGACTCTATGACTGGGATATCTTAGGTCCGAAGACTCTGCTTGGACACTGCATCTATATCAATGAGCATGAGATGGATCTGATCAAAGAGACAGATACCATGGTCGTACACAATCCGGAATCCAATATGGGAAATGCCTGCGGATGCCCTCCTACCATGGAGCTGGTACATAAGGGGATCCTGACAGGACTTGGAACGGATGGCTACACCCATGATATGATGGAATCCTGGAAGGTGGCAAACATCCTTCACAAACATCATCTCTGTGACCCGAATGCCGCATGGGGCGAAGTTCCACAGATGCTGTTTGAGGGAAATGCAAAGATCGCAAACCGTTACTTTAAGAAGGAACTCGGTGTACTTAAGGAAGGTGCAGCAGCAGATGTGATCGTTATTGATTATGATCCGCTGACTCCTATGAACGAGGGCAATATCAACAGCCATCTGCTGTTCGGTGTAAACGGTGCCATGGTGCAGACAACGATCTGTAACGGCAAAGTCTCATGAAAGACCGTGAAGTGCTTGTATGTGATGAAGCCAAAGTCATGGCAGACTGCCGTCAGGCTGCAAAAGAACTTGCAGAGGATATCAACAGCTAAATGCTGACAATCACTATTTTTGTATTGGGAATTACAGGGAGAAATGAATTATGAGCGATATTATGAAGAGTATTCCATTTGGACAGTTAATGGAATGGATATTAGCAGAACACAAAGCAACAGGACAGGTCTTTGGAATCCAGAAAGCATATGTGGCTGATCCGGCCAGAACCGTAGAGATTTTTGGAAGAAAACTTGAAAATCCTGTCGGACCGGCAGCAGGTCCGCATACACAGCTTGCACAGAACCTTGTGGCAGCTTACTATGCAGGTGCGAGATTTTTTGAGTTAAAGACAGTACAGAAGATGGATGGACCGGAACTTTCCGCATGTATTCCGAAACCATGTATCGTGGCAGAGGATGAGGCATACAACTGCGAATGGTCTACAGAACTTTACGTTCCACAGGCAATGGGCGAATATATCAAGGGCTGGATGGCACTTCATGTGATCTCCAAAGAATTCGGACTTGGAAGCCCGGACGGATTCCAGTTCAACATGTCCTGCGGCTACAACCTGGAAGGAATCAAGGATAAGAAGATCGACGACTTTATCGAAGGACTCAAAGATGCCCGCGATACAGAAGTTTTCAAGGAATGTAAGACATGGCTTCTCGATCATGCAGATCTCTTTGAGCATGTGACAAAAGAAGATATTGAGGCAATTCCATCAGAAATCTGTAATTCTATCACACTTTCTACCATGCACGGATGTCCTCCGCAGGAGATCGAAAATATTGTTATGTATCTCCTCAAAGAAAAACACATCAAATACTTACGTAAAATGTAATCCGACACTTCTTGGTTATGAATTTGTCCGTAAAGCAATGGACGATCTGGGATATGACTACATGGCATTTACAGATTTCCATTTCAAGGATGATTTACAGTATGAGGATGCTGTTCCAATGCTGAAACGCCTCAAAGAAACAGCAGCACAGGAAGGCCTTTCCTTCGGTGTGAAACTGACCAATACCTTCCCGGTAGATATCAAACGCCAGGAACTTCCGGGTGAGGAGATGTATATGTCCGGTAAAGCCCTGTTCCCGCTTTCTATCACAGTGGCAGCACGTCTTGCAGAATCTTTTGACGGCGAGCTTCCAATGTCCTTTTCAGGCGGAGCTGACCAGAAGAATATCGATCAGATCGTGGGCTGCGGTATTTGGCCGGTCACAGTGGCAACTGTTCTTCTCAAACCGGGTGGATACAAATGGATGACCCGCATTGCAGAGAAAGCAGATGAGTGCGAAGTTGGAGAATGTGGCAAAGTCAAAGTAGAAGAAGTGAAGAAACTTGCAGAATCTGCTCTTGCTGATGCTCATTATCAGAAGAACACAAAGAAAGCAGCAGGAAAGAGAAACGAAGAGAAATCCCCGCTTCTTGACTGCCTTAAGAAGAAAGATGCTCCGAACAAAAAAGATTTCACAGCACACAAACGTGTATGCGGAAACTGTGCAGACGTATGTCCGAACCGTGCAAACGTCCTGATCGAAGTACCGGAGATGGAACTTCTGCAGATCCTTCATGTAGACTATATGTGTAACGAATGCGGCAACTGCCGTTCCTTCTGCCAGTATGCGGGAACACCATATAAAGACAAATTACTTTATTTGCAACAGAAGAAGACATGAAAGACAGCACAAACAATGGTTTCACCGTACTGGATACAGAAAGCAAAGAAGTAAAAGTACGTATTGGAGACAAAGAAGAAATCGTAAAAGCAGACCAGCTGTCCGGCATCCTCACAGAAGGACTGTCACAGCTTATCTGCACAGTAATCAATGACTATGCTTACCTGTTGATGTGATATCCATAAAACAGGAAAAGGAGAATCCACTATGGCAATATTTAAAGTAAATGGACAAAGTGTTCAGCCGGAGAAGAATCAGAAGCTTTTGAGATTCCTCCGTGACGAACTTCACCTGACATCCGTAAAGGCGGATGCAGTGAGGGCGCATGTGGAGCCTGTACAGTGATCATTGACGGAAAAACCTGCAAAGCATGTGTCCCGGATACAGATTCCCTTGACGGAAGAGAGATCATAACCGTAGAGGGACTGACAGAATGGGAACAGCAGGTATACACCTATGCATATGGAAAGGCCGGAGCAGTACAGTGTGGATTCTGCATTCCTGGAATGGTAATGTGTACGAAAGCACTTCTCGATGAAAATATGGAGCCTACAGACGACGAGATCCGATATGCGCTGCGCAATAACTACTGCCGCTGCACAGGATACGTAAAGATCATGGATGCCGTCCGTCTGGCAGCAAAGATATTAAAAGCAGGCGAAATTCCAGATGATGGTGACCCGAACTGGACACTTGGCAATCGCGTGGCAAGGATCGATGTAGAGGAGAAAGTCCTCGGATACGGTAAATATCCGGATGATTTTTACCTGGATGGCATGCTTTATGGAGTCGCTCTCCGAAGTAAATATGCACGTGCGAGAGTGCTTTCCATCGATACTTCCAGAGCAAAAGCACTTCCGGGTGTGGAAGCAGTTGTAACCGCAGAGGATATCCCAGGCGAGAACAAGATCGGTCATCTGAAGCATGATCAGTACACTCTGATCCCGGTCGGCTCTCTCGTACATTATCTCGGCGATGCGATCGCACTCGTAGCGGCAAAAGACCGTGAAACCGCAGAAAAAGCGATCAAACTTATCAAGGTAGAGTATGAGGCGCTTCCTCATGTACATACGATTGAGGAAGCAGCAGCGCCGGATGCACCGAAGGTTTTTGACGAGGAAGAAAACAATATCTGTGCACACAAACACATCAGCAGGGGAAATGCCGAGGAAGCGATCCGAAATTCCAAATATGTGATCTCGCATCATTTCGAGACGCCATGGACAGAGCATGCTTTCCTTGAGCCGGAATGTGCCGTTGCTTTTTATGATGAGGACGGAGACGTATTTATCTATTCCACAGACCAGTCAGCACACCAGACCCTGCATGAGTGTTCTCTGCTCCTTGGAACGGATAAGGTCAAGGTGCAGAATGCACTTGTAGGCGGCGGTTTTGGCGGTAAGGAGGATATGACAGTACAGCATCTTGCAGCTCTCCTTACTTATGTGACAAAGAAACCGGTCAAAGTCAAATTTACCAGAGCAGAGTCTCTCCTTGTCCATCCGAAGCGTCATCCGTTCTATATGGATATGACGATGGGCTGTGATGAAGATGGTAATATCATGGGCGTAAAAGCAAGCGTCACTTCGGATACAGGTGCTTTTGCCTCCCTTGGCGGCCCTGTCCTGGAACGTGCCTGCACCCATGCAGCAGGTCCGTACCATTACGAAAACTTTGAGATCGAGGGAACTGCTTACTATACAAACAATCCGCCGGCAGGAGCTTTCCGTGGATTTGGTGTAACGCAGACCTGTTTTGCGACAGAGACCCTGCTTAATATGATGGCAGATAAAGTCGGCATCACTCCATGGGAGATCCGCTACCGCAATGCGATCCGCCCGGGAGAAGTCCTTCCGAATGGCCAGATCGTAGATGATTCCACAGGCCTTGTGGAGACTCTGGAGGCGGTCAAGGAAGATTATGACGCAGCGATGGCGGCAGGAAAACCGGTCGGAATCGGCTGTGCGATGAAAAATGCCGGTGTTGGCGTTGGTATTCCGGATACAGGACGTGTGAAATTGATCGTGGAGGATGATGAGAAACTTCATATTTATTCCGGAGCTTCCTGTATCGGTCAGGGCCTTGGAACGGTTCTCGTACAGATGATCGTGACAATACAGACATCAGACAGGAAGACATCGTATATGAGCGAAGTAATACCTGGATCTCACCGGATTCCGGAACGACTTCCGGTTCCAGACAGACGCTTGTTACCGGTGAAGCCTGCCGAAGAGCCTGCGAGAAACTGATGGAAGACCGAAGAGCCGGCAAGGAACTTAAGGATATGAAGGGGATCGTATACTACGGAGAGTACCTGGCAAAGA
>ENA-OQCX01001519-OQCX01001519.1-human-gut-metagenome-genome-assembly--contig:-NODE-1519-length-10451-cov-2.420573_pt1 | contig 10451 bp, 13 predicted proteins | sample MGYA00242762_ERZ504587 | MGnify/ENA primary metagenome ERZ504587 (study PRJEB26092, sample SAMD00036337) | human gut metagenome | host: Homo sapiens | study: EMG produced TPA metagenomics assembly of...
CTCGGCGTGCTGTATGATGTGAGCATCCCGGCCATGGTGCGGTGTCGGTGGCGGCGCAGTTGGCGGCCATCCCGCTGTATCTGCGCTCGGCCAAACTGCACCGCGACGGTTTGAAAGGAGAAAACGCATGAAGCATGTCCGTATCCTGCCCCTTTTGCTTGCGCTCGCGCTGCTGTGCACGGGTCAACAGCTTCATGCACCAGGGCGATTCTTTTCCCTGCTCGGTACTGGCTGCGGTTATGGTTCAAGCCCATACAGCCATATCCCATTGCAGAAACAGTGAATGCCGTATTTCCGTGTCCCAATGTTCGCCGAGTGCGCACCGCCGCCATGCCTGCAGGGATGTTGTTTGCAACTTGTTGTTTCCCCATCCATACCCGTTCTGCTGCCGTTACCTTGTTCAAGGTAGGCCCGACACACATGGCAACTCCTGTCAATGCCGCCATTTTAAGGAATCTCCGGCGGCTCATATCCTTGTCTTTATCCATATTTGATAGTCTTTAAATTATTTCTGTTGCAAAGTTAACGTGACAGATTGATAAACTTTTTTTGATATATATCATCTAAGCTGAATGATGTATTATCCTGTATTCCAAGCGATATTTATAGGCAACTATCTTTCAAAATCGTATATATTCAGTCCTAAATCCGGATTATATGTGCGACTTATCCGCTCGCTATAATCTTCCACCACGAACTCCCCTGCACCATTCTGTATTGCGGAAAGTAGATGTCCGGCTAAAGCGGAATAGTCGCTCCTGCCGACGGTTATATGCAAATGAAGATATACCTGCTCATTCATAGATGATATATTCCCTGTAAGGTTGGATATTTCCATTTGCTCCCGGAATGTCTTATCATCATATGCTTTTGTCTTGGGATTGAAGAAACGGAGGGTCAGCTCTCCGATAGCACCAATCCCGTTGATAGAACCGACAGAATTCCTTTCTCCTTGCAGAAAGCATTCAGGCTTTCACAATTTCAGTATGATTGTTAATGCTGACAATATACTTGTTGCCAATTTTCTTGTACGAATACATATTCTTTTCGTTTTGTGCGTTTGCCGGAGCAATCAGTACCCCGACAAACAGCAAGATAAACAATAATTTCTTTATAAAATGCCCCATCAGTACACTTATGACTGTCTCTGTTTTGATTAATCTTACCATAATAGATAAAATTATCCCACATCAGTGCTTTCCACTTTTGTTTTTAATCTGCACACCGTTTACGAACGTTTACCTTGTTCAAAGTTGGCTCTTCCTTCTTATTTTCCATATTCTATAATCTTTAAATTGTTTCTGTTGCAAAATTACCCTCCTGCGTATTCGCTTTGCTGTATCATAATCACGGATAGCATTACCATTTTCATCTGAATTACCGCAAAGCATACCAGAAGAATTCCGAAATTTTTTCGAACGGTATCTTATCCATCCGGGTCATACAAGTCTACATGATTGGCTCCGGGAACGATATACAGTTCTTTCGGTTCGCTGGCTTCTTGATAGGCATCCTCACTGAAATAGCGCGAATGTGCATGCTCGCCTGCAATGAATAGCACGGGGCGTGGTGAAATCTCTTTAATCATGGCAAACGGATAGAAGTTCATCAATGCCGCCTGACTGGTAAAGCGTATACCTTGATAGCGCGGATGATAGCCACGCAAGGGGTTGCGATAGTAATCGAAAAACTCCTTCTGCACGGCATTGGCATTTCCCAGCAGTTTCTCCGGTGTGCCAAAGCGGATACGTGCTTCTCCCGTTTCTGCTTCCTTCCAACGTTGTTCGGCAACTTCATCCAACAGTTTGCGTCTTTGTTCATCTGTCATCGAATCCCCCAAACCGTTACGGGTGGCACGCCCCATATCATACATGCTCACGGTTGCCAATGCCTTGATGCGGGGGTCGAGAGAAGCCGCACAGACAGAGAACCCGCCGCTTCCGCAGATGCCAATCACACCGATACGGTTGCGGTCAATAAACGGTTGTAGTCCGAGCCAGTCTACAGAAGCACTGAAGTCTTCCACCAATGCGTCGGGCGATACCGTGTGACGCGGTTCTCCTCCACTTTCGCCTTGATAGGAAGCATCAAAAGCCAGAGTCACGTAGCCTCGCCGTGCCATTTCCTGTGCATAGAGTCCGCTACACTGTTCTTTCACAGCCCCGAACGGGTGTCCGATGATGAGGGCTGCATAGTGTTGCGCTTCATTGAAATCCTTCGGGAGGTACATTTCGGCGCAAAGCATGATATCATACCTGTTTTTATAAAAGACCTTACGGACAGTAATTGTCGGATCTGTTTGAAAAGTCTTTGCCGGTTCATCGGATTCAGAAAGCACCATTCCGTTCCGACAGCGTGCCGCCATGATAAGTACTTCGTCTATCTGAGCCTGTGTCACGCCGTTGTGCTTGGCATGGGCAATGTGAGTATTCAACTCATTCTTCACGCCGTCCAACACCGACAAGGCAGCCACAGTAGACAGTTCACGGGTACGCCAGTCGAGATTGTCACGGCTGAATATGTCACCGAACAGATGAGCTTTCAGAAATTGGTCCAATGCCGGAGCAAATGTCAGCACTTCTCCTAGTGCCGGACGACCGAACAGTTTCAGCTGGTTTTGTCCACCGACAACAAACATATCCGAACTCTTTACCGGAGAAGCTCCCGTCCGGCTTCATCCTTTATGCCTTGTGCTGCACGCTCTTTGGTGAGATTCATCAGCGTAACCAATGCACCCATGCTGCGTGGAAAGCCGCAATAGGCATAGAGCTGGGTAAGTACTTCTTTTTCTTCGCTCACGGTCAGCCCACAGTCAAGTCCTCTGGCAAGGATCACTTTGAGGCTGTCCTGATTGCCACGTGCGGCATACATACTGATGGCGGCAATACTTTGTTCTTTCTTGCTTAACATATTGTCCTTGTTTTGTGCCTGCGTATAAACGATACAGCATATCAGGCAGGCGATGGTTGTAATTAACTTGTTCATATTGCTTTCTGTTTAGTGATGAATTTATAAGAACTTGACAAACGCCGGTCTTTCCAGTCGGATATTTTTTCCCGTATCTTCAGTAACCCCGTATTTCGGTTTCTTTCGAATATCTGTATGCAGTTGGCATCCCTGCAAACCACTGCCAAATAGCAACCATCCGGAGAGATGGCAAAACTTCGCGGATAAAGACCTGTTGGCTGAAATCCTATTTGAACCAATGTTCCTTTTTGGGAATCAATGGAATAAACAATTATGCCATCTTCTTTCAAGTGCTTGGAAGCATAGAGGAATTTGCCATCGGATGAAACATGGATATCTGCATTTCCCTCTGCAACGAAAGGGTCGCAGACAATTGTTTGTAAACGTTCCAACTTGCCTTCATTATAGGAGAATACAGTTATTTTACCCGAGAGTTCACTGATGAGATAAGCAAATCTGCCATTCGGGTGAAAACATATATGTCGAGGTCCTGAGCCGGAATCCATCTGTATGCGGACTACTCTTGATTCATCCAACAGAGAATGAGCCTTACCTGCTTCCGGTCGTTTGCCTATCGGAAACAGATAGATACAATCTGTTCCCAAATCGGTAGCAAGAAGGAATTTGCCATCAGGTGTAAAGGTCACGCAATGCAGATGCGATTGTTCCTCCTTTTTTTATTCGGCCCATTTCCAGCAAAACGAATTATTTTTGTATCACGTTGCAACTTTCCTTTCTTATCCTGTGAGAATACCGTGATGCTGCCACCCTTATAATTTGCTGTCAGAACAAAGTATTCCTTTGGACTGAGAGTAATATAAATAGGAAGTTCACCGTCTGTAGATTGCGAGTTAAGCAGAGACAGCAGACCACTTTCCTTATCAAAAAGCAAAGCATTGGCAGTCGAACTTTTCCCTTCATCATCGCCTATGGCATAAATTCGATTACCAGTGCTATCAGATGTAAGGAAAGCAGGATTTGAAATCCTCTCAGCCCACACGGATAGTCGACATCGGCAGTTTGTCCGTCAAACCGGTACATTCTGACACCTTCTTCGTCTGGCTTCATATAACATCCTACCAACAGAAATTTTGCATAAGTTCCCTTATCCGGGACATCTTCGGTTGACCGCGCTTGAATCGTAGTGAAGCTAAGCCATAAGATTAACATGACAAATAAAGCTTTTGGTTTCATCTTATTTACCTTTTTGGTTTCACTTGCAAAATACAGCATTCACATACTGAAGATTAGACCTCAATCACTGATAAAATTACCACTTTCATCGGGCTTGGACCGGGTTAAATGTTATCTGTGAAAATGGTAAGACAGTCTGTGATTAGGGTTATATGTTCGTTGATTGAATGAACTAACTTTGTCGTCATGGAATAAAATAAATAAGGGATAGAAAAGAAACAGCTGTTCCTCAGACAGCAATGTCAATATAAATACTTATTTTTGTAAAAAACAAAGGATGGTTATGGGAGATATAACAAGAATAGATACAGTTCAGCAGTACTGCGACCTTTTCGAAGTCGAAGCTCTGCACCCGTTGGTCAGCGTTGTGAATTGTTACGAGGTGCAGCCCATCAGACACTCAAAGAAACTGTACAACATTTATGCTGTGTTGCTGAAAGATACTGACTGCGGTACGATGAATTATGGACGGAGCCTCTATGACTATGAAAAAGGCTCCATGCTGTTTATCGCTCCGGGGCAGGTAATGGGTTCTGACGATGATGCAGTCTGCACCAGCCGGCCGGATGGGCCTGATGTTCCATCCCGAACTATTGCGCGGTACTTCCCTTGCACATATAATAAAAGAGTATTCTTATTTCTCATATAATGCCAACGAAGCACTGCACCTGTCAGAACAGGAGCGCAAAGTAGTCATTGAATGTATAAACAATGTAGCAGAAGAATTGAGGCATCCTATTGACAAGCACAGCCGTTCTTTGATTATTGATACCATGAAGCTTCTCCTTGACCGCTGCATCCGCTTTTATGACCGCCAGTTCATTACAAGGGAAAATGCAACAACGATTTGTTGGCGCGTTTTGAATTGTTGCTCAATAATTACTATCATTCTGCCTTGCCAACGAGTAAAGGTATTCCGACGGTACAGTATTGCGCTGACCAACTGTGTCTTTCCACCAATTATTTCAGTGACCTGGTAAAAAAGGAAACCGGTATGTCAGCAATCAAGCATATCCAGCAAAAAATTATGGATATAGCCAAAGAGCGCATCATGAACACGCAAAAAAGTATCAGTCAAATCTCAGATGAAATGGGTTTCCAATACCCGCAACATTTCACACGTTGGTTCAAGAAGATGGAAGGTTGCACACCGAACGAATATCGCAATGAAATTATAAAACAAGCGATAAACTAACTGGTCTTATCATCATTTATTCGTAGAGTCTCTTACAAATAATACTCTGGATATAACCAACAAAGCAATTAATGAACAACTTTGAAATCTTGAACCGATAAACAAAAAAGTTTGATGATCTCCTGCATACACTTTTCCCATCGGATGAACAGCTGTTGTCCGGTCTTTTTCCTGCGGTAAGTCAGGATTCCGTTCGCAATGTCTCCCTTTTTCAGATAAGCCATGTCCACAAAGGACATCCCCCGTGTGTAAAAGCAGAACAGGAACATGTCACGTGCGAAATCAAGGTGGGGTTTCAGGGACAAGTCCAGTCTTTTGATACGCCTGATATCATTTAAATGAATGGCCCGTTTCAAGGTCTTTTCCACACCTGTATAAACAGACTTGAACAGGTTTCGCTGTCCGGTCAGTCCGTTCTCCACCGCACGGTTGTAGACCGCTTTCAGAATGCGCATGTAGAACGAGATTGTATTGGGTGAGTTCCCCCTGTTTTTCAGATAAGCCTCGTATTCCATGAGCAAGTCAGAGCTAAGTTCGCCAAACAGTATATCGCTACCTTTCATAAAACTGCTGAAACTTTTGAGCGCGGCTGTATAGGTTTCAGAGGTCCGTATCTTTCCCAAACGTTTCAGCCTTACTATCTGTTGCCGGATATAGTCGTTAAACGAAGGTTCTTGTCCGCTGTCATGGAAACGTATGACGATATCATCCGCTGTAAACGGACCGGATTGGCTTAATGTCCTGATAGCCTTTTCCAGTCGGATTTTGTCCCGTCTTATCCGTTCCCCTACCGATAGAAGATAATTGTCCCGTTCCATCCCTGCAGGGTGTTGACAGGGAATGACCGCTTCGGAACGTTGGTCCCATTCCGAAGCGAAAAGTTTGTATCCGGTACTGATCTGCCTGACCACACGGTTATGAATCACCTGATAATACAGTGCGCCCTCCCTGCCTTCCGCGGACGAGGACCTGAATTTGGTTCTGATTGTTGCCATAGTGCAGTCATTTTGAATTGGGATTGTCCAGTTGCTTCCTGATTTCCTGTGCCTCCCTGAACAGCCGGTGCGCCAGACTGTCCTTGTAGGCTGCCATTTCATGGTTACGGATGCGGTTCCTGACCGAGTCCTCAAAAGCGGTCACCAGCCTTTCCACACGCCGGATCTTTTCCTCGTCCCGCTTGATGGTGAAATGCTTCTCAAGGAAGGCGATGTCGGGATCATCCCCCGGCAGGCAGATCCTGATGGCTCGGTATTTCAAATCGGCATCTTTCAAAAGCCGGTTCGTGCGGTACTGGTTGCAGTTGGTCCAGACGGAAATGATCAGTGCCAGGATCAGTGCTGAAGCTGTCGTTACCACTGCCTTGGATGCGCTTTCCAGACGGTAGGTCACCAGTCTGCGCTCCGGTTCCTTTTTCAGCAGGACCATTCTCTCATCCAGCCGTCTCACTGTCTCCTTTACAGCTTGGCAGTCTTGACTCAGGCAGTATCCTAATCTTTTCCATCTCCCGGCAAACGTTTCGGCAGACAACGGCCAGCCTTCCGACAACCGGACGGTATGGTTACGTACCGCTGCTATTTCCAAGCCGTTTTTCTCCACCGCGGATTGCAGGCGTTCCAGACGGATTTTCAGTTCCGCAATCCTTCCGGGGAACTGGTCCGGTTTCCAACTGCGGGGCTTGTGCCTTCCACGGGCAGCGTCTCCACTTTCTTCTCGATCCTTTCAAGGCATCCGTAGATGCCTTCCAGATAATTTTCCTCTTTCATCTTTCAAAGTTTTTTGTTATACATATGGTTCACAAACTCCTTCCTTTCCTGCGCTTCTTCTTTCTCCGCAGGCGTTCCGCCTCTTTCTCGTCCTCCGTCGGTGCCACCGACGGCATGAACACGCCACCCGTACCGGTGACTTCGACCAGGTTATCAATAACAGAACCATGACTTTGTTCATGGTACGGTTGCTTTTGGGAAACGTCATTTTCCAGGGACGTGACATGGTTATGGTCCAATGCCGCATCCAGCCTTGACCAGCTGAAACTGCGGTCAATCCCACTTCCCTTGAATGACAGACCGTTCTTTATAAAGCGGATGCCCTGCACTTCATTAGTGTTTTCCTTGTACTTGAATTCCATTTCCACGCCCATTTTTAAGAGCTTATTTTGAAATTCTTTCCATGTATCTGCACTCCTCAAAGCTTCCTTGACCGCACGGTATATTTCGTATTTCACCTTTTCGGAAGCATGCAGCTTTTCCGTTTTAACGGACTGTTTGCCTTCGGAATAGGTGAGCGAATACTTGTCCTTAAGCATTTTTGTCACTTTCTCGTTGCGCCTGAAATCGTTGCTGTCGGAAATCACCTTCCGTCGAAGTCCACCCGGTTGAAGACGATGTGGCAGTGCGGGTTGTCCGTCCCGTGATGCCTCACCACGATGAACTGCGTGTTCCGTATCCCCATCAGTTCCAGGTATTCCCCCGCCAGCCTTGCCATAAACGCGTCGGTCAGCTCGGTGCGTCCTCCGGCTTGAAGCTGAGCGCGATGTGTCCCACCGGTTTCGCCACGTCCGGATTCAGCAGGCATTGCCACCGGAAACTTCGCGCCATCTCTTCTGCCGTTCCCAGCAGCACGCCTTCCGAGGCGATGATTTCCGCGTCGTCCTTCTGCGTCACGTAGCGTATGCAGCCGCCGAACGAGCGGCCTTTCCTGATCTTCCCTATCATGAGGCTATCCTCCTTTCGGTCTGTAATCATCCATGATCCGCTTCAGCTTTCCCAGCAGCCCCTCTATCAGCAGCCTTGTCCTGTAAAAGCCGGTCTGGTGCGAGAGCTTTGTCAGCTGGTTCAGGTTGTTAGCCATTCCCGCCAGGCTGCGCAACAGTGCGTTCTCCTCCGGTGTATGCCTTGCCGTAACGGTGGCCGCCAGTGCTGCCTCCCTGATATAGACCGCCAGACTCCGGCCGGACTTCCCTGCCCTGAACCTGAGAGCCTCGTAGCTGACGGGGGAGAACTTCACCGTCACGCCTCTGGTCAATTTACGCGTCCTGCCCAGTGCCGGACGGCCACATTTTTTCTTCATCCCATTCACATCGTTTGTCATATGTTTTTTCTTTTTCGTCCGTACTTCTTTCATTCCAAAATCTGCGACCGGCGGGAGCGGATTTGCCCTCCCAGCAACCGCCGGGCGCGGGGAGCAAGGGTTTTCGGGGAATCCGGAAACATACCCCTGCTCCCCCCACAGAAAAATCCCCCCGCATTTTCCACATTGAAGCGGGTACACAGGGGACTGTGCATACATCGGGTATACTCCACGCCCGGTAACAGGCTGTCAGATTTTTCTCCACTGCTCGATGTCCTCACGGTAGGCGGCAAGATGCTCCCTGGCAAGGTTCTCCAGCAGTCCGGAAACGCTCATGCCACGCCCACCGAGCCTGCGGACGATGGCGTCCAGTTCGTCCCTCACATCCTCACTGACGAACACCGTCTTGCGCTTCCTAATCTTCGGGACGGTGAGGTATGTTTCTCGGTACTCCTCCAGCGAGACCCTACGCTGCCTGCCGCTCGTCCTTCTTCTCACGGGGTCTTCCGGTTCCGGCGGGGTGTCCTTTCTTCCCGCTTCCCCGGACACCTCTTCCGCAACGGCCCCGGATGGAATCACCGGTTCCGCATCCGTACCGGCGGATTCTCCCGAACCGGGTTCCATCATGAGTCTTTCCCACCACTCGTCGTGGCCGGCTCCGGGACTACGGCCGTTCTTTCTGTCTGCGGTTTCGGATACCGCCATTTTCTTCCCTTTCGGTTTTTTCAGTCGGTTCACTTTTCATTGTACATGGATTTTAGATGGTTGATACTGTGGGCACAGTCTACCCGTTTGCCCGATTGTCGGAAGCAAATAAAACGATAATAACAAGTGCTGTGAAACGGACGGGTCCGATTGGCGGGGTTTGCCGTGTTATTCATATTGTTGGATCAGTCTGACGGTGATGACTTCACAAATATACGCACCGGAAATTTCCCACTCTTCGGGAACGGATCTGAACGTCTGTTTACTAAAAGCAAATGAATATTAAAATCCGATTTCCATGACATCTGATGACATATAATGACATCTGATGAAGGGGCGGAACCATATCCGGGAACAATCATTTACTTTGCAGATGAAACAAGTACGCATATGGTGTCAAAGGTAGTCATCCTGTCTTGAAATTCAGGACGTTCCGCCGGGATTCACTAAATTGCGGAACGGAATCCGGATCCGAAAAGAGAATGAAACAGATGTCAAACCTGAAATTACAGTGATTATGGAAATAGTGAACATTGAGGCAAGGACCTTCGAGGCGATGCTCTCGGCCTTCCGGACGTTTGCGGACCGGCTGGACACCCTCTGCCGGCTGTACGGCGACATGGAGGAGAAGAAATGGCTGGACAACCAGGAGGTGTGCCTGCTGCTGAAGGTCAGCCCGAGAACCCTGCAGACCCTCCGTGACAACGGCACGCTGGCATACACACAGATCTGCCACAAGACATATTACAAGCCCGGGGACGTGGAAAGTATCATCCGGATAGTGGAGGAGCGCCGCAAGCGGGCTGAAAGTATGGGAAGGTCGATCTGAAAGGCCATGAAAAACGAATGTCGAACAAAAAAAAGATCAAGTCATGATGAATACCGATAACCGTCTGCTCACCCGTGAGAGCAGCGAGCATATAAGAGAGTTCTTCTCCACCGTCGAACGTCTCTCCGTTTCCATGGAGCGTCTCTTTGCCGGCAGTCACCGGCGATGGCGGGCGAGAACTTCTATACGGACCGCGAACTGGCTGAAAAGCTGAAAGTGAGCCGCCGCAGCCTGCAACAGTACCGTGACAGCGGTCTGCTTGCCTTCACCCGGCTGGGCGGCAAGATACTGTACCGTTCTTCCGACATCGAGAAGCTGCTTGACGGCTGCTACCGGGAGGCGAGAACCAGGCCGGAGGAACTTTAGAAAAGTTCCGTACGGGATCGTGAATGAAGGGGCGGTCGGTTGTCATACCGGTCGCTCCTTCATTTTCTTTCCACCGGATGAACGACTTTAATTTGCTCGTAAAATACTTATACACAGAGTGTTTTTTCT
>ENA-OQCX01001520-OQCX01001520.1-human-gut-metagenome-genome-assembly--contig:-NODE-1520-length-10448-cov-2.074024_pt1 | contig 10448 bp, 14 predicted proteins | sample MGYA00242762_ERZ504587 | MGnify/ENA primary metagenome ERZ504587 (study PRJEB26092, sample SAMD00036337) | human gut metagenome | host: Homo sapiens | study: EMG produced TPA metagenomics assembly of...
TTGGCATAGTAGGAATGGCAGCAGTTAATATTGAAAGATGGCCTTGTGCATCTTTTGAAAAGAGAAAGCCTGACAAGGGGAATTCATGTTGAGATCACAGAAGATAATGTAATTACGCTTGATTTTCATGTGATCGTTTCCTATGGAGTGAATATTCTTTCAGTTTCTGACAACCTTATGAATAATGTAAAATATAAGGTAGAAGAATTTACTGGTATGAAAGTAGATAAGATCAACATCTTCGTTGAAGGTGTCAGAGTGATAGATTAAGGAGGAACAATTGTGGCTGTTAAAACGATAAACACCGAATTGCTTCAGAAGATGTTTCTTGCGGGAGCAGCGAATCTTGAGGCAAAGAAGGAGTTCATTAATGAATTGAACGTATTTCCGGTGCCGGATGGTGATACAGGAACAAATATGACACTGACGATCCTGTCAGCGGCAAAAGAAGTAAAGGCGCTGGAGAATCCTGATATGGTGGCGATTGCAAAAGCAATTTCTTCCGGCTCTCTTCGTGGAGCAAGAGGTAACTCCGGAGTTATCTTATCCCAGCTTCTTCGTGGCTTTACAAAGGAGATCAGAGAACATAAAGAGATTGACACAATTACACTTGCGAAGGCATGTGAACGTGCAACTGCAACTGCTTATAAGGCTGTTATGAAGCCGAAGGAAGGAACAATTCTTACTGTAGCAAAGGGAGCATCCCAGAAAGCGGCAGAGCTTGCAGAGACAACAGAAGATCTGGATACATTTATTTCAGAAGTGATCAACTATGCGCAGGAAGTTCTTGAAAAGACACCGGAGATGCTTCCGGTATTAAAAGAAGCAGGCGTAGTAGATTCCGGTGGACAGGGACTTCTGGAAGTGATGCGTGGTGCATACGATGCATTCCAGGGAAAAGAGATTGATTATTCTGCGATCGAGGCAAGTGCCGGCACAAAGATGGTGAAGCTTCTGAACAGGCAGAAACAGAGATTAAATTCGGATATTGTACAGAGTTTATCATCATGCTGGAAAAAGAATTCACAGCGAAAGATGAGACAGAGTTCAAAGCATATCTGGAGTCTATCGGAGATCTATCGTATGTGTAGCAGATGATGATATTGTTAAGATTCACGTGCACACGAATGATCCGGGACTTGCAATCCAGAAAGCGTTGACATACGGACAGCTCTCACGTATGAAGATTGATAATATGAGAGAAGAGCATCAGGAGAGATTGATCAAAGATGCGGAGAAACTGGCTGCACAGCAGGCTGAAGCGAAAAAGGCGGAGCCGCGCAAAGAAGTCGGATTTATTGCAGTTTCTATCGGAGAAGGAATGAATGAGATTTTCCGTGAGCTTGGTGCTGACTACATTATTGAAGGCGGTCAGACAATGAATCCAAGTACAGAAGACATGCTCAATGCGATCGATCAGGTGAACGCAGAACATATCTTTATCCTTCCGAACAACAAGAACATTATTCTTGCTGCCAATCAGGCGCAGACACTGACAGAGGATAAGGATATTATTGTTGTGCCTTCCAAGACAGTTCCGCAGGGAATTACTGCGATCATTAACTATATGCCGGATGCAGACGCACAGACGAATCTGGAAGCAATGATTGAAGGAATTGGAAATGTGAAGACAGGACAGGTTACTTATGCAGTCCGTGATACACACATTGATGACAAAGAGATCCATGAGGGAGATATCATGGGAATCGGAGACAGTGGAATTCTTGCTGTCGGACAGTCTGTGGAAGAGACAACAAAAGAGATGCTTGCACAGCTGGTGGATGAAGACACAGAGCTGATCAGTCTGTATTATGGTCAGGATGTACAGGAGGAGAGTGCAGAGAACTTTGCACAGGAGATTGAAGATTTATATCCGGATGTAGATGTTGATGTACATTCCGGCGGACAGCCAATCTACTATTATGTACTTTCTGTTGAGTAAGAGAACTGTCAGCAAAGAAACAGAACAGCAGCACTGTAATAAAATCAGGAACAGACCGGGACATTTGGGAAAAGTGTTCCGGTTATTTTGTTTAGGAGACAGACATAAATGAGTAAAAAAGCAGGAGTTGGAACAATCAAAGGTGTAGGCGAAAAAACGGAGAAACTCTTCGAAAAAATCGGAGTTTACACAGTGGATGACCTGATTCATTATTATCCGAGAGGGTATGAGATTTTTGGAGAACCGGTTCCGATCAGTGAAGTGGAGGAAGGAAAAGTCTGCACGATCTGCGGCAGTGTTTTTGGGCGTGTGCAGGTTTCACCGGGAAAAGGAAGACAGATCACGACTGCATATTTAAAGGATCTGACAGGAACAATAAAGGTAATCTGGTTTCGAATGCCGTTTTTGAGAAATACACTTGGACGAAAAGGAGCAGTTGTTCTCCGCGGCAGGGTTGTGAAGAAAAGAGATTCCCTTGTGATGGAACATCCGGAGATTTACGATCCGGCAGTCCGTTATCAGGAAAAGATCAACACCATGCAGCCTGTTTATGGATTGACAGCAGGTCTGACAAATAATGCAGTAATCAAAGCACTACGTCAGGCATTAGAACAGGTGCGGGAACAGGATGACTTTCTTCCGGATGAATTTACGAAGAAATATCATTTCCGGCCTTATGAACAATCTGTGCGGGAGATGCATTTCCCGGAGAATAAAGAAGCATTTCTTGCGGCAAGACAACGATTCGTTTTTGAGGAATTTCTTGTTTTTATTCTTTCTCTGCGCCAGATTAAAAATACACAGGACAGGATGAAGAACGGATTCCGTTTTGAAGATCAGCCTCAAATCAGCGAATTCCTGAAACAACTGCCGTATGAACTGACGGCTGCGCAGCTGCGGGTATGGGATGATATGCAGAAAGACATGAAAAGTCAATATGTCATGTCCAGACTTGTTCAGGGAGATGTTGGATCAGGTAAAACAATCGTAGCAGTTCTTGGATTACTGTTTGCAGGATTGAACGGCTATCAGGGAGCGTTAATGGCACCGACAGAGTACTTGCAAGACAGCATTTTGAAAATATCAAAGACATGTTGGAACAGTATCAGATCCCACTGCGGGCAGAACTTTTGACCGGATCTATGAAAGCAAAAGAAAAGAGAGAAGCTTATGCCCGGATTGAGAGTGGGGAATCATCAATTATTATAGGAACACACGCATTGATACAGGAGAAGCAATCTATCACAATCTGGCACTTGTGGTGACGGATGAACAGCATCGTTTTGGTGTAAAACAAAGAGAAATGCTTGCAGGTAAAGGAAACCTGCCACACATTCTCGTAATGAGTGCGACACCGATCCCGAGAACACTTGGAATTATTCTTTATGGTGATTTGGATATTTCTGTGATCGATGAGCTCCCAAAGAACCGTCTTCCGATCAAAAACTGTGTTGTAGATACAGGATACCGTCCGAAGGCCTATGAATCATAAGAAAACAGGTGGCACAAGGACGTCAGTGCTATGTGATCTGTCCGATGGTTGAAGAAAGTGAAGCAATGGAAGCAGAAAATGTTATCGATTATTGCGAGATGCTTTCAGAAACGTTGGGAGATTCAATCAATGTCAGCTTTCTGCATGGAAAGATGAAGGAAAAAGAGAAAGATGAAGTGATGAATGCATTTGGAAGAAATGAAATCCAGGTGCTTGTTTCAACAACAGTTGTTGAAGTGGGAATTGATGTGCCGAATGCGACAGTAATCATGATCGAAAATGCAGAGCGTTTCGGGCTGGCGCAGCTTCATCAGCTGAGAGGAAGGGTTGGTCGTGGAAAGTATCAGTCCTATTGCATTTTCATGACAGCATCGAAATCAAAAGAAACAAAGGAACGGTTAGATATCCTGAATCATTCAAATGACGGTTTCTTTATTGCAAGTGAAGATCTCCGACTGCGTGGACCGGGGGATCTTTTTGGAATCCGGCAAAGTGGCGTGCTTGATTTTAAAGTTGCCGATGTATTTCAAGATGCAAAGCTGCTTCAAAATGCAAGTGAAGAGGCAGACAGACTTCTTCTGGACGATCCGGAACTGGAATTCCCTGAGCATCGCAGATTGAAAGAACATTTACGGATAAAACTGGATGAGATCATGCTGGAAACAACATTGTGATGTTTGAAGATTATGGCAGAAGTTACCAGTTTAAAATTAATTTCCCTCCACATACTAACAGCGTAACAAAGCTAAATAGTAAAGTTACAAAATGCAAAAGGAGGAAAAAGATCATGGCAAGTCGTTCATCTAACAAAACAGCAGTACCTGAGGCGAAAGGAGCTATGAACAAGTTCAAGTACGAAGTAGCATCCGAGTTGGGAGTTCCGTTAACAGACGGCTACAATGGAGACCTCACATCAAAACAGAATGGTTCTGTCGGCGGTTATATGGTTAAAAAGATGATTGAACAGCAGGAGAAGCAGATGGCAGAAAAGTAACAGGCGAAGAAAAATCGTCTGCAGAAGCGGTCTGCATCAGACAGAAAAGCGGTTCAAAAACTGTCATGTACAGTAAAAAGAACACAAGAAATGAAAAAGAGAAAAGCACTCGGCATTGACCCGGGTGCTTTTTTCTGCTAAAATTCACCATAGTTAATGACAGGAGGTGTCGATATTTGAGAGTAATCGCAGGAAGCGCAAGAAGCCTAAAACTGAAGACTCTTGAGGGGATAGAGACAAGACCGACAACGGACCGGATCAAAGAGACTTTGTTTAATATGATAAGTCCGCAGATGTATGACTGTATTTTCCTTGATTTGTTTGCAGGAAGTGGCGGAATCGGAATAGAGGCTCTCAGCAGGGGAGCAAAAGAAGCAGTATTTGTAGAGAAAAATCCTAAGGCGATGGAATGTGTCAAGGAGAATTTGAAATTCACACGTCTGGAGAAAAAGGGACTTACACTGACAAAGGATGTGATGAACGCATTATATCAGTTGGAAGGTGAAAAGGTTTTTGACTTTGTATTCATGGATCCACCGTATAATATGGGATTTGAGAAAAGAGTTCTGGAATACCTTGCAGGATCGGATCTGATCTATGAAGATACGGTGATCATTGTAGAAGCTTCGTTAGATACGGATTTTGGATATCTTCAAGAATTGGGATATTCTTTGATCAAAGAGAAGAGATATAAGACAAACAAGCATGTATTTATTGAGAAAGCCGGAAAGGAAGAAAGTATGATTAAAAGGCAATTTATCCGGGGTAAGTTTTTGGACCCCAGTTACCGTGGACATTATGATATCATTTGCAGATCTTGTAAAATCGTAGACAAATTAATTGTCGGAGTCTGAATAATAAAGCAAAAATGCCGTTGTTTTCTGTAGAAGAAACGTGTTAAAATGTTAAAGGAAGTGACGAAAGATCTGCCGAATGTTGAGATTATTCCATTTGATGGATTGCTGGTAGACTTTGCGGAACAGATAGGTGCAGATGTGGTTATCAGGGGATTACGTGCGATTACCGATTTTGAATATGAGCTGCAGATGTCGCAGACGAATCAGAGGATGAAGCCTGATATAGAGACCATGTTTCTGACAACAAGTATAGAATATTCTTATTTAAGTTCGACTACAGTGCGGGAGATCGCCGCTTTTGGAGGAGACGTATCACAGTTTGTGCCGGAAGCCGTCGAGATCGCACTTAGAGAAAGATGAAAGAAAAAAAGGAGAGTGTAACAATGAGCAGCCGTATTGAACAGATCATTGAAGAAATTGAAGAATATATAGACAGAGATTGTAAGTTTCAGCCGTTGTCTACAACAAAGATTATTGTAAATAAGGAGCATCTGGATGAGTTGCTTCGCGAACTTCGTATGAAGACACCGGATGAGATCAAACGTTATCAGAAGATTATTGCGAACAGAGATGCGATTCTTGCTGATGCAAAGGCAAAAGCAGATGCAATGATCGAGGAAGCACAGGTTCAGACAACAGAGCTTGTCAGTGAGCATGAGATCATGCAGCAGGCATATGCTCAGGCAAATGAGATCGTAACTCAGGCAACAGCACAGGCACAGGAGATTCTTGATAACGCAACAATGGATGCAAATACAATCCGTGTTGGTGCGATCCAGTATACAGATGATCTTCTTGCGAATGCAGAAAGCATTATCGGACATACTTTGGACAGTTATACAACAAAGTATGACGGATTGATCAATTCTTTACAGGAGTGCTATGATACAGTTCGTTCTAACCGTTCAGAACTTGAAGTTCCATCCGATGACGGATATTATGATGAGAATGGACAGGGAGACCTGATGTAGTCATTACATTGTATTATAAAAATTTCAGATAGAGAAATGTCAAAAGACTGACTGCCAGTGCGGCGGTCAGTTTTTGTATTATATAAGAAGAAGTTTAAGTCCTGTACCGGCAATCATGGATTGTGTCTGTGCAACGGAACACCATCCACCAAAGAGGTAAGTGCGAGAAGCAACGGATAAAGAACCTGGGGTTGGGAAAGACTTTGAGACAGGAGAAGAATTCCGTTTGTCATCTCAAGAGAAGATTTCAGGAGAAGAAAACCAGGTGAACGAATCGGCAGAAGTTGCAATAATGCAAGAAGTACAGAAAAGATCATCAGGTAACCTCCGACTTTTACAAGCGTTTCTGAACTGTTCAGGATACAGGATTCTAACACAGAAAAATTCATTTTGTGCGTCAGTGGTTTTGAAAAAATGGAATTCTCCTGTGTGAAAATTTCGGACATTTCCGGGAAAATCCAATCTTTATTTTTGATGAAATGTCTTAGAATCCGTTGAAGAAAGCTTAAGAGGATCATAGTTCCGAAAAGAAGCAGTAAAGCGGGAATGCAGAAAGCTTTCTGATGAATTGTATTTAAAACAAGAAAAGTAATAATGAAAGATGGACTTGCATTATTACAGAAGGACAGCAGGTAAGAAGCTTCTTCAAGAGAAATTTTTCCTTGAAGAAGAAGGTCGGCAATGATTTTTGCACCCATTGGATAACCGCATAAAAAGCCGGACAGAACGGCGAAGCTCACTAGAAGGAAGTTCCAAAGAGCAGATGGAAAGGACGGAAAAGCAGACGGGAGACAACAGCAGCACCATCTGTTTTCAACAAAAGTCCTGTGACAATAAGATAAGGAAAAGGGTCGGTATCAGAAATCTGATACCAGAGAAGCAGGCCATCACAAGCTCCCTGGAATACAGTTTCAGGAATAGTAGCATCGTAAAAAACAATGAAAGCAGTACGAAGAGCCAGAAGCATAGGAAACCTCCTTTTACAAAAATATTCTATGAAAAGAAAAAGAAACTATACCGGAGCTATGGAAATATGATATAGTTAAATGTAAAGTATTTTGATCTTGATATTGCAAAGGAGCAAACAATAAATATGAATTTACCAAAAGTATTTGAAGAGAAAATGAAGGATCTTCTTGGTTCTGAATATGAAGCATATACAGCATGTTATGATGAACCGCGTCACTATGGTCTGCGCGTGAACACAGCGAAGATTTCTGTAGAAGATTTCCTGAAAATCGCACCTTGGCCGTTAGAGCCGGTTCCGTGGATCCATAATGGATTCTATTATGACGGAGATAATATCCAGCCGTCGAAACATCCATATTATTTTGCAGGACTTTATTATCTGCAGGAGCCAAGTGCCATGACACCGGCGGATCGTCTTCCGGTAGAGCCGGGAGACCGTGTGCTTGATGTCTGCGCAGCACCTGGAGGCAAAGCCACAGAACTTGGAGCAAAGCTGGAGGAACCGGTGTACTGGCTGCGAATGATCTGAGCAGTTCCAGAGCGAAGGGACTCTTGAAGAATCTTGAATTATTTGGAATCGGAAACGTACTCATCTTAAGTGAAGAGCCTGGAAAGCTTGTTTCTTATTTCCCGGAGTACTTTGATAAGATTTTGATTGATGCACCTTGTTCCGGGGAAGGCATGTTCCGTAAAGAGAAAAAGATGGTGAAAGCATGGGAAGAACACGGACCGGAGTTTTTTTCAAAGATCCAGAGAAGCATTGTGACACAGGCAGCCCAGATGCTGCGCCCGGGTGGAATGCTGCTTTACTCCACTTGTACATTTTCACCGGAAGAGAATGAACAGACGATTGAATATCTGCTTCAGGAATACCCGGAATTTAAGATCTGTGAGATGGAAGGTTACGAAGGATTTGCAGATGGAATGCCGCAGGTGACAGAAAGCAAGAATCCGCAACTGGAAAAGACGGTTCGTATTTTCCCACATCGTATGAAGGGAGAAGGACATTTCCTCGCACTTCTTCAAAAGGGTGAAAAACAGGAAGAAGGAAAGAGACTTCCGGAGAGTGGGAAGAACAAGAAGCTTCCGGAAGAATTGGAAGAATTTCTTGGTCATATCGATCGAAAATTCGATTCCTCTCGCATGGATCTGCGTGGAGAGAAAGTATATTATATGCCGGAAGGACTTCCGACACTTCGTGGAATCCGTTTCTTAAGAACAGGTCTACTGATGGGTGAACTGAAGAAGAATCGTTTTGAGCCGAGTCAGGCACTGGCGATGAATCTGAAGAAGGAAGAATATGATCAGGTGATCGATCTTCCATTAGAAGACGAACGCGTTATGAAATATCTGAAAGGTGAGACTTTGGATGTAGAGGATCTTGTGAAGCCGAAAGACAAGGGATGGTATCTGATCTGTGTGGATGGATATCCGCTTGGCTTTGGAAAGCTTGTGAATCAGATGCTTAAGAATAAGTACCTTCCGGGATGGCGGTGGAACTCATGAAACTGAGACTGGATAAATATCTGGCAGACATGGGAATCGGAACACGTACAGAAGTGAAGAAAGCAATCACAAAAGGACAGGTTCGAGTGAATGAAGAGACGGTAAACGTCCGGAGATCAAGATTGACACAGAAAGAGATCATGTGTTTTACCAGGGACAGACGGTTGCTTATGCAGAATATGAATATTACATGTTAAATAAGCCGGCCGGTGTAGTTTCAGCAACGGAAGATAAAAAGGACAGTACGGTATTAGATTTGATTGATGAAAAGCAGAGAAAGGATCTCTTTCCTGTCGGAAGATTAGATAAAGACACAGAGGGACTTTTACTGATCACAAATGATGGCGAACTTGCACATCAGCTTTTGTCACCGAAGAAGCATGTAGATAAAGTCTATTTCGCCAAAATCGATGGAAAAGTTACGGAAGAAGATGTGAGAAGATTTGCAGAAGGACTTGAAATCGGGGAAGAGAAACCGACACTTCCGGCTCATCTGGAAATTCTGAAAAGTGAAGAGATTTCCGAAATCCGACTGACGATCAGAGAGGGAAAGTTTCATCAGGTGAAACGAATGTTCCATGCAGTCGGAAAAGAGGTTATTTATCTGAAACGCCTGCAGATGGGGAGCCTTGTACTTGATCCGCGGCTTGCATTAGGAGAATATCGAGAATTAACAGGACAGGAACTGGAAGCATTGCGTGACTGTTCATTATTACGTTAAACAGGGAGAAAGCATGAAAGGAAATTTTTTACCAATTACCAGAGAAGAGATGAAAGAGAGAGGATGGGATCAGGTAGATTTTGTCTATGTATCAGGAGATGCCTATGTCGATCATCCATCTTTTGGTCACGCAATCATTACACGTCTTCTGGAATCCAGAGGATATCGTGTTGGGATTATTGCACAGCCGGACTGGCGTAAGCCGGAGAGCGTGCAGGTGTTCGGAGAACCAAGACTTGGATTTCTTGTCTCTGCAGGAAATATGGATTCTATGGTAAATCATTATTCTGTATCCAAAAAGAGAAGAAAGACAGACGCCTATACACCGGGCGGCGAGATGGGAAAACGACCGGACTATGCCTGCGTAGTATATGGAAATCTGATTCGTCAGACTTATAAAAAGACACCGATCATTTGGGCGGTATCGAAGCAAGTCTTCGAAGAATGGCACACTATGATTACTGGTCAGACAAGCTGAAACGTTCTGTACTGCTCGATTCGGGTGCAGATGTGATTTCTTATGGAATGGGCGAACATTCAATCGTAGAGCTTGCAGAAGCACTGGATGCCGGGATACCGGTTGAGGATATCACGTATATAGCCGGTACGGTTGTAAAAACGAAGTCATTAGACAGTATTTATGATGCGGAAATCCTTCCGTCCTTTGAAGACCTCAAAGCGGACAAGATGAATTATGCCCGCAGCTTTTACACACAGTATCTGAATACGGATGCATTTAACGGAAAACGTCTTGTAGAACCGTATTCTGAACATCTGTATGTAGTACAGAATCCGCCGGCAACACCACTGACACAGATGGAGATGAGATGTTTACTCCCTTCCTTATCAGAGGACTTACATCCGTCTTACGAGGCAAAAGGCGGAGTTCCTGCAATCAAGGAGATTAAATTCAGTCTGATCAGCAACAGAGGATGTTTTGGAGGATGCAGTTTTTGCGCATTGACGTTCCATCAGGGAAGAATTGTCCAGGTAAGA
>ENA-OQCX01001521-OQCX01001521.1-human-gut-metagenome-genome-assembly--contig:-NODE-1521-length-10441-cov-2.483324_pt1 | contig 10441 bp, 10 predicted proteins | sample MGYA00242762_ERZ504587 | MGnify/ENA primary metagenome ERZ504587 (study PRJEB26092, sample SAMD00036337) | human gut metagenome | host: Homo sapiens | study: EMG produced TPA metagenomics assembly of...
GTAAACAAACCAGTGGGTTGATCAACGCGGTTTGACGGGGGTTTTGCGGATGGTACAGGGAAGGCCATCTGCGGGCCGGGACCGCACAGTAAACCGGAAAACTAAATATAAACGCAGAAGATAATTACGCGTTAGCAGCCTAAGGGCTGCTTGTCGGCAGGAGGTTGCTCACAGCTTCCCCAACCGGCATCAAATCCTGTGAGGCACTCTGTGCCAAAGCTTTGCGGCGGCAGAAGAACTTATGAAGCTACTGAGGCTGTGAACCTGTCATTAGGTGCACAGTTGAGGGAATGTCAAAATAATGACTGTGATGGGAGATGCCTTGATGAATAGGCTTTCGGACAGGGGTTCGATTCCCCTCAGGTCCATCGTAAAGAGCTCGATTTTATCGGGCTTTTTTGTTGTGTAAATTTCATCAATTAAAATTTGCAAAGCTTGTTTTATCGTTGTGGACTTCTGGCAAAAAATGTGTTAAAATAAAATGCGTATTTAGTAACATTGGATAACATAACGAAGAGGAGGAAGTTTATGTTTAAGAAAAAAATGAAACAGATCGGTGCTATGGCCATGGCTGCAAGCATGATTCTGGGTTCTGTACAGCTTCCGCCGCTCAACTTAAATGCGGCAGATAATACAAACCTGGCATTGAGTGCGACTGCAACAGCATCCAACTCAGAAATAGCGAAGTATGATATTACAAAGATCAATGATGGCAAAAAGGATACGAGATGGGCACATAGTGAAAATAATACTTCGTGGGCACAGCTTGCATGGAATGAGACGAAAACCATGAAAAGTTTTGTCATTTACTGGGAGCGTAATAATGCAGTTAATTATACACTGCAGGTATCAGATGATGGTCAGAACTGGACAGATGTCTATACTGCGAAACAGGCACCGGCAACGACAACAGATAAGATTACACTGGATACTGCTGTTACCGGAAAGTTCCTGAGATTGAATGTCACCAAGATTGAGCCGACAAATGGAGGAGTTACCTGGAATGCGGTATCTGTATGGGAATTACAGGTATATGAAGGAGATCTTCCAGATGACAGAACACAGGCTGCCAAAATTGCAGATTCTATGACTGCTCCGACCGTTACAGCAGATACGACAAAGATCACGATGCCGACAGTGCCGGAAGGGTATAAGGTAGAGTTTGATGCAGACTATGAGCAGGTCATCGGAAGCGACGGTACGGTTTACAAACCGCTTCAGAGCAGGACTGTAAAAGGATTTTATCAGGTCAGCAATGCAGACGGCACAGATAAAGCGCAGTCTGCTGAATTTACGGTCACTGTTCCTGGACGGTACACGGATGCAGAAGGTGCCAATGCAAAACCGGATGTTATCCCGGCACTGCAGGAGTGGCATGGTGAGTCTGGTGATTTTGTGATCCAGAGCAGCAGTAAGATTGTTTATGCAGATGGACTGGAAGCAACGGCAAAACAGTTTGCGCAGATTATAAAGATATCACCGGAAACGCTATCCAGACAGTAAAAGGCAGCGAAGCTGATGCAAAAAAAGGCGATTTTATCTGACACTGAACAGCACAGATCAGGGACTGGATAAAGAAGGCTATATCATGACGATCGGCGACAGTGTGAAGATCGAAGCAGAAGAAGCAGCCGGCGCATACTGGGGTGTGATCAGTGCACTGCAGATCTTAAAACAGAATAAAACAACGATTCCGAAAGGTATCACAAGAGATTATCCGAAGTACGAAGTGCGTGGATTCATGCTGGATGTCGGAAGAAAATCTTTTGATTTCAATACGGTAAAAGAATTTGCAAAGAATATGGCATGGTACAAGATGAACAACTTCCATCTGCACCTGTCCGATAACCTGATCTTCCTGGAAGATTATCCGACAATGCAGGATGCCATCGACAATGCATATGCAGGTTTCCGTCTGGAATCTGCGATTCCAAATCTGACATCAAAAGATACATACTATACAAAAGATGAGTTCCGTTCTTTCATCAAAGACAGCAGAACCATGGGTGTCAATATCATTCCGGAATTTGATATGCCGGCACATGCCCTGGCGATCACAAGAGCATTCCCAAGCCTTATGACAAAAGAAGCAGGCGGTGCCCACAGCTACCTGATCGAAGAACTGGATATCCGAAAAGATGGTGCACTGGAGGCAGCAAAATCCGTGTGGGCACAGTACTTAGATGGTAATGACCCGGTATTTGACAAAGACACTACGGTACATATCGGAACAGACGAGTTCCACGGAAACGGCGGAAACGAATACTTCAGAAGTTTTTCAGATTCTATGATTAAGTACATCCAGGGAACAGGACGCAACGTGCGTATGTGGGGAAGCCTTTCTAATAAGAGCGGTACGACTCCGGTTGCATCTGAAAATGTACAGTTAAATATCTGGAACACCGGATATGCAAATCCGAAGAATATGTATGATATGGGATATGACCTGATCAATACGCTGGAAGGAAGTCTTTACATTGTACCTTCCGCAGGATACTATTCAGACTACCTGAATTCTCAGAGCCTTTACAACAACTGGGTACCGAACAACTTCAGCGGAACTGTTTTAAAAGCCGGAGACAAGCAGGTGCTTGGCGGTACTTATGCGATCTGGAATGACCAGATCGATACACGTGGAAATGGTATCACAGAATACGATGACTTTGACCGCTTCTTCCAGCCACTGCCATCCTTAAGTGAGAAGATGTGGGGAGAAGGAACGGACAGAACTTATGCTCAGATGCGTGCGGTAGCAGAAAAAGTAGATACAGCACCAAATACAAATCCATATTATGAGGCAGACTCTATAGGCAAAGATGTTCTCGAATATTCTTTCGATGACAAAAAAGTTTACGATGAATCTGGTAATAACAACGATTCGGTAAGCACGAAAAATGTAGAGGAAGTAGCAGGCAAGAGCGGAAATGCAGTGAAGCTGAATGGCAAAGAAAGCTATGTAGAGACACCGGTAGATATGGTTGGACCGACCAGCGGCAAAGAAGCAGGAGCAAGTATTTCCATGTGGGTGAAGAGAGATGCTGACAGCGATGACAGTGAGCAGGTTCTCTGTGAAACCAATACAAAATTCAACACCTATGCGATCAAAGCAGTGCAGAAGAATACAGGAAAAGTCGGCTTCTCAAGAGAAGGCTATGATTATTCCTTTAATTACAAGCTGCCAAAAAGACAAATGGGTATATCTGACGATCAATGGTTACAAAGACAGAGCAGAGCTTTATGTAAATAATGAATTTGTGTCAAATGCAACACTGGATAATGAGACAAAGACAAGCGGTTCAAAGGTTGCTACACTTGTACTTCCGGTTGAATATATCGGAAGTAAGACAAACAGCTTTAAAGGACTGGTAGACGAACTGACAGTAAGCGTAGATCCGTCAGGAGCATCTGAAACTGCCACACCGCTTTTAAGAGATGGATGGACCGTATCTGCCTGCACAGAAGAATCAGCCGGATCGGCAAATAAAGCAATTGATGGTGACAGTTCTACCTTCTGGCATACAAACTGGAGTGCAAATGATGTAATTTCATCTTCTCACAATCATTATTTTGAAGTAACACTGCCGAAAGTACAGACAATCGACAAACTGAGCTATCTGCCGCGACAGGACAACACAAACGGTCGTATTTTCAAATATGATATCGTTGTTACAAAAGCAGACGGAACCGCGACAACCGTTGTAACAGACGGTACCTGGGCAAATGACACAACAGAAAAATTTGCAACATTTGATCCGATCGAAGCAAAGAAAGTGAAACTCGTCATTAAAGATGCAGGAAGTGACAATGCCGGAAAACACGGAACTATCGCAGAACTGAATCTGTATGCTGCATATACAAAAGCAGATCTGCAGACAGCATATAACAGCTATGCAAACTATAATAGTGAAGATTATACAGGAAAGAGCTGGGCATTCTTCGTGGATGCACTGGCAAATGCAAAAAGCGTGCTGGATAATGCAAACAGTACAGCAGCAAAATATTCACAGGCATATGCAAGCCTGCAGAACACAGCGTCACAGCTGGAAAGCGTAAAAGATAAACTGACAAGAGTTTTTGCAGGATATCAGAATCTGGATGTTAGTGGATATAGCAAGACAAGTGTTGCAAATTATCAGAAAAAATTAAAAGAAAGTAGAAGACCTGCTGAAAAACGGAAATGCAACAGGAGCACAGTATACGGCAGCACTTACAGCATTGAAAGAAGCAAAAGCAGCGCTGACTACAAAAGAAGAGCCGGCTCCGACACCAAATCCGACACCAAATCCGACACCAAATCCGACGCCAAATCCGACACCGGGCAACAATCAGACGGCAAGTGTACCGGCCAAGGGAAGCAAGTTCACAGACAAAAAGACAGGTCTTGTATACAAAGTAACCAGGTCCGATGCGAAGAATGGTACCGTAACGGTAACGGGAACAACCGCTGCGAAGAAGAATGCGAAGAAAGTTACCATCCCGGCAACGGCAGTAAAAGATGGTTATACATTTAAAGTAACCGCGATTTCTGCAAAAGCATTCCAGAACAGAAAGAAATTAAGCAGCGTAGTGATCGGTGCGAACGTTACGAAGATCGGTGCGAAAGCATTCTTCAAAGATGCGAAACTGAAAAGTATTACCTTCAAAGGCAATAAAGCAGTGAAAGCAGGAAAAAATGCATTCAAGGGAATCAAAGCAAATGCAAAAGTAACTGTTCCGTATAAGATCAGTAAGAAGAATCTGAATAAGATCAAGAAAGCGCTTAAGAGTGCCGGAAAGAAAGTAGTAATCAAAAAGAAAGATATTGTAATACCATATTAAAAACAGGAAAGCAGAAAATGCAGGCAGATGATTCTGTCTGCATTCTGTATGCAGATGCAGCCGCAGTCAGTGGTGGTTCTTCCGGTTTTGAGATGAATATTCACAAAACGGACATAATTCTCTGTTACGATGAAAAAAACGAAAGTGACAGGTGGGAGAGAAGATGGACAAACTGAAGATTTTAGTAGTAGATGATGAGAGCAGAATGCGCAAACTGGTAAAAAGACTTTCTGACTAAGAAAAACTTTGAGGTTCTGGAAGCGGAAAACGGGGCGGATGCGATCGATGTATTTTTGCGGACAAAGACATTGCGCTGGTGATCCTGGATGTGATGATGCCGAAGATGGATGGATGGCAGGTGTGCAGGGAAATCCGGCAGTATTCCAAAGTACCGATCATCATGCTGACAGCAAGGGCAGATGAAAGAGATGAGCTGCTTGGATTTGAACTTGGCGTAGATGAGTACATTTCCAAACCCTTCAGTCCTAAGATCCTCGTTGCCCGTGTGGAGGCGATTCTGCGCAGGACAAATAGCCTGGCGGCAGAAGAAATCTTAAGAGCCGGTACGATTGAAGTAAACAAAGCAGCACATCAGGTACTGGTAGATGGCAAGAGCGTAGAACTCAGTTACAAAGAATTTGAACTGCTGAGTTATTTCATGGAAAATCAGGGGATTGCGTTATCCAGAGAGAAAATCCTGAACAGCGTCTGGAACTATGACTATTTCGGAGATGCAAGAACCATTGATACTCATGTAAAAAAATTAAGGAGCAAACTTGGCAAAAGTGCGGATTACATCAAGACCATCTGGGGCATGGGATACAAATTTGAGGTAGATGAACAATGAGAAAATCCTTAAAGACACAGATTGCGGTACTTTTTATCGGAGTGATCGGATTTGTGTTTCTGGCAAACTGGTGTACGAACAATTTTTTGCTGGAGCGTTATTATGTAGCGAAGAAAGAAGCGGCATTGCAGCACATTTACGATGCTATGAATAAGGTGGAAGACGAGGATGATTATCTGACAGATGAATTTGCAGATAATCTCTCGGAATTTTGTACACGTTACAATTTAAGTGCGATCATTTTGACGGATGAGTTTGTGCCGCTTTATGGTACGGAGAATTATCAGAAGCAGGAACTTCAGGGGCGGCTCTGGGGTTATCTGATGGGAATTGATAAATCAGAAACAGAGGTACTCAAAGAAACCGATGATTATGCGATCCAGAAAACAAAAGATTTCAAAGAAAATGTAGATTATCTGGAAATGTGGGGCGAATTTAATACCGGTTATTACTTTATGATGCGTGTTCCGATGGACAGTATCCGAGACAGCGTGCGTACCTCAAATGAATTTCTGGGATATTTTATCATCATCGGCCTGGCAGTCAGCATGATCCTGATTTCCTGGATGTCACGTAAGATAACGACGCCGCTGCAGGAACTGACAGAGCTTTCCAAACGCATGGCAGACCTTGATTTTGACGCAAAATATACGAGCGGCGGACAGAATGAGATCGGGCAGCTTGGCGAGCATTTCAATCAGATGTCCGAGACGCTGGAGCGGACGATTTCAGAACTGAAAACGGCAAACAATCAGCTTCAGAGTGATATTGAGGAAAAGATACAGATTGATGAGATGAGAAAAGAATTTCTCTCCAATGTATCGCATGAACTGAAAACACCGATCGCGCTGATCCAGGGATATGCAGAAGGACTGAAGGAATGTATCAATGATGATGCAGAAAGCCGTGATTTTTACTGCGAAGTGATCATGGATGAAGCGGCGAAGATGAATAATATGGTCAGGAAACTGCTGACACTGAATCATCTTGAATCAGGCAAAGATGCCATTGTTTTTGAACGTTTTGATCTGACTAAACTGATTCACAGCGTGGTAAATTCCGCAGAACTGCTGGCAGATCAGAAAGGTGCAAAAATCTTATTCGATGAAACAGAAAGTTATTATGTCTGGGCGGATGAATTTAAGACCGAAGAAGTCGTGACAAATTTTGTTTCCAATGCCATCAATCATGTGGATTTCGATAAAGTGATCGAGATAAAGATGCGAAAAGAGAACGGCAAGATACACACCAGCGTATTTAATACCGGTGTGCCGATTCCGGAAGCAGATATCGATAAGATCTGGATCAAATTTTATAAAGTAGATAAAGCCAGAACAAGAGAATATGGCGGCAGCGGCATCGGACTGTCGATCGTCAAGGCGATCATGGATTCCATGCATCAGAAATTTGGCGTCAGAAATTATGACAACGGTGTGGAGTTCTGGTTTGAACTGGAAGCGGACAATGGCAGAAAAATGCAAAGCGAAAGGGCAGAAGAACTGACAAAACTGCCGAAAAAGAAAGGAGAGGAGAACGGGGAGAATGAACTGTAATTATGTAGTCTGCGAGTGTACCGGAACAACAGCGGGGCAGATTGAGCAGGCAGTGCAGCAGGGAGACCGGACGTTTGAAGAAGTCAAAGAGCGGCTTGGTGTGGGAAAACAATGCATAAAATGCAAGGATCTGATATCGCTGCTTATCGAAAGTTATACAGAAGATATTGAAGAATAAAATAATCCGTATGTTATATTTTACAGCAATGTTAAAAAACGGGAAAAAGATATATACAAAATATACAAAATCAGATATAATGAAGCAGTATTGTAAGGGAAAAACAGAGAGAAAAAATCAGAGATAAGGAAAGGAGACATTATGAAAAAGAAAAAATGTATAGCAGCAGGAGCTCTGGCGGCATTTCTGCTGTGTGAAAGTCTGTTTACACCAAATCTTGCCGGAATGGGAGCCGGTCTTTTGCAGGTGCAGGCAGCAGCAGCGAATGTGGCACTGAACAAAGAAGTGACTTCTTCCGCAAATGAATCGTCACCTGGAGTGCCGATAAGGCAGTTGATGGTGACAAGGAATCGGATGAGGGAAGATGGTCATCCGGTGATATGGGAACCAACCGCGATAATCCGCAGTGGCTGGTGATCGACCTTGCAGCCCAAAAGACGGATGTGGAATCGATCAGTGTTTATTTTAATAAAAAAGCCTGGAGTACCGAATATCAGATACAGACCAGTGATTCCAATGCATCCGATGCACAGTGGGATACAGTCTACGAAATGTCACGTGCCAGTGCGGATGTACAGCGAAATGATCCGGATGAGATCCAGGCATCTGATTTAAGCAGCAGTGCACTGAAGCGTTATGTGCGATTTTATTTTAAAAAAGGCAATATAAATGGCTGGAAGTGTATCTCTGTGCGTGAAATTGAGATTATGGGAACACAGAGCGGCAGGATTGAAACAGCAGCAGGTGTATTAAAAAATATTCCGGCTGCGATGACGGTAGAATCCGGAGAAGACCAGCTTTCCCTTCCGTCAGATTCTGAAAATTATGATATTTCCATTCATGGAAGTGAGGCAGACCAGATTCTTGGAACCGATGGAAAAGCAGCAGCCCTGCGCATCAGTGACCGTTCTTTCAATGTGATTTTAAAAGCAGTCAATAAAAGCAATCCACAGGATACCGCGAAGAAAAATGTGACCGTAACCGTAAAAGGCAATACAGACCGATATCCGGAACTGTTCAAAAAAGTAACAAATCCAAACCCGATGCCAAAAGTGCTGCCGACCATTCAGGAATGGTATGGCTACGAAGGCAATTTCGAACTGACAGGGCAGTCGAGGATCGTGGTAAACGATGCGGCAGGGGTTGGCGCGGAAACAGCAGCGAAAGAAATGCAGAGTGATATCCACGATATCTGCGGTCTGGATCTGGAAATTGTAAAAGGAACAAGTGCCGGTGCACAGGATATTTATCTGGAATCACAGACAGAAGATACCTATGGTACCGGAAAAGAAGGATATCTGCTGGTAAATGGAGAAGAAGGAATTAAGATTTATTCCTCTGCAAAGACCGGACTTCTCTATGGAACGGTGACGGTAGAGCAGATGCTTTATCAGGATGACGAACATAAGTCAGTGCCAAAGGGCGTGATCCGGGATTATCCATTGTATGAGATGCGCGGCATTATGTTTGACATTGCACGTATTCCTACAAGAATGCCGTTTTTGAATGATTATACGAAGATCATGAAATGGTACAAATTAAATGAAATGCAGCTTCATATCAATGATAACCAGTGGTCACAGCCGCCATATTCAGCAAACTATGAAGACTGGGCAGAGACAGAAGCATCGCACAGACTGCAGTCCGAGCTCTTCCCATCTCTGGCAGCGCAGAAATCCAAATTTGTAAGACCGGCGACAGTGCTGATCGCTATGACTACTATTATAATGTACATACTGGTAAAAATGGCGAGCTTTACTATACCAAAGATGAATTCCGCAAGATGAATGAAGAAGCAAAAGCGCGTGGCATTCAGGTTGTGGCAGAGCTGGACACACCGGGACATTCCGCAGCTTATACAAAATATGTTCATGATCATCAGGAAGAAGTGATCAAATCACTTGTAAAATACGGCTATCTGAAGGCAGCAGATTATCTGAATGCAGATGGAAATGTAAAACAGGGAGCTTCTTTCTACATTCACAACCCTGGCAACTGGGAACTCCTGGCACTGGACGATCAGAGCAGCAATGCACAGATCAGACAGAATGCAGTCAATGCAAAGATTTTTATGAAAGCACTGTTTGATGAATATCTCGGAGGAATTGACGGGATGGAAGCTGTTTTTGATGCAAAAAATGTCAATGCAGGTGTAGATGAATACTGGGATAAGAGTGGAGGCAATAAAGAAGCTTTCCGTCGCTATATGAACGAGATGTACAGCTATCTGCATGACACATATAGTGTAGAAGTAGAAATGTGGGGAGCATTACAGGTCTTACAGGGCAGCACCACGGTAAATAACAATATTATTCTGAATATGTGGTCCTACTCAGAAGACAGTCCGACAGCCAGGCTGGCAGAGGCTTCCGCCTTGTCAATGTGCCGCAGACGTACCTTTATAATACACCGGGACGTTACCACAAAGATATGATCCAGGAAAACAATCTTTTCTATAACTGGGATCCGTCCATTTTCAGCGGCGGAGTCAAAACGGAAAAAGGTGATCCGCAGGTACTTGGAGCAAAAACAGCACTCTGGGGTGATGAGAACCGCGAGGGTATCACAGAAGCTGATCTCAATGAGCGTTATCTGCGTGCGGCAGCCATGGTGTCACAGAAAACATGGGGAAGCGACAAAGAAACAAGCTTTGTAAGTTATGAGCAGACTTTCGATGCACTGAGAGAAGGACCGGGAACAGCAATTTCATATGAGATCGAAAGTGCTTCTGATGTAGTGGCAGACTATGATTTTGCAAACTTGTCCGCAGATGGAAAAACGATTTACGATGCCAGCGGAAATGGATACGATGGACAGGTAACCGGTGGTGTGAAAACCGAAAAAGATGGAGAAACCTATCTGAAATTTGATGGAAATACAGTCATTGAGACACCGCTTACGACTTTGGGATATCCGTATACGATGAGTTTTGATATCTATATGGACGGAACAGAAAACAATACGAAAGAATCTTCTCTGTTCTCCGGATATGACGCAGACTTCAGGTGGCAGGTATCAACGGTTCCTTAAGCCTGAACCTGATTA
>ENA-OQCX01001522-OQCX01001522.1-human-gut-metagenome-genome-assembly--contig:-NODE-1522-length-10432-cov-2.347113_pt1 | contig 10432 bp, 8 predicted proteins | sample MGYA00242762_ERZ504587 | MGnify/ENA primary metagenome ERZ504587 (study PRJEB26092, sample SAMD00036337) | human gut metagenome | host: Homo sapiens | study: EMG produced TPA metagenomics assembly of...
TCCAAAACAGGCGAAAGGCTGGTTAAAAAGAGAAGTTATCCGCATTGTCACGCCGGGAACGAATCTGGATACCAACGCCATGGATGAGACAAAGCACAATTATCTGATGGCGATCGTGTGCATGGCAGATCGTTTTGGCGTGTCCATTGCCGATATTTCCACCGGTGATTATCTGGTGACGGAAGTGGACGGATGCAGAAAACTGTTAGATGAAATCACAAAATTTGCACCGACCGAGATCATCTGCAACGATTCCTTTTTTGTCAGCGGTGTGGATGTAGAGGATCTGAAAAACCGTCTTGGAATTGCAGTCAATGCCCTGGAAAACTGGTATTTTGGTGATGAACGCTGTAAGAAGACGCTGCTGGACCACTTTCACGTTTCCAGCCTGGCAGGACTCGGGCTTGGTGAGCTGAACTGCGGGATTATCGCAGCCGGTGCACTGCTTCAGTATCTGATGGAAACACAGAAAACAGCGATCGCAAACCTGACTTCGTTAAATACTTATTTTGCCGGAAAATACATGGTGATCGACAGCTCAACCAGAAGAAACCTGGAGCTTTGTGAAACTCTGCGTGAAAAACAGAAAAGGGGTTCGCTTCTCTGGGTTCTCGATAAGACAAAGACAGCGATGGGGGCAAGACTTCTGCGTTCCTTTATTGAGCAGCCGCTGATCGACAAGGAAGAAATAGCAAACAGACTGGAAGCCGTCGGAGAATTAAAAGACAATGCGATCTGCAGGGAAGAACTGCGAGAATATCTTTCTCCGGTCTATGACCTCGAGCGTCTGATCAGTAAAATCAGCTACAAGACTGCAAATCCAAGAGATCTGATCGCATTCGGCACATCTCTGTCCATGCTGCCGCATATCAAATACATTTTATCTACGATGAAATCTCCGCTTCTTGTGGAAGTATGCGGGCAGATGGATGAACTTCGGGATGTGTGTGATCTGATCGACCGGGCAATTATGGAGGAGCCGCCGATCCAGATCAAAGACGGCGGTATCATCAAAGAAGGCTATAACGAAGAAATCGACCGTCTGCGTGCCGCAAAGACAGAAGGCAAGACCTGGCTGGCACAGCTAGAAGCCAAAGAACGTGAAAATACCGGCATCAAAAACCTGAAGATCAAATACAACAAGGTGTTTGGCTATTATCTGGAAGTGACAAACTCTTTTAAAGATATGGTTCCGGATTACTATACAAGAAAACAGACACTCACAAATGCTGAACGTTATATCACGCCGGAATTAAAAGAGCTGGAGGACATCATTCTCGGAGCGGAGGACAAGCTCTTTTCTTTGGAATACAATCTGTTTTCCGATGTAAGGGAACAGATCGCAAAAGAGGTAGAACGCATTCAGAAGACCGCAAAAGCAGTAGCGGCAATCGATGTCTTCGCTTCTTTGGCACTGGTTGCGGAACGTAATAACTATGTCTGCCCGAAAATGAATGAAAAAGGCGTGATCGATATCAAGAACGGCCGTCATCCGGTAGTTGAACAGATGATCGAAAACGATATGTTCATTGCAAACGATACTTACCTTGACAACAGCAAAAATCGTATTTCCATCATTACCGGTCCAAACATGGCAGGTAAATCAACATACATGCGTCAGAGTGCCCTGATTGTTTTGATGGCTCAGATTGGCAGCTTTGTCCCGGCATCTTCTGCGAAGATCGGCATTGTAGACCGTATTTTTACAAGGGTCGGAGCTTCCGATGACCTGGCAAGCGGACAAAGCACTTTTATGGTAGAAATGACGGAGGTTGCCAATATTCTTCGAAATGCAACTTCGAACAGTCTTCTGATCCTGGATGAGATCGGACGTGGAACAAGCACTTTTGACGGGCTTTCGATTGCCTGGGCGGTGGTTGAGCATATCGCAAATACAAGACTTCTCGGGGCAAAAACACTTTTCGCAACGCATTACCATGAACTGACCGAATTGCAGGGCAAATTATCGGGCGTGAACAATTACTGCATTGCTGTAAAAGAAAAGGGCGATGATATTGTATTTCTTCGAAAGATCGTAAAAGGCGGTGCGGATAAGAGTTATGGTATCCAGGTCGCAAAACTTGCCGGTGTTCCGGATTCCGTGATCGAACGTGCAAAAGAGCTGGTAGAAGAATTAAGTGATGCGGATATTACAGAGCGTGCAAAAGAGATTGAGGCAGCAGGCAGTGCACCGCAGGCAAAAACGGCGACAAAAGTCCGTAACCGTCCAAAAACCTACGATCAGGTTGATATGGGCAGATGGCACTGTTTGACACTGCAAAAGATGAGGATATTTTAAAAGAATTAAGTGAGATGGAGATTGCTTCCATGACACCGCTGGAAGCGTTAAATACATTGAACCGTCTGCAGAGCAAACTGAAGAACCGTTGGAGTGTAACAGGCGTACAGGGATGATAGTATGAAGAATATTGCAGTATTAGATGAAAGTACCATTGATAAAATCGCAGCGGGAGAGGTGATCGAGCGTCCTTCTTCTGTGGTCAAAGATTGGTAGAAAATGCCATCGATGCCGGAGCGACTGCCATAACGGCCGAGATCAAAGACGGTGGGATCTCACTGATCCGGATCACCGATAACGGCGAGGGCATTGCAAAAGATCAGATCGCAACCGCTTTTCTGCGTCATGCGACCAGTAAGATCACGAAGTGGAGGATCTGCTTTCCGTATCTTCACTTGGATTTCGCGGTGAGGCGTTATCGAGCATTGCCGCAGTCTGCCAGGTGGAAGTGATCACCAAGACGGCCGGCACACTGCTTGGGACCAGATACCGCATTGAAGGCGGGCAGGAGATTTTAACAGAAGAGATTGGTGCACCGGAGGGAACGACGTTCCTGGTCAATAATATTTTTTATAATACACCGGCAAGAAAAAAGTTTTTAAAATCTGCGATGACAGAGGCCGGATACATCAGCGAACTGATGGAACGCATGGCTCTTTCACATCCGGAAATCGCGTTCAAATTTATCAATAACCGACAGACCAGGCTGCACACATCAGGCAACCATAACCTGAAGGATATTATTTATGGTATTTATGGAAGGGATATTGCGGCCAATCTGCTTCCAGTAAAAGCAGAAGGAGCATTTGGCAGGCTGGAGGGATTTGTCGGAAAGCCGGTGATCTCCAGAGGCAACCGCAATTTTGAAAACTATTTTGTTAATGGAAGATATGTAAAAAGCAAGATCATCACAAAAGCGATCGAGGATGCCTATAAGACATTTATGATGCAGCATAAATATCCGTTCACGGCACTGCACTTTACGATACCGGGGGATCTTCTGGATGTCAACGTTCATCCAACCAAACTGGAACTGCGTTTTTCCAATCAGGAAGAAATCTACCAGATCGTATATGATACTGTACGGCAGGCACTCTCATCCAGAGAACTGATCCCGGATGTCGGTGTGGACAGGGAGCCGAAAAAGGCAGAATTGCCAAAATATAAAAAGCCGGCACAGGTTCCGGAGCCATTTCAGATCCCAAAGGCAAAACCACAGTCCTCTTTTACGGCACATGTGATACGGGAGAGTGCATCTTCTTACACAGTATTGCCAAAAGCAGAAAAAGCTCCGCGCCCGCTGCCGCAGATGTTTCAGAAACAAAATACAGAGCCAGCATCAAAGAGCGTACCAGAAACCGAAAAAGGCGAAGTGTCTGAAACAGCAACAAAACCAGAGAAACCGTTTGAACAGGAAATCACCAGAGAAATTCAGAAAGCAGAACAGATGGAGCTTTTTGATGATAAGCTTTTATCGCAGCAGAATGTGAAGCAGCATACGGTCATCGGACAAGTGTTCGATACTTACTGGATCGTGCAGTTTCAGGATAAGATGTATCTGATCGACCAGCATGCGGCTCATGAAAAGGTTTTATATGAGCAGACGATGAAACGATTAAAAGATCATACGTTTACGTCGCAGCGGATCAGTCCGCCGGTCATTCTGACGCTGAGTCTTAAAGAGGAGGAAGCTTTAAAAATGCACATGGATGTTTTTGAAAAGCTTGGCTTTGAGATAGAACCGTTCGGCGGCATGGAATATGCCTCAGTGCAATTCCGGACAATCTGTTCGGTATTACGGAACGTTCTCTGTTTCTGGAGATTTTAGATGGTCTGGTAGACCAGTCGGTCAGGGGCACGCCGCAGAGTGTTTTAGAAAAGGTGGCTTCGATGTCCTGCAAGGCAGCAGTCAAGGGAAATCACCGTATGAGTACAAAAGAAGCGCATGCTCTGATTGATGAGCTGCTGACGCTGGATAATCCATACAATTGCCCACATGGGCGGCCGACGATCATTTCCATGTCAAAATACGAGCTGGAGAAGAAATTTAAGAGAATTGTATAGAAACGGGGGAGTTATATTTTATGACAAAGAAACCACTGATCATTCTGACCGGACCGACGGCGGTCGGGAAAACGGCACTTTCTCTGTCTCTTGCAGAGCGTGTGAACGGGGAGATCATCTCAGCAGATTCTATGCAGGTTTACCGCGGCATGGATATTGGCTCAGCAAAAATCATGCCGGAAGAACAAAAAGGAATTCCTCATCATCTGATTGATGTGTTAGATCCGGATGATGAGTTTCATGTCGTGCGCTTCGTGCAGATGGCAAAGGCAGCGATGGAAGACATCCGAAGCAGGGGAAAGCTGCCGATCCTCACAGGAGGAACCGGATTTTACATACAGGCCATACTTTATGATATTGATTTTACGGAAAGCGGAGAGGACGATTCTTACCGAAGCGAGTTGGAGACTTACGCAAAAGAGCAGGGGGCAGAAAAGCTGCATGAGAAATTAAGGGAAGTCGATCCCATTTCCGCCGAGAAGATCCATGCAAATAATGTTAAGCGTGTGATCCGTGCACTGGAATATTATAAACAGACCGGGGAGCCAATCTCCAGGCACAATGAGCAGGAACGGCAGAAGGAATCTCCTTATGCCTTTGCCTATTTTGTATTGAATGACAAACGGGATCGTCTTTACCAGCGTATTGATGAGCGCATTGATGAGATGCTTTTAGAAGGTCTGGTGGCGGAAGTGGAAAAGCTGAAGGAAAAAGGATGCCACCGCGGTATGGTTTCGATGCAGGGACTTGGGTATAAAGAAATCCTGGAGTATCTGGACGGGGAATGTATCTTGAGGAAGCGGTTTATAAATTAAAGAGAGATACGAGACATTTTGCAAAGCGTCAGATCACCTGGTTTAAGCGGGAACGTGATGTGATCTGGGTTGACAAAGATGCTTTTGAATATGATGAAGAAAAATTCTGCAGTATATGCTTGCAGTTTTACAGGAGAGACATGTATGGAATCATTAAAGAATATGTACGAAGAATTTGGCATCTGTGATGCGATTTATGAGTTTGGACAGAAAACGGAGGAAAAATTAAAAGAACGTTTTGATGCAATCGATAAAAATGCAGAGTACAATCAGTTGAAAGTACTGCATGCCATGCAGAAAAACCGTGTCTGTGCAGAACATTTTTCCGGAAGTACCGGATATGGCTACAACGATGATGGAAGGGATACGCTGGAAAAGGTATATGCTGATACATTCCACACGGAAGATGCCCTGGTAAGACCGCAGATCACATGTGGAACCCATGCGATCGCTCTGGCACTGTTCTCTAATTTAAGACCTGGAGATGAACTTTTATCGATCGCCGGAAAGCCGTATGATACGCTCGAAGAAGTGATCGGCATCCGTCCATCCAGAGGTTCTCTTGCCGAATATGGAGTCTCTTACGCACAGGTGGATTTAAAGGAGGATGGTTCTTTTGATTTTGACGGGATCAGAAATGCGATCAATGAGCGGACCAAGGTAGTGACGATCCAGCGTTCGAAAGGCTATCAGACAAGACCGACGCTTTCGGTTGCAAAAATCGGGGAGGCGGTTGCTTTTATAAAAAGTATAAGAGAAGATATCGTATGTATGGTAGACAACTGTTACGGTGAATTTACGGAGCTGAGTGAGCCAACGGATGTCGGTGTGGATATGATGGCCGGCTCTCTGATAAAGAATCCGGGCGGCGGACTGGCACCGGTCGGCGGTTATATCGTCGGAAAAAAAGAATGTGTGGAGAATGCAGCCTGCCGTCTGACGTCTCCGGGACTTGCCAAAGAGGTCGGAGCCTCCCTTGGTATTTTAAATTCTTTTTATCAGGGATTTTTCCTGGCACCGACCGTTACAGCCGGAGCTTTAAAGGGTGCCATTTTGCAGCAAACATTTACGAAGCATGTGGATTTCCGGTGGTTCCGAATGGTTCTGAGAGCCGCCATGATATCATTCAGGCTGTGGAGCTTGGAACAGCAGAAGGTGTGATCGCATTCTGCCGCGGTATCCAGGCAGCAGCACCGGTAGACAGCTACGTGACACCGGAACCTTGGGCGATGCCGGGTTATGACAGCGATGTGATCATGGCAGCAGGAGCTTTTGTTCAGGGATCTTCGATTGAATTAAGTGCGGACGGACCGATCAAAGCGCCGTATGCCGTGTATTTCCAGGGCGGACTTACCTGGCAGCATGCAAAACTGGGCATTTTGATGTCCCTTCAGAAACTCTATGATGCAAAGCTGGTCAAACTGCCTCTCTAGGGTCAAAAGTCCCCAACTATGAGCAAGCTCATGTGGATTTAGACCTTTTGACCCTGGCATCGTAGAATATAAAGAAACACAGAAATGGAACAGCAGTATGAGCAGGAGAAAACAGATGAAACGAATTATAGTCGCAGGCGGAGGTGCAGCAGGATTTATGAGTGCCTTCCATGCAAAATGGCCGGATACAGAAGTAACTATTCTGGAGGCACAGGAAAAGCCTGGGAAAAAACTTCTGACAACCGGCAACGGAAAATGCAACCTGACTTATGCATCCAAAAAACCGGTGATCTCCTATCGTGGAAACGGGCAGGATTTTACAGAAGCTGCCCTGAAAACTTTTGATCAGGAGCGGACTGTGCAATTTTTTGAAGAACTCGGAATGCTGATGCATGAAAAAAACGGCGGAGTGTATCCCTATAGCGATCAGGCACAGACGGTGCAGACGATTTTTCTGGACGCACTGAGGGAACGCGGTGTCAAAATAAAAACACAAGAACGCATTAAAAGTATTCTGCCGCAAAAAAAAGGTGGATTTCTTGTGAAGACAGAAGGATGGCAGTATGAGGCGGATGCCGTGATCCTTGCATGCGGATCAAAAGCGGCACCGGCACTTGGCGGATGTGAGGATGGCTATCAACTGGCAGAAAAACTTGGCCATCCGGTCACAAAGATTGTTCCGGCACTGGTTCCGCTGAAGACAAAAGAAGCCGCTTCCCATGCACTTGCAGGACTTCGAAGTCCTGCAAACGTGAAACTTTTTATTGACGGAAAAAAAGCGGCAGAATCTGAAGGAGAACTTCAGTGGACATCGTATGGAATTTCCGGGATCGTAGTTTTTCAGGTCAGCCGTTTTGCAGCACTTGGACTTTTGGAGAGGAAAAATGTGCAGATTTCTATTGATCTGCTTCCACAGGTGGACAGATGGCATCTTCTTGCAATGTACCAAAAACAGACAAACCGGAGAGCGGAGCATCTTCTGTCCGGAATATTTCCGCAGAAACTTGCAGCTTTTCTGTTAAAACAGACCGGACAGAAAGCAGATACAATTTTACAGGAAGAACCATTTCTTGAAATTCTTGCTCTGGCATCCAATCTGCGCCTTACAGTGACCGGCACGCGTTCATTTGATTATGCACAGGTCTGTGCAGGCGGGATTGATACTGCTTTTGTAAATGCAAAGACCATGGAATCTGAAAAGGTACCAGGACTTTATTTTGCCGGGGAAATCCTGGATGTAGATGGTGCCTGCGGCGGTTATAATCTGCAGTGGGCCTGGAGCAGTGGTTACCTGGCAGGATATCATGCGGCAAACGATCAGAAAGGACAGGTAAAACAGAATGCTTAGAATTTCACAGATAAAGAGAAACGCGGAAAAAGGAGAACAGGGACTGAAACGTGCCGCAGCAAAAGAACTTCGCATCCGGGAGGAAGAAATTCAGAATCTGCGGATCTGCAAACGTTCTCTGGATGCGAGAAAGAAACCGGAACTGTATTATGTCTATACAGTAGATGTAGAAGTAAATGACGAAGAAAAAATACTGCGAAAATGTAAAAGCAATAAGGTTAGCAGAGCAAAAGAAGTCCTCTATGCCCCAGAGCAGAGCGGAACGGTTTTTCTGAAACACCGCCCGGTTGTAATCGGTATGGGACCAGCAGGACTTTTCTGTGCTCTTTCTCTTGCAAGAGCCGGTTTTTCACCAATCCTTTTAGAGAGAGGTATGGATGTTGACCGCCGACAGGATACCGTTGAAACATTCTGGCAGACAGGACAACTGGATGAACGAAGCAATATCCAGTTCGGAGAAGGCGGAGCCGGCACTTTTTCGGATGGAAAACTGAATACAGCAGTAAAAGATGCCACAGGAAGAAATACGTTTGTCCTGAAAACGTTTGTCGAATTTGGTGCACCGGAAGAAATCCTTTGGCTGAACAAACCGCACATCGGAACCGATCTTCTGCGGAAAGTCATTAAAAATATCAGAAATGAGATCCTGAATCTTGGTGGAGAAGTGCATTTTGAAGCACAGGTCACCGATTTTGAAATCCAGAAAGGACAGCTTCAGGCTCTGGTTATCAACGGAAAGGAAAAACTGGAATGTGAAGCGGCCGTTCTGGCAATCGGTCACAGTGCGAGAGACACGTTTGCATTGCTGAAAAATAGACAGTTTACCATGTCACCAAAAGCTTTTGCGGTCGGTGTCCGCATGGAACATCCGCAGCATCTGATCGATCAGTCCCAGTACGGAAAAGAGCGGGGAAGACTTCCGGCTGCAGATTACAAACTGACCTGTCAGCTTCCGAACGGCCGAGGTGTATACTCTTTTTGTATGTGTCCTGGAGGATATGTAGTAAATGCTTCTTCAGAAGAAAAAAGACTTGCAGTAAACGGTATGAGTTATCACAGTCGAAACGGTGACAATGCAAACAGTGCCATTGTTGTTACAGTGACACCGGAGGACTTCCAGGGAGAGGATGTACTTGCCGGTGTGGAATTTCAGAGAAAACTGGAAGCGGCGGCATATGAAGCCGGAGATGGAAAGATCCCTGTACAGCTGTATCGTGATTTCTGCAAAAAACAGGTCAGTGAAGCACTTGGAGAAACCACGCCTTCCATGAAAGGAGCATGGACATTCGGAAATGTAAGAGACTGTTTTCCGAAAGAAATCGGTGACTCCATTGAGCAGGCAGTCAGAGTTTTTGGGAAAAAGATCAGAGGATTTGACAGAGGAGATGCCATTTTATCGGCCATCGAGAGCAGAACGTCCTCTCCGGTACGGATCGAACGGGAAAAAGAGACGCTTCAAAGCAGCGTTTCCGGTATTTATCCATGTGGAGAAGGCGCCGGATATGCCGGAGGGATCACCTCCGCAGCCATGGACGGACTGAAAGTTGCGGAAGCGATTTTAAAAAAATTTAAGATTAAATAGTGTGTACACACTGCAGGATTTATGATACAATATCCTATCGGAAGAAATTGGATATTGCGATGTAATAAGTCAGGGAAGCGTGAGCCGACTACATTTATGACAGAAAACACACGTAAAATGGCTGATTTTCCAGCAGACGAACTACCATATGAAAAATGTGTAAAAAAGGGCGCAGAAGCACTCAGTGATGCAGAGCTTCTCGCCGTTATTTTACGTACCGGCGCAAGAGGTTCCAATGCCCTGGAACTTTCCAGAAAGATACTGGATGCCGGACTTCCGCAAAAAGGACTGCTCGGTCTTTATCATATGAGTATCCCACAGCTTCAGAAGATCCGTGGCATCGGAGAAGTGAAGGCAGTGCAGCTCAAATGTATTGCAGAGCTCTCCAGAAGAATTGCCGGGCAGTCTGTCGGACAATCCCTGAATTTCAAAAATGCATCTACAATCGCAGAATATTTTATGGAAGAAATGCGCCATCTGGAGCAGGAGCAGATGCTTCTTCTGATGCTTGATACGAAATGCCGTCTTCTTGCGAGGCAGTTTATATCAAAGGGCAGTGTAAACTGCTCCGTCATTACGCCGCGTGAGATTTTTTTGCTGGCTCTGCAGCATCATGCGGTTTTTATTATACTTCTGCATAATCATCCAAGCGGAGATCCTTCTCCGAGTGAGGAAGACAAGAGCTTTACAAAACGTATTTCTCTTGGCGGAGAACTGATCGGTATCCGTCTGCTGGATCACATCATTGTAGGCGACAGATGCTACACCAGTTTTCAGGAAATGAAAATCCTTTAAGGCAAGGAGCTTAAGTACATGTCCCCCCCCCCCTTTTCGAAAAAAAATGCGGTATCGATCTTGGCAATGATACCATAAAGATTGCCGATAAAAAGA
>ENA-OQCX01001523-OQCX01001523.1-human-gut-metagenome-genome-assembly--contig:-NODE-1523-length-10428-cov-2.053587_pt1 | contig 10428 bp, 16 predicted proteins | sample MGYA00242762_ERZ504587 | MGnify/ENA primary metagenome ERZ504587 (study PRJEB26092, sample SAMD00036337) | human gut metagenome | host: Homo sapiens | study: EMG produced TPA metagenomics assembly of...
GCAGACGTGCGGCATGGTAAACGCCGCCTTCCTCTCCCAAATGAAGAACGGCTCCTATCTAATCAACACTGCACGCGGCGAGCTCGTCGATCACTTGGCCGTGAAAGAAGCGTTATTTTCCGGCAAACTCGCAGGCGCTGGGTTTGACACCCTCTCCCCAGAGCCCGTCCCGGCGGATCATCCGCTGGTGAGGCTGCCGCCGGAAGTGAGGATCGCGTCGTTTTTTCGCCCCATCTCGGCGGCATCACCGCCAGCAGCTTCTGCCGCGCACACCGGCATATGTGGTCAAACGTTGTGCGCGTTTTCAATGGTTTCCAGCCAGACAGCATTGTAAATGCTCTTTAATGTGCCAAAACAAAAAGCCGCCGCAAAAGCATCTTGGGGATGCTTTTGCGGCGGCGTGCTGTTTCTCAGCCAAACCGGGCGGCATATTGGTGCGGCGTGATGCCATAGGCTTTGCGGAAACAGGTGATAAAATAGGCCTGCGAGCAAAAGCCAGGTAATAGGCCACCATCTTCTGATCGCATTCCCCACGCAGCATCGCCTTTGCGGTTTCGAGCTTCCGCTCAATAATATATTCCCGCAGCGGCTTGCCTACATGCTTTTTAAAAAGCTTTGACAAATAGTCCCCGCTGAGGTTCACAAGCGCCGCCAAATCGGCGAGGCGGATTGATTCATGCAGATTCCGATCAATATAATCCAGGCACTTTCGAATTGCCGCCGGGCAATTGCCACGGGCATTTTCATGCACTAGCCCTGTAATTTCCAAAACAATTTGATTCAGAAAGCTGATGATTTCCTCCCCGGACGTGAATTGATCGATCTGCATAATATAGCGATCAGATAGGTTAAACGCCTGCATCTCATTCAAACCACCCTGGATGGCGTATCTGGTCCCCAACGTCACACAGCACACCGCCCAATACTGCATCTGCCGGATGGAATTGGTGGAAAGGCGGCCCACAACGATGCCTGATTTGATATATTGCCCGAGCAATTGTTTAACCCGCTCAACGTCTCCCTGCTGAATCGCCGATAAAAAAGCGGTTTCTTCCCGGTAAGAGGTATGCGCCATTCCGCTTTCCCGCTGTTCAAAGGATGGATCATCCGCCTGGGGTAGAATCTGGATATTCAGCAGCTCGCCCTGTTTCATTTTCATAACCATCCTTTCGCGCCTCAGGCGGTCTTTGAAATGATCCCTCATTGTGAGGCCATTATACCTAAAATCATGTTGAAAAACAACGGATTATTAAAAGAAAAAGCTGAAAAACAATATGCAACTGCAAGCGCATTCTGCTATTCTAATCACAATAGCTGATTTCATAAAAAAATCGGGAGGGATTTTGAATGATTAGCAAAACCAAATACAAAATTGAAAATAAGGAGATTGAAAAAATTTTCCGCGCAGCGGGAATCGGCGGGATTACCGGCATTTCGCCTTTGGGCGCGGGGGAGTATAACGCTGTGTTTTCCGTATCCACACGGGAAAAAGAATATGTGCTCAAGATCGCGCCGGCGCAGGAGGCTCCGGTCATGACCTACGAAAAAGATATGATGCGCGCTGAAGTCTTTTGGTATCGTCAGATGCGGGAACATACGCCCATCACTGTGCCCGATGTTTACTTTGAGGATTTTGAACGCAAGCAGATCCTACGGATTATTTTATCATGGAAAAGCTTTCTGGGAAACAATTGGATCAAATGAAATTTTCGGGTTCTGAGCAAGTGCAGTCCAATTTTATTACGGCGACCATGGCGGCCAGATCCACAAAATTAAAAACGATCAAGATTCGGTTATATCCAAAACGGCTTGTATGACAACTGGTATCAAGCAATTCGGGCTATGACGCAGTCGCTTCTGGATGATTGTGCGCGAGCGAAAAAAAAATCAAAAACGCGGCGAAAAGCTGCTTGCCTGTATCGACCGATATCAGGATGTTTTAAAAAAAGCGGAATGTTGCATGGTCAATTTTGATATTTGGTGGCCAAACATCATCTGCAACCGGGAAAACGGTGAGATCAAATATGCATGGATCGACCCGGAGCGCAGCTTTTGGGGCGACCGGATCGCGGACTTTGTGTGCCTCGAATATCAGAAACCCCTGGAGAAGAAAAAAGCTTCCCTTGCGCTTATAATGCCGTCGCGATGAACCCATCCGCGTAACGCGAGAGGAAAAAATCCGCTATGCGTGATGCAGGGGTATCTGGGCCTGATCCAGGAGGTGGAAAAATATTACCGCTACACGCCAAAGCACTTCGGTTGGTGGCGCAACGTTTTCTCCTCCGCATGGTTTTACAAAAGCGCTTTCGGAGGCTTGAAATAAAAATGACGGAAAAAACAAAACGAATCGGGAGCCTTCCGCCACGGCCGCATTGGGGGAAGAGCCAGTTCCCCGCCTGGTGCTCCGCTTTGCAGCAACCACCATGGCCGCCCTGCTGCTCAATGCCGTCTATACGCTGACAGATACGCTGTTTGTCAGCTGGGGCGTGGGTGAAAACGCCATGGGCGGCGTGTCCGTCGTATTTCCGTTTGTAATTTTACAGGGTGCAATCTCCACCGCCTTAGGCGGCGGCGCGGCATCGATCATCTCCCGAAAGCTGGGCGAGGGCAAAAAGCAGGAGGCGGGCGAAGTCACGCTGAATGCAATGCTCGCCTTTTACAGCTCCGCGATTCTCATCACCATCCTTGGCCTTGCGTTGCTCAATCCACTGCTTGAGGTGATGGGCGTTACGGGAGAGCTCCTGCCTTATGCAAAACAATACTTTACGATCCTGCTCGCGGGCAATGTGTTTTCCACCGGCTTTTCGTCTATCATCCGCGCCGAAGGCAAAATGCTGTATGGCCTGCTCATCTGGGTAATTCCTATTTCGATCAACATCGCTCTGGACGCGGTATTCATCCTTGTGCTGGGCTGGGGTGTGCGCGGCTCTGCGCTGGCAACGGTGATCTGCCAGTTTGTCAGCTTTAGTATGTGTGTGCTGTTTTTTCTCCGCTTTACAACGCAAAGTTTCAGGGGCGCAAAATGCAGCCTACACAAGATACGTGAGATCCTTGCAATCGGATTGCCCTCCCTAATCCAGATGGGAAGCCTCTCCATTCTGTCCGTCGTGCTAAATAACCTCCTGCGGGAGCCGGCGGGACAATCGCAGTGACTACCTATGCCTACATCAGTAAGATCATCACCTTTGCCATTATGCCCTTCACGGCAATCACGCAGCGCTCAGCCCCATCGTAGGTATAACTTTGGTGCAGGGAAGCCGGAACGTATCCGGAAAACCATCCGCTTTTGTACAGCGGCCAGCCTTCTCTACGCTTTGGTCCTGCTGCTCATTATGGAGGCCACGCCGGGTTCCCTCATCCGCTTATTCACTGATAACCGAGAGCTGATCGCCCGCGGCGGCGAGGGGCTGCGTATTCTGGCGGCGGCGCTCGTTTTCGTGCCTCTGCCAATGTTATCCGGCGCGGCGTGCCAGGCCATTGGGCAAAAGCTATGGGCATTCCTTCTATACGCCGCAAATCTGGTGTTTTTTATCCCCACCGCATTTCTTTTTGCCCCCCTGCTTGGTGTAACCGGGGTATGGTGGGCCTATGTGGCGGCAAATGCGGCCTCGGCCGTGCTTGCTCTGGTAAAAATAAGGCGCGACAAGGTGCTGTAAACAATTTCCTTGGGCAATTTGATAAACGAAAAGGATGGTGCAACATGCTTTGCACCATCCCTTAAAGAATCCCTTTTATAATGTTCAGAAATCCAGCCTTTTTTCGATAAACGCCGTCAGCTCGTCGATCGGCAGGCGTATCTGCTCCATTGTGTCGCGGTCACGCACCGTCACACATCCGTCCGTCTCGCTGTCAAAATCATAGGTCACGCACATCGGCGTGCCAATCTCATCCTGCCGGCGTAGCGTTTGCCGATCGAGCCGGCGTCGTCATACTCTACCATAAACCGCTTTGCAAGCAAATCATGCACTTTCATCGCGCCCTCGCTGAGCTTTTTGGAGAGCGGCAGGATGGCCGCCTTCATCGGCGCAAGTGCCGGATGCAGGTGCATCACCACGCGGGTGTCGTTCTTTTCCGCATCCACCACTTCCTCATCGTATGCGTCACACAGGAAGGCAAGTGCCACACGGTCTGCACCGAGCGACGGCTCGACAACATAGGGCAGGTATTTTTCATTCGTGGTCTGATCAAAATATTCTAGACTCTTGCCGGAAGTGTTCTGGTGTTGTGTCAGGTCGAAATTCGTGCGGCTCGCAACACCCCACAACTCGCCCCAGCCGAAGGGGAAAAGGTATTCAAAATCTGTCGTTGCATTAGAGTAGTGAGAAAGCTCCTTCTGCTCATGGTCGCGCAGGCGCAGGTTTTCATCCGCATGCCGAGGGAGAGCAGCCACTTGTGGCAGTAATCCTTCCAGTAGGAGAACCATTCCAACTCTGTGCCCGGCTTGCAAAAGAATTCCAGCTCCATCTGCTCGAATTCTCGCGTGCGGAAGGTAAAGTTGCCGGGGGTAATCTCATTGCGGAAGGATTTGCCGATCTGGCACACGCCGAAGGGGATTTTTCTACGGGTAGTGCGCTGAATATTCGGGAAGTTGACGAAAATGCCCTGTGCCGTTTCGGGGCGGAGATATAATTCGTTCTTTGCATCCTCCGTCACGCCCTGAAAGGTCTTAAACATCAAATTAAACTTACGGATATCGGTAAAGTCGCACGCGCCGCACTCCGGGCACACAATTTTATTTGCCTTGATATAATCGGACATCTGCTCAAAGCTCCAGCCAGCGGGGTTCACGCCCGTGTCCTCAATAAGCTTATCGGCACGATGGCGCGTTTTACAGGCCTTGCAATCCATCAGCGGGTCGGAAAAGCCGCCCACATGGCCTGAAGCCACCCATGTTTGCGGATTCATCAGAATTGCAGAATCAAGGCCAACGTTATAGGGGCTCTCCTGCACAAATTTTTTCCACCATGCGCGTTTAACGTTGTTTTTAAACTCCACGCCCAGCGGGCCGTAATCCCACGTGTTCGACAGGCCGCCATAAATTTCGCTGCCGGGATAAACAAACCCTCTCGCTTTGCACAGCGCGACCACCTTTTCCATCGTCTTTTCCGTATTCGAAAGCATACTATTGGCCCCTTCCAAATTCTTTCCTATTCTTCCGTAAAATCATAGCGGAAAGGCCCCGAAATGTCAAGGCGGAACTGGATTGATCAAAACGAAACCGGCCCTGTGGCCAGCTTTTCTAACCATTGCCGCAAAACGTATGGTTTTAAAGATGGGGGGAACCCTTTTTAGCCGTTTTCCTGCGCTATCGATTGCCGTTTTGCTCCGTTTGCCCAAGAAGATCAGCCCCGACGCAACCCAGCATAGGCCCAGCAGGGCGGCGGCCGTGAACGGCATGCCGTCGTCCCCGGTATCAGGGGTAGCAATTTCCGTTGTTTCTGTGGGGGCGGAGGTATAAGAAGGCGCCTGCATGCTCTCCGCCGGGAGGGAAACGGTGGGTTCTTTCGCGCTCAAAGGCTGCTCCGGCAGAGAAAAATGCCAGGTTCCTCCGCGTGTCGTCTCCTGCGCTTCCGCCCGCAGGAGATGATCCATTTTCGGATTGTCCGCGTCTGGTATATAATGCACCGCTACCACCTCTTGAAAAAGGTGTGTGACAGGCAAAGAAAGTTCTGTCAGGTTTTCTGGCGCTACGAGAATAAAGCGGTCCCCCTGGTGAAGCGTTGTCACAGCGGAGCCATCTTCATCCAACACCTGTATACCGTTTTCCGGATGGATGGCGATGCTGCCATCCGCCTGCGTCAGGGTAAGCGTTTCAGAGCGGTAAAATCCCCCCTGAAGCCGGAAAGACGGGCTTTCAGGCGAAAGCAATACAGGATGCTCTTGCGGCGTTTGATTTTCAGCCGCCTGTAGAAGATCCTTGATATAACGCGTGCGGATACTTCCGTCGCTCGAATCAATCGGCCAACCTTCAATATAGGACCAGATGGCCTGCTGCGTGATCACGCGGGCGAAATCGTCAGAAACCCCATATTTTTTTTGCAATCCGAGGCCGTCAAAGGGATATCCGGCATAGAGAAGCGCCTCCATCCCGGCATCTTCATAGGATTCCGCACGGTGAAAGGGCGTATTTTGGGGCAGGGCGGACTGGGCAAACATGCTGTAAGCCTCTTCCCCATTCACCGTGATTTGTGGGATAACTCCGGCATCCGGTATGGAGCGCTCCCCCTGCGACGCGCCGAGCACTGTGCCCTGTGCCCCTGCGAGAAGGGAGAAGGCCACCGCAAAATGAATGAATAGACCGGCTATGGAAAAGAGCTTTCCGATTTGAATGCGTTTCATGATTTTATCACCATTTTCCGTTTGTTTTTGTATCTTGATTTTTGCATCAGTGTACAGGAATACACTGATGCTTTGTTCGATCGAGATCATTCTTTGGATTAGCATATCCAATGTGGAAAAAGATATTTTTGTGTCGGACGTAAAATCATTTGGCAATTTTAAAATTTTTATGAATTGGCGCCCGCTATATTGCAATGTGCAGTACCGTGTGATATATTATAGGAACAAAAAGCTGCATTCCGATTTTTCCGGAAAGCAGCTTGTAAACATTGCGAAAGAGGGGAGCAAGCGGCTTGAACGTACAATTCAAAAAAGGCGCGCTGGAGCTATGTGTGTTGACTCTGCTGCGCCAAGGTGAAAAATACGGATATGAGCTTGCAGAGGCGATCAGCGGTGAAATTTCCATCTCTGAGGGGACGATTTATCCCATTCTGCGCCGCCTGCGCAATGAGGGGTATTTCGAGGTAACGCTGCGGGAATCCCCGGAAGGGCCGCCGCGCAAATATTACCGTCTGACACAGAAGGGCATCCAAACGCAGGAGGAGCTTTACGCGGAATGGATGGAATTTTCGCAGCAAGTCAATCATTTGATTGGAGGGATCCAATATGACGAAAAATGATTTTTTAAACACGCTTTACCAGTCGCTTCTATATCTACCAGCCAAAGAGCGGCAGGAGATCCTTCAGGATTATGAGGAGCATTTTGCAGCAGGCATCGAGGAGGGCAAGGCGGAAGAGGAAATTTGCCGCGCGCTTGGCGATCCAAAGGAAATTGCACAAACTTACCTGCAACAAAACAAAGCGAGGCCCGGTGCTTACAAGCAGGATTCCCCCTCGAATCCTGCGCCTGTGAGGAACGCAGGCACAGCCGCGGCACAGCCTTATCCGATTCCTCCGGACAATGGTAATCGGGCTCTTTTTACCGTATTGCTGGTTTTGGATATTGTTCTGATTGCCTTGCCAGGCATCCCAGCCGGATTCGCTTTGGCGGCGGCCGGGGCGGTTGTGTTGGTTGCAAGCATAGCAGCCGGCATTTTTGCATCGTCCGCACTGCTGGCGCTGTTTTTCATCTCATTGGCGGTTGCGCTTGTCAGTGCCGGCGTGCTGGTAATCCTCTTGATTGTGTGGAGCCTGCGCGCCTGCTATCGGCAGCTTCGCTGAGGAAGGGAGCAAATATTTTATGAAAAAAGCCTGTATTGCCCTCACGGTCATTTTCTTATTATCATCGTTGTTAACAGTTTGCTTTGGCGCCGCGTCGGTGCGCGGGAAATCCGCAGCATACTCGATGGGGACAGTAGCTGGAACCACCTGCTCGAGTCCATTAAGAGCTGGCATGAGCACGGCACAGGGCAATTCCTTGGGGAAACCCACATGCAGTTCCCCGTGGATTCTAGCAAACCGGTTTGCCTTTTCTTCGATTTTGCAAAGGTATCTGTCCTTTCCACACCGGATCAAAGCGCTTCTATGTATGTGCGGTATTATGGAAAGAATTCCGTGGACGACCTCTCTTCTCTCCCCTATGCGGAGCAGGAAGACGGAGCGCTTCATCTAGGGCTTCATTTGCCCGATCAAAATTCGTTTACAGAGATCACCGTTGAAATTTATCTACCCATGGCAAAGTATACCGCTTTGAACGCTGAGGTAGGGGTAGGCAGCCTAACGGTTGAGAACATGCAGTTTGGCGCGCTTGTATCCTCTGTGAAGGTGGGAAATACTTGCTTGAAACGCACTTCGGCCGATTCGGTAAAGCTAGTGGCCGCAACCGGAAACCTTGCCTGGGAGGATGGCAGCCGCGTATTGAAATCGCTCTCCATGCATACGGAGGTGGGCAACATCCAGCTTGCCTGGGCCACAGGGATGGGTTTCGGCTGGCGTATCAAATTGGAAGCGGCAAATTAAAAAATCAGTTTGAGGGAGCGGTAACCGAGCAGACCGGCTCCCAGCACGCATCTTCAAAAGGAACTCTCACTTCCGGAGATGAAAGTCGCGCAATAGAGCTGTCTGCTTCCACCGGGGATATCTCGCTCACCTCTTTTTCCACCAAGGAATAGCGGCGTCGGATTTTCATTGAAAGCCGCTTGCTCTTGCAGAGCCTCATAATAATAGACGCATGCGCTGGAATAATTTGAAGTAAACTATCATATGTTAAGGAATATGCACAGCCTTTCCGAAGCTTGACTTTTCGGAAAGGCTGCGTTATATTGCGCTATATATAAAACGATGGCAAACCGTTGCGGAGAAAGAAGGGTATCTCAATGCCGTATGAATTTTATTTACCGACCAAATTGTTGTATGGGGCGGGCTGCCTGTCTGCGCTCGGGGCTGTGCACTGCCGGCGGAAGGCTCTGCTCGTCACATCCGCTGGCCAATCCGCCAAAAGGCACGGCTATCTCGGCCGAGTGGAAGAGCAGCTTACCCAAGCAGGAGTGCGTGCTGTCCTCTATGACCAGATCACGCCAAACCCGACCAAGGCAGAAGTAATGGCGGGCGCGGCGCTCTGCCGGAAAGAGGGCTGTGATTTCGTTTTGGGCCTGGGTGGCGGCAGCAGCATCGACGCCGCGAAAGCTATTCCGTGATGGCAAGAAATCCGGGCGATTATTGGGACTATGTTTCCGGCGGCACAGGGAAAGGTAAAGCTGTACCCAACGCGCCGCTGCCGGTTGTTGCGGTGACTACAACCGCCGGGACCGGCACAGAGGCCGACCCATGGACGGTAACGACCAATGAAGAAACGCAGGAAAAAATTGGGTTTGGCTATGAAAAAACGTTTCCTGTCCTCTCCGTTGTCGATCCGGAACTGATGGTGTCCGTTCCCCCGCGGCTTACCGCCTATCAGGCTTTGACGCGCTATTTCACAGCACGGAGGGGTATCTCAACCGCACAGCAAGCCCAATCAGCGATTTAATGGCGCTGGAGGCGATTCGCCTCATTGGGAAAAGCCTGCCGCGTGCGGTGCGGGATGGGGCGGATTTAGAGGCGCGCGGAGATGTTGCGCTGGCAAACACGCTCTCCGGCATGGTTGAAACCCTTTCCGGCTGTATCTCTGAGCACTCAATTGCCCACGCGATGAGTGCGTATCATCCAAAGCTACCACACGGCGCGGCCCTGATTGCGATCAGCAAGGCATATTACCAAAAACTGATCCGGCTGGGCGCCTGCCGGGAGCGTATGGCCGCTATGGCACGCGCACTCGGCAAATCAGACGCGGAGCGGCCGGAAGATTTTTTGACCGCCTTAGACGCGCTGCAAAAGGAATGCAGCGTGGATGGGCTGGCGCTCTCTTCCTTCGGCATGTCGCCGGAGGAGTTTCCCGCCCTTACGCGCAACGCGCGCGAGACGATGGGCGGCTTGTTTGAGGTAGACCCGGTCGCGGTCAGCGACGGGGATGTGCTGGAAATTCTTTCGGACGCCTTCTGCTGAGCCGCTTCAGAAGGAGGCTGACGGGATGATCGCCGTGTATTTGCTCTATGCTTTTTCCGAGCTGTTGTCTCTGGCGCTTGGCCTGCTCCTCTGGAAAAGGCACTCCGCCTTCCCGGATTTTCGGCTCGGCTACCACGTGGCGGAAGCCATGCAGGGGGAAGCACAGTGGAATGCTGCCAATGCCTGCGCAGGTAAGGTGAGCTTATTTGGCGGGTTGCTTGCATTTGTGTTTTTTCCGGCTGCATGCCTGCCCCTGAAATTATCCACTGGACGCATGGCGCTGCTTTATTGCTGCATCTGCTTCTATGGGCGCTTTCCGTTTTAAGGATTCCCCTATACTGCTTGAGAAAAAAATTTCCGAGCAACGCAAAGAAATAAGCAAGGCCGCGCCGGGTGTCCGGCGCGGCCCATTTTCTCATGGACGAATCCTCAGAATGTGTTATAATACTGTTGAATGAAAACTTCACATGAGCGCGGCGAGCAAAAGCGTTTCCTCCAGCTTTTCATAAATCCGTTCAAAGCTGCTCAGGGGCAGCGGGGTTCTCTCCCCCTGCCGATTTCAAAGGTGAAGCCCGGGCGCTCAAATTCAGAGAGGAACCAATCTTTGAAGCCGCCGTGGCTTGCGAGGCCGTCATTTTCTACCAGGCGGTAACCGCTGGAGGCGGCAAA
>ENA-OQCX01001524-OQCX01001524.1-human-gut-metagenome-genome-assembly--contig:-NODE-1524-length-10418-cov-1.646876_pt1 | contig 10418 bp, 17 predicted proteins | sample MGYA00242762_ERZ504587 | MGnify/ENA primary metagenome ERZ504587 (study PRJEB26092, sample SAMD00036337) | human gut metagenome | host: Homo sapiens | study: EMG produced TPA metagenomics assembly of...
ATATACTTATCCAAGAATCCATCTGCAGAAAGGCTGGCTGCTGCATTAAGAAACCAACGGCTATCAGATTAACAGCATAAAAGCAAAAAGCGATGTTTCATTTGAAACATCGCTTTTATTATATGTACAGCTTATCATTACAACTATAGATCTCATAACACAGCTTACTTTTTAAGCCTACGATCGTTCTTCAAAAAACGTTCTAAATACACCATATCTTTAAGCTGTATGCCATTTTCAAAAATCGGCTGAGGATAATTATCTGTAAAAAAATTTTATCACATGGCTTCTTGTAAAACCACTAGGCTTGATAAAAATTCAGCGTTTCAAAAACATCACCATGTTCCGACCAGCATTCTTGTTCCCAAGCGACTATACAAGCGGCACATTTCTGTCATTAAAAAACGTCCATAACCACGACGTTGTTCCTGCGGCCATACCGCCAGTTTTTGACTTCAAAACACATCCTCTTTTTCCTGGGTCACGACCACTGTCGCCTTCAGATCTCCCTTATATAAAGCAAACAGATCTCCTCTCTTCAGATAACGATCCAGCATTTTCTCGTCTTCGTCCCCCAGCAGTAATAATTGTAAAAAATCTTTTTTGCTTCCAGTTCCAGCATTATTACAGTTCCGTTCGATGCTGTCTTCAGCCATTTATCACGATCCAGCGTATAAAGAAAATGCGGCATTTCCTGACCTCGGTAAATTTTCACAAAATTACACATTGCCTTCATACCAAGTCCTTCTGCAATGTGCTGCGAAGCAAAATTATTCGTCCTGACCTGCGCCGTAAGCGTTTGCAGCTGCAGTTTACGAAAAGCGGGCATATTGACACAAAGCCGCAGTTCCTTCTCCTGCATAGCCTTGTCCCCAATATTTTTTGTTCAGAATATATCCTATTCCAATATATTGCTTACCTTCTGCCACTTCTTTCAGTATCCCATCACCCCAATAAGACTGCCATCATTTTTTTTTACGAACTGCCCAGTAGCTGTAACCATCACTGCTATAACGGCGAAGATTTTCATTCAACCAGGCCTGTGATTCTATTTTAGTAAAGCCATGTTCCCAGGCATACATGATCTCAGGATCACCAAGCAATATTTCCAGCTCTGGCAAATCAGCCTGTGTCAATTGAAAAAATTCCAGCCGTTCAGTTATTAAAAACGGCAGTATACATTTATCTCTCACCTGCCAACCACTCCATTTCTATTATTTCCCATTGTTCTCCTAAAAATTCGACAAGGACGTAATTTAAACATTTTCCACCTTCATCTTTCAGTTTTTATGTTCGTACTTATTATTTATTTGGCTTGCGTTTAAGATATAATAACTTTTTCAGATCAGTAAATAGCATTCTATCATCAGCCATTTACCATCATGATACGTAGTTGCAGCATCATACGCCTGTACTATTGAATCAGAATTGCTCTGTCTTGTTCAAATTTTTCCCTTTCAGCTTTTCCCAAAATAACCATAAACCATAAACAGCTTTCACGCAAATATAATCCACATAAAGTTCTGCCGCCGCGACGGTATTTATATTCATAACGCCAGCAACTGCCGCCTTTATTCCAGATGTGTTCCATATCATAATCGGCTTCAATCTGCCAACAAAGTTTCTTATAAATTTCAAATGTCGTCATCCCTAATAAAAGCGCTTAACTCTTTCTGCGACAATGCCTTTTCCAGCATAAATTCTCTCCTATAAACAGCAGCCTTTATTTTAATTCTTTGGCCATAGTTATTGTTCTGGCAGCAAAACCATAATGTTCATAAAACCGCTCCGCTTCAGTATTTCCACAAACAACTTTCAGTTCCAGCAGCTTCAAAGGCAGACGCTCAAGTCGTTCAAGCATCCATTGCATCAGCATCTTTCCCGCCCCCTGCCCACGCAGCTCCTGCCTGATATAAAGATAGTCAATACTGCCGCAGACATCAGTATGCGAAAAAACACAGAAACCTTTCCACCCATGATCAACAGCCAGAACTGCTGCGACAGTTTTGCCTGCGCTGATTCCCCGCTGCAGAGTCCTGATCTTTTCATCTGCACAAACCAGCGGATACAGTCCCCGGAAATTTAAAGCTGTCTGATTATGGTAATCTGCCAGCTCCAATAGTAAAGGTTTCAACGCACCAACTGTTTCCACCGTCAGCATTTCTATTTTTAACATCATCTATCCACCTTCCAGCTTTATCTCACACAGGCACGAACAAATTTTTCCGGCACATTCATTCTTACAGCAGCAGCTTCTATAGTCATGCCGCTATCAAGAAACCTTCTGCAGACAGACTTCATATTTTCACCAACTTCCAAGATATGAAAATCAGGGTCATAAAAACGAATTACTCTTTGCCCCCAGCTATATTGCTGAACTGGATGTACATAAAAGATCCCTTTTATTGCTGCCAGCTTTTTTAAAAAATCATCGAATTTATCTTCTTCAAAATAAAGTTCAGCAGCATTGCCGCCAAAACTGATACTTTGAAGATCCTTACTGATAAATTCACACCAGCTTTCTTGAGTCTGTAACGCTACTCCGCCTGTTAAAGTAACATTCGCACCCAGATCCATAGTAACTCTCAGTCCTAAAACTTCTTTATAAAATTTGACTGACCTTTCCATATTTTTTACAACCAGAAGTGCTGCCTGAAATTTCATTATGATCTACCTGCCTTCTTTATATTTTTAACCATCTTTCGCAGATATATACCTGAGATGCAAAACAGGAAACGGGTTGCTTTGTCCATCAAACTCAGACCGCGAATATTTTTTAAAACCTTGTTTCTGATAAAAACAATAGGCCTGCGGATTTTGTTCATTAACGTCGACTTCCGTCACTCCAAGCCCGCTGACAGCATGGCGCAGCAGATTCGAACCAAATCCCTGCCCACGTTCACTGCTTGCGACAAATAACATTTCCAGCTTTATTCCGTCAATGCCCATGAAACCCTTATAACAGCTATCTTCAGCCTTAATAGCCCATAATTCAGGAATAGATTCCAAATTCTGGTATACCAACGGACGCAGCGCTTTAATATCGCTCTCCCTCAAAAAATCATGTGTATGACGCACCGAATCTTCCCAAATAATCATTAATATTTCCAGCAAATTTCGTTCTCGTCTTACAATTTTTATTATTTCCATCTTTCTTTCCTTCACTATTTCCAAATATGAGTAAAAAGAGGATGTTTCACGTGAAACATCCTCTTCATAATGCTTCTGCACTTATAAAACATTTAACTGCGGCGCACCATCTCAGAGGTTATTTCCTTCAATGTAAACGCACCGCACATCGCCATAGTATCTTTCAGTTCAGCAGCCAGTTTTTCGATATATACTTTGACACCCTCTTTCCCTCCGCCAAAAACAGCAGTAACAAAAGGACGGGCAATAACAACAGCATCAGCTCCCAAGGCCAGCGCTTTAAAAATATCAACACCACTGCGAATGCCGCCGTCAACAATAATACGCATCTTCCCGCCTACTGCCGCCGCTATCTCCGGCAATACTTCTGCCGTTGCGGCACATTGATCCAGGACACGTCCGCCATGGTTAGAAACAATGATCGCCTGCGCTCCCGCCTGCTGCGCTTTTAACGCTGCTTTCGCCGTCATAATACCTTTTACAATAAATGGTACACCTGCCTGCTGCGCAATTTCTGCCAGTTCAGAAACGGATTTCCTGCCGGCCGGCGGCATCATATTCTGTAAAAACGGTAATCCAGCAGCATCAATATCCATAGCTACGGCAAAAGCGCCAGACTCCTTTACCAGGGCCAGCTTTTCTTTAATCGTTTCCAGATTCCACGGTTTTACAGTAGGTATACCCTGCCCGTCAACAGCTTTGATAGCCTGCGTCGCCGCTGCCATGACACTGCTGTCCAGACCGTCTCCTGTAAAAGCGGCAATACCACTTTCCGCACAGGCTGAAACCAGGACTTCATTATAAGTAACGTCACTATAAGCGTTACTGTAATGCATTGCTATTGCTCCTACAGGACCGGCAAAAAAAGGATAGCTGAAGTGCTTGCCAAACAGCTCCAAACCTGTATCTATCTGTTTTTTCTCACAAATAGTATCCATATTGACACGGATCTCCTGCCATTTCTGATAATTGCGGATAGCAGTATCTCCTATACCTTTCGCCCCTGGTCCTGGCATCGTATTTCTGCAGCTACACCATTGCATATGGGACAAGCCTTACATTTAGTACCGATTTTTGTCCGCGCCGTTTCTAAAACCTCATTATAATCCATGGAATTGACCCTCCCTTATTCTCCTGTCACCTTGTTTCTATTTTACTACATTAGCTGGATTTGTACAGAACTATTCTTAAAAATACATAAAGAAAAGCAGTGATCTTTACAGACCACTGCTTCAGTAGGCTTAAAACAAACGCGGCTCTTTTGGTTTTTTTAGTATTACGGATTCTTAAAGTCACCAGCACGTCACCGCCGTCAACATCCTGCTCCATTGATACGGGAATACCAACATCTTTTATCGTAGAAACTATTTGCTTGATGCTGTTAAGATAGATACGCACATCATTAACGATCACCAGACGCTTTTTTCTTCGGAGTAACTTCGCCTTCATCTGTATCCAAATATTTTTTTACATATTCTTCTGTCTGACGCACACTGAAATTATTCTTTACAATCGTTTCTACAATCTGCAGCTGCTCTGCCTCTGTCGGCAGCTTAAGCAAAACTCTGGCATGCCTTTCTGTTAAGGCATTTTTGCGCAGAGACTCGCGTACAGGCTGCGGCAAACGCAATAAACGCAGCTTATTGGCAATAGTCGATTGTTTTTTACCAACCCGGGCCGCCATAGAATCCTGCGTCAGATGGAATTCGTTCATCAGCATTTCGTAGCCTTCGGCTTCTTCCAAATAATGCAGATCCTCCCGCTGCAGATTTTCGATCAAAGCTATCTCCGCAATCTGCTGTTGAGTATAATCACTGATAATAACAGGAATTTCACTCAAAGCTGCCATTTTGGAAGCACGCAGACGCCTCTCGCCGGCGATAAGCAGATAATTACCGCTGCCATCTTCCATGGGTGCTACCAAAAGCGGCTGTAAAACACCATATTGGGCAATAGATGCCGCCAGATCCTGTAAACCATCTTCATCAAATGTTTTACGCGGCTGGTAAGGATTCGGTATAACTTTAGCTAAAGGCACCCGTACTACCTCGATTGCTTTACTGCTATGCTTGGTACCCATTTCCGCACGTCCTGCTTCTAAAACAGAAAATCCATCATCAACTGTCATAAACTTAACCTCCACTATTTATTCCAGGGGTTGTTTGTCCGGCAAACCAGCTTTACGCGGATATGCCTTGGGAGTAGTTTTTATTTTGGCTATTTTCACAATAGCACGACCATCATTCAACCCAGGAAGCTTTACGGCGTCGGCACTTACCAGGCGCCCACCCAAAATTTGCAGCGCTTTATCAGCAGCAGCTATCTCTTCCTGATATTTGCTGCCTTTTAGTGCAATAAAGCTGCCGTCTGTTTTTACTAACGGCAGGCAATATTCTGCCAAAACACTCAGTCTGGCAACTGCTCTTGCCGTCACCAGATCATACTTTTCACGATGCCTGGGATCTCTGCCGGCATCCTCGGCCCGTAAATGCACACAGCGAATACCTTTTAGTCCTAATTCAATAATAACCGTTTCCAAAAATTTCAGCCGTTTAGCCAGGGAATCAATCAAAGTTACTTTTAAAGAAGGGCAGTATATTTTCAGGGGGATACCAGGAAATCCTGCCCCTGTACCAACATCAGCTAAAGTTTTTTCACCAAACAGCTTCTCATCAAATGCCAGCAGAGAATCAATCATATGTTTAACAGCTACTTCTTCAGGCTCGGTTATCGCCGTCAGATTCATCACTTTATTCGTCTCCACAAGCAGTTCATAATAAGCACTGAATTGTTCCAGCTGCTGTGCTGTAAAGCTCAGTCCCGCTTCTTTCCCTTTCAACTGCATTATTTCAGCAAACGTCATGATTCATATTCCTTCCTGCGCATTACTTCCAACGCTATCATCAACACGCTGACGTCAGCCGGAGAAACGCCGGAAATGCGTGAAGCCTGACCGATTGAAGCAGGCTTCACTTTCGCCAGCTTCTCTGCTGCTTCGGAAGACAGCTCTTTGATACTCAAATAATCGATATCAGCCGGTATTTTTTTATTTTCCAGCTTCAATGCTTTTTCCACTTCCTGTTTTTGCTTATTGATGTAACCTTCATACTTGGCAAAAATCTCTACCTGCTCGGCAACTACTTCCGGCAGCTCCGGCACTTCAAAAAGCCTGCTGTAATTTTTCATAAGTCATTTCACTGCGGCGCAGCAGATCCAGCAGTGACATCCCCGAACGAATCGGCGCTGTTCCCAGCTCTGCCAATTTGGCAAGCACTTCCGCATTAGGAGGTAAATGTGTACTGCTCAAATTCTGCAATGTCCGTTCAAGCAAACTGCGTTTTGCAGTAAAAGCTTCGTAACGAACATCGTTTACCAGACCAACAGCTCTGCCTTTTTCCGTTAATCGAAGGTCAGCATTATCCTGACGCAGCAGCAGCCGGTATTCAGCACGGGAAGTCATCATGCGGTAAGCTCATTCGTTCCTTTTGTAACCAGATCATCAATCAAAACACCTAAATAGCCTTCGCTGCGGCTTAAAATAAGCGGCTCTTTACTCCTTATTTTCTGCATGGCATTAACGCCGGCAAGAAGGCCCTGAGCGGCGGCTTCTTCATACCCACTGGTACCGTTCGCCTGACCGGCAGAAAAAAAGTCCGCTGATAGCTTTATGTTCTAACGTCCGCTGCAATTGCAGCGGATCCAGACAATCATAATCAATAGCATAACCGGCGCGCATCATCCGGCAATTTTCCAAACCGGGTATAGTCTGCATAAACTGCAGCTGAACATGTGCGGGCAAAGACGATGACATTCCCTGCACATACATTTCATTTGTACGTAACCCTTCCGGTTCCACAAATAACTGATGCCGTTCCTTATCGGCAAAACGTACGATTTAGCTTCAATAGAAGGACAATAGCGTGGACCGACGCCTTCGATCATACCATTGAACATACCTGACAAATGCAGATTATCACGAATGATCTTATGAGTATCAGCATTGGTATAAGTCAGCCAGCAGGGAATCTGCTTTCTTTCCGTAATCGTACTCATAAAAGAAAAATTACGTACCTGTTCATCGCCATATTGAGCTTCCATTCTGCTGTAATCCAGGCTGCGGGCATCGATTCTCGCCGCGTACCGTTTAAAACCGTCAATCAGCTCTACTCCATTCTCTAATAAAGAAGACGACAGTTTATTGGCTGAGCGCAATCCGTTAGGTCCTGATTCATAATTTACCTGACCATAAACAATACGCCCGCGCAGATAAGTGCCGGTAGCTAAAATGACGCACTTCGCTTCAAAAACTTCGCCCGTTTCAGCCTCTACACCAACTACAGCTCCATTTTCAACTAATAATCTGTCGATCATCAATTGTTTAACATCCAGATTTTCCTGGTTTTCCACAACCTGCTTCATCAAAGTATGATAAAAAGGCTTATCAGCTGAGCTCTTAACGCATGGACAGCATAACCTTTACCTGTATTTAAAAGCCGCATCTGAATACAGGCTTCATCAGCAGTTAGACCCATCTGACCGCCTAAAGCATCAATCTCACGCACTAAATGACCCTTAGCCGGTCCGCCGACAGAAGGGTTACAGGGCATCAAAGCAATATTATCCAAAGACAAAGTAGCAAGAAGAGTCCTGCCGCCAAGGCGTGCAGCCGCCAGGGCCGCTTCTACTCCGGCATGACCTGCACCGATAACGACGACATCATAATTATCAGTAATATACATTTTGTCACCTACAACCTAAACTCTTATTTCCCAACACAGAATTTTGAAAAAAATCTCATTGATGATTTCATCCTGAAGAGTATCACCTGTAATCAAACCCATAGCATCGATCGCTTTATGCAGATCAATGACCAGACAATCATATGGCAGCATCGATGCCGCTGCTCTGATTGCTTCTTCTACACTTAACAAAGCTTCACGCAGCAGATTCTCGTGGCGTATATTTTGTACATAAGCACCACCAGATATAGCATGCTCTGAACCATAAACATAACTTTGCAGCCAGGCAGTAAACTGTTCCAGCCCACCGCCGGTTTTGCAGATAAAAGCAGCACTCTATCTTTACCAAAGCGTTTCTGTAAAGCTGTTAAATCATTTACCTGCGGTCGATCACCTTTATTTACTATTATAACACAGGGCTTACCTGCAACTGCATTTAAAATTTCTTCATCTTCTTCGTTTAAAGGCTGAGATCCATCCAAAACTACTACAGCCAATTCTGCTTTGTCAAGACGTTCCTTACTCCTGGCAACCCCTATCTTCTCAACATAATCTTCTGTCTGCCTGATGCCGGCAGTATCAACTAATACCAATGGCACACTGCCAAGCAATAACTGTTCTTCAATTACATCACGCGTAGTTCCGGCATATTCTGAAACAATAGCCCTTTCTTCACTGAGCAGAGCATTTAAAAGACTTGATTTGCCTACGTTAGGACGACCGACAATTACTGTCTGCAGACCTTCGCGTAATATTTTACCGGTATGAGCATGTTTAAGCAGATATTCCAGTTCCTGTTTGACCCTTTCCATACCTTCACTGACAGTATTAAAAGTTATTTCCTCAATATCTTCTTCCGGATAATCAATAACTGCTTCCAGATTTACTACAATATCTAATAAATTACGGCGCAGACCTTTGATTTTTTTAGACAGTTGGCCATCCTGTTGACGTACTGCCATTTTTAAAGAAGCTTCACTGCGTGATTTAATAATATCCATAACTGCTTCCGCCTGGATCAGATCTATACGTCCGTTTAAAAAAGCTCTCTTTGTAAACTCGCCCGGTTCAGCCGGACGAGCGCCCATTTTATAGGTTAGACCCAGGATAGTTTTTAACGATTGTAAACCACCATGACTTTGTATTTCCACTACATCTTCTGCAGTATAGGAATGTGGTCCCTGCATATAAACAGCAAGCACCTCGTCTATTTTACTATTTTCTTCATCAACTACATGACCATAAACAAGCAGATGCGGTGTATGTTCGGTCAATCTTTTACCCGAAGCTGATCGAAACAGCTTATCACCTATCGCAGCAGCCTCAGTACCACTGATGCGTATTATTCCTACCGCACCTTCACCTAAAGCCGTAATAACGGCGCTGATTGTTTCGTTAGTTTCAGAAAACTGTATGTTTCTTTGCCATAATTAACTCTCCAATAGAGAAACCCAGTAAAATAAATTACTGGGTCTCAGACACAAATTATTTTTTTAATTCGATTACTACCTTACGATAAGGTTCTTCACCTTCGCTTAAGTGGTAATGCGGCGGTCATTCTGCAACGCCATATGAATAATCTTTCTTTCATGAGGGTTCATCGGTTCAAGAACTACTCTTTCACCGTTACGTTTAACTTTATCAGCAAGACGTACAGCCAAACGGCTCAATGTTTCTATTCTCCGCTCACGGTAATCTTCAACATCGATAATAATACGAATTCTTTCACTGGAATTTTTATTAGCCACGAGATTAGTCAGATATTGCAGAGCATCCAAAGTCTGTCCGTGTTTGCCGATCAGTATCCCCATATCTGGACCATGCAATTTTAAAGTAACAGTACTATCAGCTTTATTAACGAATTTTTCCATAACCACTTCAATTTTCATGGAATGGAATATTTTCTGTAAAAATTCCTTACCGGCCTGGACTGCTTCTTCATCAACTACAAATTCTTTTTTTACTGCTGCTTCTGTATCTGTGTCTACAGCAGTATTTTTATATTCTTCTTTACCGGCCTGAACGTCAGCTTTAATATTATCTAAAGCTTCTTCAACAACATCGCCGATTTTAGCAGCAGCATCTTTTAAAGTAACACGAATTTTAGCTTTTTTAGAAAATAAACCAAATAAACCGTTTTTCGCTTCTTCAATAACTTCGATATTTACTTTATCCCGAGTAGTTTTTAACTCATTCAAAGCCTGTTTCTAAAGCTTCATCAACATTTTTTCCTGTTTTTTCTAGGAAACCCATCTTTTTCGCCTCCTGTAGCAATTATTTTACAGTAGCCTTATTCATCAGTGCCTGCTGACCGATCTGCATCAGGTTCATAACAACCCAGTAAAGCACCAGACCAGCTGGGAAGCTAAAAACTGATATAGCCGATAAAAAGCGGCATAAAATACAGCATCATCTTATTTTGTGCTGAAGAAGTAATCCGGCATAGTCTGTTTTGACTGCACAAAAGTAGTCAAAGCTGATAAACCGGCAGTTATATACATCGGAATCCGGATTAGAGATACTTTGAAT
>ENA-OQCX01001525-OQCX01001525.1-human-gut-metagenome-genome-assembly--contig:-NODE-1525-length-10414-cov-6.318557_pt1 | contig 10414 bp, 10 predicted proteins | sample MGYA00242762_ERZ504587 | MGnify/ENA primary metagenome ERZ504587 (study PRJEB26092, sample SAMD00036337) | human gut metagenome | host: Homo sapiens | study: EMG produced TPA metagenomics assembly of...
AGTCTGGGAGTGCGTACGCAAAGCCAGCGACTTCGGATTCTTAGGATTGAACTGCTTCACAATCTTTGCCCACAACATACGTGCGGCACGCATTTTGGCAATTTCCATAAAGTGGTTCGTTCCGATGGCCCAGAAGAAAGAGAGACGCGGTGCGAAAGCATCGATGTCAATACCCGCAGCCGTTCCGGCACGCAGATATTCCAAACCGTCTGCCAGGGTGTAAGCCAACTCGATGTCTGCCGTAGCACCCGCTTCCTGCATGTGGTAGCCGGAGATGGAGATAGAATTAAACTTAGGCATTTTCTGGGAAGTATATTCAAAGATATCAGAGATAATCTTCATAGAGAATGCAGGCGGGTAGATATAGGTATTACGCACCATGAATTCCTTCAAGATATCGTTCTGGATAGTACCAGCCATTTCTTCTAACTTGGCACCCTGCTCCAGACCTGCGTTGATGTAGAATGCCATAACAGGAAGTACGGCACCGTTCATGGTCATGGAGACGGACATCTTGTTCAAAGGAATTCCATCGAACAGCACCTTCATATTCTCCAAGGAACAGATAGACACACCTGCCTTACCTACGTCACCCACTACACGTTCGTGGTCGGGGTCGTAGCCACGGTGAGTGGCCAAGTCGAAAGCTACGGACAGACCTTTCTGTCCGGAAGCCAAATTACGACGGTAAAAGGCATTTGACTCTTCCGCTGTAGAAAAACCTGCATACTGACGGATAGTCCAGGGACGCAATGTATACATTACAGAGTACGGACCACGCAAATAAGGAGGAAGTCCGGCAGCATAACCCAAATGTTCCATTCCCTCAAGGTCTTCTTTTGTATAAACAGGCTTCACCTCAATGTGTTCCGGCGTTTTCCAATCAGCATGGATGCCGTTAGCCTTTTGCCACTCAGCACCATTGACGGGTTGAAAAGCGGCATATATATCTAAGTTTTTAAAATCTTTTCGCATCATGTTATTTACGATTTGACGATTTATGATTTACGATTGAAGTTGCTTACTTCAAAAGTTTGGCGTTGAATTCTTTTAATGTCTCTAATACATTGACACGGACATGGATAAAGTTCTCGATACCGGCAGCCTTCAGTCGTCCATGCAAGCAGGAGCACCGGCTACGATAAACATGGCACGACCATTCAGAGCCTTGAAGGCGGGAACAGCATATTCTGCATATTCATCATCACTTGAACACAATACCACGATGTCGGCCTTGGCAGCCATTGCAGCTCTATACCTTCTTCTACAGTGGAGAAACCGAGGTTGTCTACAACTTCATATCCGGCACAAGCAAGAAATTGCAAGAGTACTGTGCACGTGCTTGGCGCATGGCCAAATTACCGATAGTCAGCATAAACGCTTTCGGACGTTTGCCGGAAGCCTCTGTTTCGAGACGCAACGCTTCAAATTCACTGGCAGCACGGTCAAAGTTCAGTGTCGGAACATCTTTTTCGCACGTATGTCCGCCGCCGCAACAGCAAGTAGCCTCAACCGGTTTCTTATCTCCCGCCTTTTCATTAAAGTTGGGGAACTGGTTGGTACCCAGCAACACTTCCTTACGCTTGGCGACTGCAGCATGACGTGCCTTGTTGCTCTCGTTTACGGCAGCCTGCACTTTTCCGGCTTTCACGGAAGCATAGAAACCACCGTCTTCTTCTACAGCGAGGAAGAGGTCCCAAGCCTGCTTGGCAATAGAGACGGTCAAGTTCTCAATATAGTAAGAACCTGCAGCCGGGTCTATAACCTTATCGAAGTGCGATTCTTCTTTCAACAGCAATTGTTGGTTACGCGCCATACGCTCAGAGAATTCGTTAGGAGCATCATAAGTCTTGTCGAACGGAGTAACCGTCATTGAGTCAACACCAGCAAGGGCGGCACTCATCGCCTCAGTCTGCGTACGCAACAAGTTTACGTGTGCATCAAACAAAGTCAGGTTGAATGAAGAAGTTTCCGCATGAATCTTCATCTTGGCTGCACAGCGGCATTCGTTATCCTTACCCTTGTTGTCGCAGTCGCGCAGACACTCGGGACTGTAAGAAGCCACAATATTAGCCCACAGCATACGTGCAGCACGGAATTTAGCTATTTCAAGGAAGTAGTTGGAACTGATACCGAAATTGAACTTAATCTTCTTGGCTACCATTGCAGCCGGCAGACCGGCATCAACCAATTGATTCATATATTCATTACCCCAAGCCAAAGCATAACCCAGCTCCTGGAAAATATAAGAACCCGCATTGTTTAATGTCAACGCGTTCACATTCAATACACGGTATTTCGGAAGGGAAGCGGTAGCCTCGAGCAGCGCCTTGGCTGTTGCCACCATATCACCTTTTTCTTTACCTTTGGCCAGCATCTTGTTGAAGTAGTCATAGTTGATGGAGCCTTGCAATTTCGTCAAGTCATAATCCTTCTTCTGGAAATAAGCGACAAGAAGTTCTGCAAGTTCCACCACATGCCCCTGGCAGATAGAGAAATTCAACTCGACACATTCCGCGCAGATATCTTTCAACAAAGTTTCAATATACTCTGCGTTCAATTCCTTGGCCTTTACATGGAAAGAGAGTGAATCTACACCTTTATTCAAGATGTCCAACGCCTTGGCATTGGCCTCTTTGGGGCATTCCACTTTGATTTCCTGACGAACAAGCCATTCATTGTTGTCTTTCTTGGTACCTCTGAGATAAGGAAACTCGCCGGGAAGAGCATCTGTTGTCTTCAAACCTTCCAAGTCCTCCATACGGTAGAAAGGTTTCACCTTAAATCCTTCGTTTGTCCTCCAAACGAGCTTCTTCTCGAAATCCGCCCCTTTCAGGTCTGCGGTAACTTTCTCCATCCACTGCTCAGTGGAAACGGGAGAAAAGTCGGAGAAGAGTTTTTCTTTACTGTCTGCCATAGTTTATTTAAAATTTAAATAGATGAATACTATTCATTTTTGTCATCAAGAGACTTGCAAATATAAGGAAATACTTAGAACAAAATCTTTTTTTAGAGAAAATTGCACTAACAGATGACTCCGTGCCCATACGGATTCAGCGTATTCACCGGAAGCATACTCTACTTTTGCAAAGTTGATATAGCAAAAAGTACCACAAAGCCTTTGCCACCTCCTTTTTATTAAGTATTTTTGCGCGAAATTTTAAAAAACGACATATTAATAGGTACTATGAATTGGTTAGAAAGCTTGCTATGGGACTCTTCATCTGTCGCTCACATCGTTTGTTTGTATGCATTCGTAATATCTGTGGGCGTATTGCTGGGTAAGATTAAGATTTTCGGGGTATCGTTGGGGGTTACATTCGTCCTCTTTGCCGGTATCCTGATGGGCCATTTTGGCTTCACGGGCGAAACACACATTTTGCATTTTATCCGCGAATTCGGTTTGATTTTATTTGTATTCTGTATCGGTCTGCAAGTCGGGCCCTCCTTTTTTTCTTCCTTTAAGAAAGGGGGTATGCGGCTGAACATGCTTGCTGTCGGTATCGTGTTGCTGAATATCGCAGTAGCATTGAGCATCTACTTCATTGACGGAGGGATAGACCTGCCAATGATAGTAGGTATTCTCTATGGTGCCGTAACCAATACTCCGGGTCTGGGTGCCGCACAAGAAGCCCTGAACCAGATAAACTATACGGGAGACCCCATTGCATTGGGATATGCCTGCGCCTATCCGCTTGGTGTGGTAGGTATCATAGGTTCCATCATAGCCATCCGCTATATTTGCCGGGTGAACCTCAAGAAGGAGGAACAGGAACTCAATACGCAGGAAGCAGATGTAAAGCATCAGCCGCACATGCTTCACCTCGAGGTACGCAATGAATCAATTCCGGAAAGACCCTGCTCCAGATAAAGGATTTTCTGGGACGCCCGTTTGTATGTTCGCGCATACGCCACGAGGGGCACGTCAGTATCCCCAATCATGAAACAATATTCCACGTAGGAGACCAGCTCTTCATCGTATGTTCCGAAGAAGATGCCGAAGCGGTAACCGCCTTTATCGGAAAAGAAATACACGTAGACTGGGAAAAACAGGACACTCCGATGGTTTCCCGCCGTATCCTCGTCACTAAATCTGAAATCAATGGCAAGAAACTGGGAAGCCTCCACTTCCGCAGCATGTACGGTGTAAATGTAACCCGTATCAACCGTTCGGGTATGGACTTGTTTGCCGATCCCAATCTGGTACTTCAGGTAGGTGACCGTGTAATGGTGGTAGGCCAGCAGGATGCCGTAGAACGTGTAGCCGGCGTATTGGGTAATCAGTTGAAACGTTTGGACACTCCGAATATCGTAACTATTTTTGTGGGAATCTTTTTGGGAATCCTGCTGGGAAGCCTCCCTATTGCATTCCCGGGTATGCCGACACCGGTTAAGTTAGGTCTTGCTGGTGGTCCGCTGGTAGTTGCCATCCTCATCGGACGTTTCGGTCACAAAATGCATCTTGTGACGTACACCACCATGAGTGCCAACTTGATGTTGCGTGAAATCGGTATCGTGCTCTTCCTTGCCAGTGTCGGTATAGAAGCTGGTGAGCATTTTGTACAAACAGTAGTAGAAGGTAGCGGATTACTGTATGTAGGCTATGGATTCCTGATAACTGTTATCCCCTTGTTGATAATCGGTATGATAGCCCGTTTCTACTGCAAAGTGAACTACTTCACCCTGATGGGTTTGATAGCAGGTAGCAACACAGACCCTCCCGCATTGGCATACGCCAATCAGACATCAGGCAATGATGCTCCGGCAGTAGGTTACTCCACGGTATATCCATTGACAATGTTCCTGCGTATTCTGGCGGGACAGATGATATTACTGACAATGATGTAGGAGGAATTAAGGAATTAAAATTAAAGGCTGCGTAGTTGGGTTAAACCAACATTGCGCAGCCTTTAATTTTAATTCCTTAAAGTTTCAGCTTCTTCTTGACGAACTCTTCTATAAAGTCCACCGTAGCTTCAATACCCAATACGGAAGAATCGATACACAAGTGGTATGTTTCGGCAGCTCCCCATTTTTTGTAGCTGTAGTAGTTATAGTATTCGGCACGCTTCTTGTCCGCTTTGTTCATCATCTCCTCCGCTTCACGCTCAGTAATGGAATACATTCGGCAAATACGCTTGATGCGCTCCTCATTGGAGCAGGAAATGAAGACATTGACACAGCGTGGATGTTCTCGCAGGATGTAATCGGCACAACGCCCCACAAACAAGCAGGACTTCTCCTCCGCCAATCTGCGTATCACGTCACTCTGCACTTTGAACAGAGCATCATTACTCAAGCAATTCGTGGCTGGGATAGCCCCGTCACTGACAAAAGGGAAACGCATGCCGAAGAGCCCTCCAATAATACCTTGTGAAGCTTTCTCATCAGCTTTCTCAAAAAACTCACAACACAGTCCACTCTCTTCAGAAGCCAACCTAATCAGTTCCTTATCATAAAAGTCAATACCCAGACGGGCAGCCAGTTTCTCGCCTATCTCCCGTCCGCCACTGCCCAGTTGACGGCCTATATTGATTATAAAATTATTGCCCATACGCTTGTTCATCTATTGGTTTGCAGATAGCAAATATAAATATTCTTACGGAATATCTGCAGAAAGTAGGAAGAAAAATTCAAAGCCTCTCCCCCGACCCATCTACAAGGGAGAGGTTCTGAATTTGCGGAATTGACAAACCAACATCACCAATGCTATCAAACTTGCAAGCAAATCGGATACCGGCATGCTGTACCACACTCCTGCCACTCCGAAAAACTGCGGCAGGACAAGCAGGCAAGGAAGCAGGATCAGCATCTGCCGGGTGAGGGAAAGGAATATCGCTTTGCCTGCCATGCCTATGCTCTGGAAAAAGTTGGAAGTCACCATCTGGAAACCAATAATCGGGAAGAACATTACCGTAATACGCAGTCCCGTGACCGAAAGCTCTGTCAGTTCCGCATCCGATGTAAAGATGCCCACCACCAGGTCCGGCACCAGCATACCGACCAGAAAGCCGAAAGTGGTCACTGCCGTGGCATAGATTATCTCAGTCTCAGCACCTTGTTCACCCGTCCGTACAGCTTCGCCCCAAAGTTATATCCGGCAATAGGCTGCATTCCCTGATTCAGCCCCATCACAATCATCACTACAATGAAAACCAGACGGTTCACGATGCCGAAAGCCCCGATAGCCAAGTCGCCGCCATACTTCTTCAACCCCTGATTGATAATGATAACGATGAAGCAGGCTGCCAGGTTCATCAGGAAAGGAGACATGCCGATAGCAAGCGAATCGAATACAATCTTACGTTTCAGACGGAATATCCCCCGGTGGAAATGCAACAGCTCGTCCTTATTGCTGAAAAGCTTGAACTGCCACGTCAAAGAGATGACTTGCGCCACAATGGTAGCGACGGCAGCGCCACGTATGCCCCAGCCGAAACCATAGATAAACACCGGGTCGAGTATGGTATTGATAACCACCGTGGCTATGGTGGCATACATCGCCTTCTGCGGATGCCCTGAAGAGCGTAGCACTGCATTCAGCCCCAGATAGAGGTGCGTAACGGCATTTCCCAAAAGGATAATCTGCATATAATCCCTGGCGTAGCCCACCGTCTGGTCACTGCCTCCGAAGAAATAGAGAATCGGGTCGAGAAAGAGCATGACAATGATGGTAAAGGCCACTCCCAGCACCATGTTCAGCACAAAGACATTGCCCAGCACACGCTGTGCCGTGTCATAATCCCTCTGCCCCAGCTTGACGGAAATCAGTGTAGAGGCTCCCACACCCACCAGCGAGCCGAACGCCGCAGCCAGATTCATCAACGGGAAAGTCAACGCCAATCCCGAAATAGCCATCGTCCCAACGCCGTGACCGATGAAGATACTGTCTACCATATTATATAAAGAGGATGCCGTCATTGCGATGATTGCCGGAACGGCATATTGCATCAAGAGTTTACCTATACTTTCCGTCCCCAACGCCGAGGGAGTCTTTTGTCCTGCCATATTATATACCTATTTCTTTTTAGCGGGTGCAAAGGTACTCTTTTTTTAAAACAGAACAGCAGAAAAAACACCTTAAACCTGCACACTATGCGGATGATTTATGCTATCTTTGCGATTCAATGATAAATCATAAGATATGATTACCATAATCATACCGTATGATTGATATAATCATACCGTATGATTGGCACATTCATACCGTATGAACCATGCCTGACCTACCGGTTGAGCCGGACACATAATAACAACAAGCCCCCATGGCATTCTATAAGAAAGTAAAACAGAAAGGCGACGACAAATGGCACCCAAGAGCCGTCACCAAAGGACATCCCTATACAACGGATGAAATAGCCCGATTATTGTCGGAAATGTCTACGGTAACCCCGGGAGATACTTATGCAGTATTAATGAACCTTGGTGAAGTGCTGGGCAAGCTGATGAGCTCGGGACACTCCGTAAAGCTAAAGGGCATCGGGACGTTCTACTACACCTGCCGTTCGGAAGGCACCGGGGTAGACACCCCAGAAGAAGTGAGTCCGGCGCAAATCACTGCGGTGCAGATACGCTTCATCCCCGAATACTACCGCGGGCAATGCGGACAAGTGACGGAACGCACCCTCCTCTCCCCGCATATCGAATGGTAGATACCGAAGGAGAGGATTAATGTCACTCCCCGTTCCCTATATTTCAAGGAAAAAGGTTCGCTATCTGAAAAATGTTTCGTACTTTTGTACCCAAATTGAGTGAAATATAGCGAAATGAACGTATTAGAACTAAGTGAACAAGAAATCATTCGTCGCAACAGCATGAATGAACTTCGCGCGATGGGCATTGAGCTTATCCCGCAGCAGAGTATGTAACAAATGCTTTCTCTACCGATATTAAAGCTGAATTCAACGACGATGCAGAGCCTCGCCAAGTGTCCGTTGCCGGACGTATCATGAGCCGCCGTATCATGGGTAAAGCATCTTTCATCGAATTGCAGGACTCCAAAGGACGCATCCAGGTATATATCACCCGCGATGACATCTGCCCGGACGAGGACAAGGAGATGTACAACACCGTGTTCAAACGTTTGCTCGATTTAGGCGACTTCATCGGTATCGAAGGATTCGTATTCCGTACCCAGATGGGCGAAATCAGCATCCATGCCAAGAAGCTGACCGTACTTGCAAAGAGCATCAAGCCCCTGCCTATCGTGAAATATAAGGATGGTGTGGCTTACGACTCTTTCGAGGACCCCGAACTGCGCTACCGTCAGCGTTATGTAGACCTTATCGTAAACGACGGCGTGAAAGAAAAATTCCTGAAGCGTGCCACCGTCATCAAGACCATGCGTGCCGTGCTGGATGAAGCCGGCTACACGGAAGTGGAGACGCCGATTCTTCAATCCATCCCCGGTGGAGCAAGCGCCCGTCCGTTCATCACCCACCATAACTCTCTGGATATGGACCTCTACCTGCGTATCGCCACCGAGCTTTACTTGAAGCGACTGATTGTGGGCGGATTCGAAGGTGTATATGAAATAGGCAAGAACTTCCGTAACGAGGGTATGGACAAGAACCATAACCCGGAATTCACTTGTATGGAGCTGTACGTGCAGTACAAGGACTACAACTGGATGATGAGCTTTACGGAGAAATTGCTGGAACGCATCTGTATCGCCGTAAACGGCTGTACAGAAACCGAGATAGACGGCAAGACCATCAGCTTCAAAGCTCCCTACCGCCGTCTGCCCATCCTGGAAGCCATCAAGGAAAAGACCGGATACGACCTCGAAGGAAAGAGCGAGGACGAAATCCGCCAGGTGTGCAAGGAACTGAATATGGAGATTGACGACACCATGGGCAAGGGTAAGCTGATTGATGAAATCTTCGGCGAATTCTGCGAAGGTACTTTCATACAGCCCACTTTCATCACCGATTATCCCGTAGAGATGAGCCCGCTGACCAAGATGCACCGCAGCAAGCCGGGACTGACCGAACGCTTCGAGCTGATGGTGAACGGCAAGGAACTTGCCAACGCTTACAGCGAGCTGAACGACCCGATAGACCAGGAAGAACGCTTCAAAGACCAACTCCGCTTGAGCGAAAAGGGAGACGACGAAGCGATGTTCATCGACCAGGACTTCCTGAAAGCATTGCAATACGGTATGCCTCCCACATCGGGCATCGGTATCGGCATCGACCGTCTGACGATGTTGATGACCGGACAGGCATTCATCCAGGAAGTATTGTTCTTCCCGCAGATGCGCCCCGAAAAGGTCACTCCGAAAGACGCGCCTGCCAAATTCATGGAACTGGGTATCCCCGAAGAATGGGTGGCAGTCATCCAGAAGGCCGGCTACAACCTGATTAGCGACATGAAGGATGTAAACCCGCAAAAGCTGCACATGGATATTTGCGGCATCAACAAGAAATATAAACTGGAACTGGCAAATCCGACCGTGAAAGATGTGGAAGGTTGGGTTGAGAAAATCTAAGAAATGAAACTACCCGGTAAGATAGCCATTATGGGCGGAGGAAGCTGGGCCACTGCCATTGCAAAGATGGTACTGGCACAAGAAGAGACTATAAATTGGTATATGCGGCGCGACGACCGCATTGCCGATTTTAAGCGTCTCGGTCATAACCCTGCCTACCTGACGGGCGTCAAGTTCGATACCAAGCGTATCAATTTCAACTCAAACATCAACGATGTAGTCAAGGAGTCGGATACGCTTATCTTTGTAACTCCTTCTCCTTATCTGAAGGCTCACCTGAAGAAGCTGAAGACAAAAATCAAGGATAAGTTCATCATCACTGCCATTAAGGGCATCGTACCCGATGACAACATGATTGTATCGGAATACTTCACGAAAGAATACGGTGTTCCTACCGAAAATATCGCAGTGCTGGCGGGTCCCTGCCATGCGGAAGAGGTTGCGCTCGAGCGGCTTTCCTATCTCACGATAGCGTGTCCCGATATAGACAAGGCGGACAAGTTTTCCCGCCGTCTGGCAAGTTCATTCATCAAGACTTCCGTAAGCAACGACGTGGCAGGTATCGAATACGGCTCCGTACTCAAAAACGTATATGCCATTGCCGCCGGCATTTGCAGCGGACTGAAATACGGTGATAATTTCCAGGCGGTACTCATGTCCAATGCCATACAGGAGATGAACCGTTTCCTGCAAACCGTACATCCGCTGAACAGAAACATCAGCGATTCTGTTTATCTGGGTGACATGTTGGTGACAGGATACTCCAACTTCAGCCGTAACCGTACGTTCGGTACGATGATAGGTAAAGGATATTCCGTAAAAAGTGCCCAGATAGAAAATGGAAATGAATAGCCGAAGGTTATTACGGAACCAAGTGCATTCAAGGAAAATACAACAAGCATTACCACGTGAAACAATGCCGAT
>ENA-OQCX01001526-OQCX01001526.1-human-gut-metagenome-genome-assembly--contig:-NODE-1526-length-10410-cov-2.372848_pt1 | contig 10410 bp, 11 predicted proteins | sample MGYA00242762_ERZ504587 | MGnify/ENA primary metagenome ERZ504587 (study PRJEB26092, sample SAMD00036337) | human gut metagenome | host: Homo sapiens | study: EMG produced TPA metagenomics assembly of...
AATCTTCTCCACATCCACAGGTTGCAGTCGGTCATAGACTTTCTATCATTATTACAGGGGGCAATCCATAGGCGCCTACACACCACAGACAGTCCGGAAAGAACTTACCATCGGGAGTTGTTTCTCCTGCTTCTATTCCCAATATCCGTTTAATTCTTCCGGTAGTTTTCGGAGCCGCGTACACGGCAGACCGTTCCCATGCATACGGAGATGGGATGTTTTCCTTTGGGGATCATGGCAAAGAACGTATAGAAAGTAACCATGCCATACACTTTCTATACGGGCATGTTCAGTTTGCGGGCGATGATACGTTACATCTCTTCAGGCTGGTTCCCATGCTTGTTGCCAATCTTTCCGTTTTCTTCATGATTGCTTGTAATTTACAGGTGGGGCGTATTTTCATGGGCATAAGAATTAGTGTGTTGCAAAGATCGGAAAATGTCCGGGTTGATAAAGGAAGAGTGGAAAATATGAAAAAAAGAAGCCCGGTCCGTTTGGTGGTGAACGGACCGGGCTTTACAATCAATTTGTCAACCATTTATAGCCAATGGGAACTGCTGTGCTCCATCGGACCTTTAGAATTGTGCGACAGGGCGTGTGGCGTAGTTGCTGGCTTTACTGTTGGCAACTATCGCACCACTTACAAAATTCAGATGCCAGGCGGATTCTGCCGAGTGTTCGGAAGAAGACCAGTACGCTTTGCGTGCGAAATCATTGAAACAATCTTGTTTGTCTTTGCAAATGATTCCGGCTTTTTGAAGTTCCCACAACAAAGTCAACTCGCCTGCCGACGGTAAATACCATTCACCTGCCGATTTGCCGCTGGTACTGTATTGGTAGCAGTAGCCTCCTGCCGGGTAGCTGGAAGAACTTTTACCGAGGTAGGCGGTGTGAGCCTTTCCATTGAAGTCGCTGATGGCTCCTTCTGACACCCAGGTGGCAGGTTGTCCGGTTTCAACATGAATGGTTGCCCCCTTGATACGTTCCTCGTCCTTATCGGAGAAGAAAGAATCGGCGGTTCCGTTATAATAAGGGAGGACACCGCTTGTCAATGTGCCGTCGGCGGTGGTATAGTTTTCGATGCCTTCTATATCTTCTGCTTTGCTGATCCATTTGGTACTGGACTGGTTGTCGCCTAATGCCACGATGCGTCCGAATGGAGAAGTGGACAGGGTGGGCGAGAGATTGCCGTCCGCATCATCCAGGGCATAGACAATACCGATGCAGGTTTTATTCTCATTCTTCTCGCTGGAGAAAGTAGCGTCGCTATAGTAATAATCGCCTACCTTGGCAGAAGGTAAAAGAGTGCAAGTGAGTGCCGGAGCTTCGTATACTTTGCCTTTCTCCAATTTGATGGTTGTCGAAGTAGCTGCCTCATACACTTCACCGGTGGTGGTAACAAGAGTGAAATGCAACTGTGCTTCGGAAGGGAAGAAGGAGATGTAGGTGGTTCCGGAAATACCGGCTTTGTTTTTAATAGTGATATTTCCTGTTTGGGTACTGCTGAACTCTCCGTTTTTTAGTTTCATAACGGCACTGGAGTAGAGGGTTCCGGCAGTGGCGGTTATGGTAATTCTTGTGATGTTGTTCAAAGGACTGCCACCGTTGACGGTGAACTGGAATTTACCGATAGTGACCAAACTGGTCATTTCGCAGGCGGAAGAGCCTGTGGTTTCGTTCATGCCGGCTTTACATTGTGCCCATAAGTAATCATAATTTGTTATACCTGCCAGTGTTCCGTCCTGTCCGCTCAGGTTGAGGGTTTGGGTCAGGGTGTCACTGGCTGTTCGCGGTGATGGCTGCCGCCGGGTAAAATACGGCAATTTCATTCTCATTCTTACCAGTGTCGAAAGATTGCCCGTAAAGGTGTCAGAAGAGTCGGTTTTTCTTGTGAGAATGCTTTTGGGAACGCCGCTGGAACCGGTTTTTATTACGGCCAGTTGGCTGTTGGCGTCCCAGTTGCCTTGCAGGATGCCTGTATCCTCTGCATCTGAAGAACGGGGAGACAGAGATGCTGTGAGAGAAAAAGGAACGGTGGAGGTTGTCGTAACTTGATCGTCGTCATCGCTACACCCCAACATGCATAGAGCGATGCCCAAACAGAGAATAGTTGTTGTCTTTTTCATCATCGTTTTCGTTTTGCTGTTTTATGATTAAAACTTGAATGGTATTTATTATTTAATTTTAGACAGCAAAGGTAAATGTTCTCGGCCGATTTTTCTAATCTATTCGGCGAAAGCTGATTTTTTTTCGATAAATTAGGGGAATAAGGGGAAATTTGAGGAGATGGCAGGGGTGTTCATTGTCTCCCTGTTTAAATTCTCATTGAAAATCATAGTTTTTTGTTGTTTTGAATGAAGGGAATTGTATGAATGAAAATTTAAACAGGGATTTTTATGGAAACTTTTTAGTTTTCTTTGCCTTTTTGATCGGGATATAGTGACTGGTAATAATTGATTCGTTCTGTCCATGGACGGTATTCAAAAGGATAAACGTGTTGTTGCTCTGCCCATCGTGTCCATTTGTTTTCTAATTCTTTTGCTTTTAAAGGAAATTGTTCGGAAAGATCTTGTGTCTCAAAAGGATCGGTGGTGAGGTGAATCAATTCCCAAGGCTGTCTGCCGTTGGCACGTACTAGTTTCCAACCGTCAGACAGGATGGCGCATGAGGTCTGATGTTCAAAGAAAAGATCGCGCGGCTGTATTTTCTGTTTTCGTATAGCCGGCAGGAGACTGGTTCCGGCCAATTTCACTTTTTTGATTGTGAAACGTGTCGGGGTAATGTGCGGAAGCAATATCCAGGCAGGTGGGAAAAATATCAATGATATGACTGGGTTCCCGACAGATACTGCCTTTTTCTGTCTGGCTTTTGCTTCTTCCGTCTGTAAGGATGAGAGGGGAACTGGTTCCTCCTTGGAATACCCATTGTTTGTAACTGCGATAGGGGGTATTGCTTAAATCAGCCATCAGCTGTTTGATGAATCCCCCTTCACTGGTAGAGCCGTTGTCGCTCATAAACAGAAACAGGGTATGTTCATACATTCCTTTGTCTTTTAAGGTCTGTATTACCTTTCCTATGCCGCTGTCCATGATTTCGATCATGGCGCATAGGTAGCCATATCGGTTATCCATTTTTCTTGCTGCTGTGGAGTAAGTTCGGTCCAGGCGGGTCGTTTACCGTCCGGAAATTCTTTTTGGAAGACTGGAAGAACCATTTCCGGCGTTATCAGCCTAAGGCTTTTTGACGTTCGAAACGTTGTTGGCGTAGAACATCGTAGCCGGCTTTATAGCGCTCACGGCAAGCATCTATCTTGTCTTGGGGGGCTTGTAGGGGCAAGTGAGGTGCGTAATGTGCTATGTACATGAACATGGGGAGTCTGCGTGGGATGTTGTTTGATAAAACTAACGGCAGAGTCTGTGATAGCAGTGGTATAGTAATAATCATCCGGAAACTCGGTAATCCGTTGCAGGTTATGATAAACGGGATCTGGTTTGTAATAGCTTCCCCCTCCATGCAGGCAGCCGTAGTATTTGTCGAATCCCCGTTGAACTGGATAACTTCCATTGGGGGTTTCAAAGGCCGCATCTAAGGTAACATGCCATTTGCCACTCATGTAAGTGGCATAGCCTTGGTCGCGCAGTACTTCGGCAAGGGTGCAGGTGATCCGAAATCTGTCCCCGATACCCCGGACGATGTTCGTCTACCGCGGTCATCCATCCCATTTCCGCTTCGTGCTGATAATGTCCGGTGAGTAAGGCGGCACGACTGGGGCAGCTTCGTCCTGTGTTTTTAAATTGGCTGAAACGTATGCCTTGTTCGGCCAGATAATCTATATTAGGAGTATGTATTTCTCCTCCGTAGCAGGATAAATCAGAGAATCCCATATCATCGCATAAAATCAATACGATATGGGGATGTTCCGTGTCTGGTTTGGCGTGAGTGGCTGCTACAGTGGAGGTTATGGCAGTTAGTGCTAGGGTTGTAACGGTTAACTTATATGTCATGGGTGATTTGTATTTTAGTTTTTTCATTTTGTTCCATCCCTTGTGGGGATGGAGTAGAAGAGGCTTTGAATTGCTTTTCTCTTTCTGCCTCTTCCCCACACCGGATGGAAAGGTTTACTTCTTTTCACCGAAATCAGCTTGCTGTTTTTCCACTTCTTTCAGCTTTTGTGCATTCCGTTCTTTCAGCAAACGTTCCTGTTCCAGTTCGGAAGCCGATTTGGCGGCTGATTGCCCGAAAGGTGAGTCGCTGTTCATGGAAATCAGCGCAGCTTCACTTTCGGTGTAGATGAGAGGATGAGCCGCGGCTTGCTTTCTAATTCCAACACTGCGCTGGCAGGCATTTGCGAGCCTTCGAACAATACGCTGGCAGTGATTTTGATTTTACCCGGCTTCAAGGTGGATTGTATCAGCACGGGGGCTGTTCCCCATTTTACCGGAGCCGGATTGGCCAGTATATTCGCTCCGCCCAAAATACGTCCTTCGCCTTCTACATGGAATTTCACATAATAGTTGTTCAGACGTTTGATGTTCCCGTTTTTATCGGCTATGGCGGCTACTACGGTTACAAAGTCGGAGCCATCAGCTTTTAAGTCGGTGTTTTCATTGTCAACCCAAAGTAGCACTTTCTCGGGACGCCGGGCCGGTCGTACTTCGTGCGTGGCAACTACTTTTCCATCTATGATGCCTTCGGCCAGTAGGAACACCTCGTCCTGTTTCTTCTTTCTCATAGACATGTTTTTGTCTATCATGAAGTCGTATATATCTTTGAATGTAATAACGGGTGAGGGCATTCCTTCTTTTGTTGCTGGCTTGGTGTAAGTCCATGTCTTGCCACCTTTATTATAAGTAAGCCGCACCTCGTCACAATTGGAGTACACAGTAACGTCTTTGGGTGAGAAGGGAGTCATTTCATGGGCGATGTACACCATCGGTCCTGTTTCGAAAAGACGGTCTTGTTTTTCGGGCGAGCGCTGGGCTTTGAACATATAATAAGCATATTTGGGTTGGCGGAATACGTCCATCACACCACCATAGAAGGGATCGGGATGATAGCCGCGCTGGTGGTCGAACGAGTGCCACAAACAGCCGCCGACGTGTTGGCGCGGAGTACGGCAGAGTACATCGTAACAGGTGAAAGGATAACGGGGGCGGCATAATGCTGTGCCTGGATGAGCATAGCCTGTTCCCCCCAGTTGCGTGCCACACGGCTGGGGGAGTTGTGCGAATTCCAGTCGTCTACATTATCTCCCACTCGCGGGTGAAATAGGTTATTTTAGGGTCGAGGCTTTTGATGGCCCAATCCTTGTCCGCATTGGCCGGATGAGTGAAGAGTACCGGATATACCTCATGTCCCCGTGCTTCGCTGTCGCAACCGGAATAGCAATACGGATAAGGGTATTCTTGATTGACAATATCGAGGGTATTTTTGGCGAAGTCTGCCGGATACCAGGTTTCATTCAGGATAGGTTCCCATAACCATACACAAGGGTGATTGCGGTCACGCCGTACCAGGTTGCGGATATCGCTATAAACCCGTTGTGCAAATTCTAGGAGCGTCATTCCAGAATTGCCATCCCGGTGTGTTTACAATGACGAACAGCCCCAGTTCGTCACATGCATCCATAAAGGCGGGGTCTTGAGGGCAGTGAGCATTCCGGATGACTTTCATACCTGTGTCGCGTAGCTTTTTAGCGTCGCGCCAATGAATGCTGTTGGCAACGGCATTGCCTACTACGGCAAAATCCTGATGGCGGTTGGCGCCAATCAGCGGGCTTGGATAAGGTTTGCCGTTCAGCCAGAATCCGTCCTTTCCTTTGAATTCTATGCTGCGGATACCGATACGGCGGCGGTAGCCGTCCACTACATTTCCTTCATTGTCGCGGATACGGACAATCAGGTTATATAACGTAGGCGTTTCAGGGCTCCAAAGCAGAGGAAACTTCAACGTTATTTTATCTTTTGAAGTGATTGCCTTGCCCGGACGTACTTGAATGACATCGTTCAGAAATGCGGCTTGTGTGCCGTCGGGTTGCTGAAGTTCATATTCTACTACTCCTTTGAAGTTCTTTTTACTGTCATTACGTATATGGGCTTTCAGGATTATTTCTGCGGAAGTGTCGGAAACTTTGTCGTATGCTACGAAAAGCCCGCCGCCTGCCATTTCGTTTTCGAAATTGGGATCGGTGATGAAAACCGGACGATGGGCTATTAGCCAGCAGTCACGATAGATGCCGCCAAAATAAGTATAATCCAGTACATCCTGTGCTTTGCCGGGAGGATAACTGGGGTCATTGCTGTTGTCTGCCCATACAGCTATCACATTGTCTGTCCCCCAATTCAGTGCATCGGTGACATCAATGACTACAGGCAGGTAGCCGCCAAAGTGTTCGGTCAATAAATTGCCGTTTACAAAAACTTTGCTTTTTCCCATGATAGCTTCGAAATGCAGGAAAAGTTTTTTGCCTTTCAATTCATTTGCCGGAGTGAAATGTTTGCGGTACCATACCTCACCTTGATAGTTGATACATCCACTGGCCTCAGTCGGTACATATTCAATGCCGTCGGGCAGGGAAACCACTTTCCAGTCCTGGTCATTAAAGTCGGTGGTTTCCGCACCTGTAGCGGTTCCTTTGTGGAATCGCCATGCCGGATTCATGGAATATACTTCACGTCCGGAGTTTGCCAGTTCATAGAAACCGGCAGTAGAAAACTCAGCTGGTAGGCTGCTTGCATCTCATAGAGAGGAAATAGCAGCAGGGCGATGAGATAAGATAAAAAATGTTGTTTCATAAAGTAGTGTTGTATTATAAGGTTCATATTATTTTTTATATTAAAGTTTCATTCGTTGTTTTTTATGGAATGTTTTTCTGTCGGGCGGTCTGAGAGTTCATCCATGTTCTTGTCTTCCTTATCATTGGAATTTCATAATAATACCACCAGTCGCTGTTGTTGGTTTTGGCGGCAAGATGGTTGTGGTGGTTTTGGTCAGCAATGTAACCGTCAGGTTGTTCCATAAAACGGGTCTGTGAATAGGTCTCTTCCAATTGTTTTCTCATGGTCTGAAAGTCATTGCACACTTCATTTATTTGTTGCAATGCTGTCTGTTTGTCTTGTTCATGTATAGTGATATCATAGTTGTGCAAGGCTAGAATCAGACGGACAGGGAAGTTGAACAAGTGGTTTGTCTGTTCGTATACCTCTAATGTATAGCGGTTGCGTAAAGCATGTTGTTTAGCCTCTTTTATGCCTTGGCATATTTTTTCATATCGTTTTTGTTCCACCTTTGCTTGGGCTATTTTTTGTTGGTAGGTACGGCTCCATGCTCCCGGTGCGTCTGGATCCGGTAGGCTGATTAAAGTAAAATCAGTAGTTCCCCATGCCGGATTGCGCCTTCCCGAATTGACCAGGGCATCATCAAAGAAAAATGCTTCTTGTTCCAGTTCATCCAGAAAAGCCATATGGTTGTCATTTGGATGAAAGCCAAATTCTCGTTGGGCATGTGCGGCTTTGAAGGCTTCGACTGTCCGTGCTGTTGGGTTCCAGCCATATTCTCCCTGTGCGATGTATCCACGCCACACCGTTTCAGAGTGTGGGGAACCATCATCCCATGCTGTGGCCAAAATTCCTTCCAGTTGATTTTGAGCAACTAATTTGCTGAATCCTTTGATATAGCCGGCCAGTGAATTTTCACGCGGTATAAATGGAGAACTGCCACACGAAGCAGCGGTAGCTCCCATTACTTTCAGTCCTTTGTCATGATACCATTGTAAAATGCGTTGATGCCCCGGCTGGGTGGCATCTTTGTAGTTCCATCGCATATACACACATTCTTTGGGGAATAATTTGATGCTTTCATTCAATTTTTTATCGTTCCATTTTGCTGCTATTTCATCCTGGGTTTCATTACTGTTGACCAAATCCCATACACCGCCGTATTTTAATGGCATATCATCCCAGAAAATAGGAATGCGGTTGTGAGCTGTTGCGAAATCGCATACTTTTTTCAACCAGATCATTTGTAGTTCAAATGGAGTTTTTCCGGTGGCTTTACAGCGTTGGTCTATGCCTATGGCGGTAATTTCATCTCCTCCTATATGTAAGTATTTGCTGTAAGGCATGGCTTCGATAGCATCCCGGTAAAGGTCGAATTGCAAATCATAGGTACGAGGGTCAGATGGGCAAAACTCCCAGTCGCTGTCGGGGTTTTCACGTAGTTCCCAATGATGTTTTAAAATAAAACCGGCATGTCCCAAACCTTGGACCAAGGGGGTTATTTCAATATTCCGTTCTTTGGCATAGCGGCATAAGGCTTGCATTTCCTGCTTGCTGATGGCATTGGGGGCACCTATTTCGGGGCGTCGGGTATAACGCAGTTTATCTTCCAGCTCCCAAATAACTGCGTTTATTTTGTATCGGGCCAGTTTGTCTATTTCCTGATAATAATACTCCATGCGGTCTAAATGATGTTTTACATCAAAGTGCACGGCCCGATAGGAAATGGCCGGATAATCGATGATTAGCATGGCTGGAATAAGTATGTTGAAATCCCGGCTGTCTTCCATTAATTGTTCTAAAGTTTGGCAACCGTAGAAGATACCTGTCATGGTTCTGGCTGATATACAGACTCCTTTTTCATTAATTTCCATCATGTATCCTTCTGGAGAAGCAGGAACATGCTGCTGGTGAGTTGGAGCCGGATGGGTTTCCCTTTTCGTGGGCAACGGGGAAGTTTGTTGAGCATATCTCCCAATATGGGGATGGAAGTTGTGTCTGATGACAGAATATAGGATAACTCCCAATAATTGATTCCTTTTCCAGAAGTCAGTTCTATGGATTGTGGTTGTGGAAGCAACTGGAATGTCTTGTCTAATTCTCGAGAAGCAATCTCTTCTATGAATAAGCATAAACAGAGTAATAAAAGAATTTTTTTCATATCACTTCGATGATTAATTTTTTTTCTACTAATTTTGTTCCTTGTACAGTCAGGGTTCCTTTTCCTTTTTCTTCGTCAGATTGTAATAATACTACACATTTTCCCCGAAAGCAACGGCAGTGGGGCTGTTGGTATGGAAACATATCTGTAGGGTTTCCGTTGTCTACCCCTAATAGCCGGAGTGGTCCACTTACGTGGAAACTGAGTTCATTGGAGGCATAAGGACAAGGAATTCCGTTTTTATCTGTTATGTCGATCTCTATGCGTATGACTTCATCCGAACCGGCTTTTACAGAATACTTGTTACTGGCAAGGGCGACAGAATGAGGTGCTTCTGCACTTTGATAACAGTCTGTTGCCACGATTTTTCCTTTTTTTTATGCCTCGGGCTTCTATTTTTCCGGGCGAATAAGGAACTAACCATATCAGTTGCTCCCCTGTATAAGGTTTACTGCCCAAAGATACATTATTTATAAATAACTCTACTGCATCACAGTTGGTATAAATGACTACGGGAATTGTTTTTCCTTCTTTTCCCGGATGCGTCCAATGCGGAAGAAGGTGTACCATTGGTTTGTCGGTCCATAAACTTTGGTAGAGGAAATAGGCGTCTTTCGGAATGGCAGCTATGTCGATAATACCGAAATTGCCACATCGTTGAGGCCATTCGGCTTCACCTAAATAGTCAAAACTGCCCCATCGGAATTCTCCCATTAACCAAGGGAAAGACAGGTGCGTTGCCATGATTTACGGGCGCTGATACGTACAGAAGTCATTGTCGTAGGACGATTGATAATAGGGATAATCGGATTCTTCGGGGAAGCATTCTTTTTCCGTCAGGTCAGGTATAGGAAAGACCCGATGTTTAAATTGTTCCCAGTTTATGTTTCCTTTTTCCCAAGGAGCGGGGAAATCCCGTCTTCTCCATTGTGTCTGGCTTCGGTATACGCCACGGGTTTGATAAGTGTGCGGTACCTCTGTAGCAATGCACAAAGTGTTGGGTAGTTTTTGTGGAAGTGTTCTAGTTCTCCTATTTCTTCTCCATTTCCATTGAAGCCGATAATGTCTAGATAGTTTGAATTTTTTTTGATAATCGGTCTTCATACCTCTAGTAGGATCAGTTCCTCCTTGAGTGACAGGGCGGTCAGGGTCCAGTTGGTGAAATAGGCTGACCAGGTTGTGTTGGATTTCGGGGGTAGCTCCCGTTACTTCGTTGCCGATACTCCACTATAACGACGCAAGGGTTATTCCGGTAATTATGAAGCATATTTATCATATCGCGTTCTGCCATTCGTTGAAATAACGGTGATAACCGTTGTCGCATTTGGCAATATCCCATTCGTCAAACGGTTCAATCATCATCATAAATCCCATTTCATCACATAATTCAACGAGTTCCGGAGCCGGCATATTATGCGATGTACGGATAGCATCACAACCCATATCCTTCAAAAGAGTAAGTTGATGGCGGAG
>ENA-OQCX01001527-OQCX01001527.1-human-gut-metagenome-genome-assembly--contig:-NODE-1527-length-10406-cov-1.237183_pt1 | contig 10406 bp, 13 predicted proteins | sample MGYA00242762_ERZ504587 | MGnify/ENA primary metagenome ERZ504587 (study PRJEB26092, sample SAMD00036337) | human gut metagenome | host: Homo sapiens | study: EMG produced TPA metagenomics assembly of...
CTTTGATATTGTCCAGGGCGAGAAAGTCCTAATCTTAGGTCCTTCTGGTAGTGGAAAGTCGACTCTAGCTCAGTGTCTCAATGGTATCATACCTAATATTCATAAAGGTCAGGCACAAGGCCAGGTAAGGATAGATGGTCAGGATATTTTCAAGCAATCTATCTATGATAAGTCACAGTCGGTATCTACGGTATTGCAGGATCCAGATGGTCAGTTTATTGGCCTAACAGTAGCCGAGGATTTGGCTTTTGCTTTGGAGAATGATTGTGCTGATCAAAGTGAGATGAAGGATAAGGTAGCACTCTGGCTGAACGTCTAGACTTGACTTCTCTTTTTAATCACCGCCCTCAAGACTTATCAGGTGGCCAAAAACAACGAGTTAGTTTGGCTGGAGTCTTGATTGATGAGAGTCCTATTCTTTTATTTGATGAGCCTCTGGCAAATTTAGATCCTAAATCAGGACAGGAAACCATTGATCTCATTGATAAGATCCACAAGGAGGTGGGAGCTACGACGATTATTATTGAACATCGCCTTGAAGATGTTCTTTATCGTCCCGTTGACCGCATTTTACTGGTCAATGAAGGAGAGCTCATCTTTAATGGTAGCCCAGATGAGCTTTTATCGAGTACGCTCTTGCTAGAAAATGGGATTCGCGAACCTCTATATGTGACGGTTTTACGTCAGTTGGGATTTGACACAAGGAGTGCACAAAATCTTAGTCAATTAGATGCTTTAGACCTATCTGACCTTGCTCTGCCAGACAGAGTTTTGAAGGATAAAAAAGACAGTTCGAGTGACTCTATTTTGAAGGTTGAGGGGCTTAGCGTTTCCTATGGAGATAATCCAGCAATCATAGAGGATCTGTCCTTTAGCTTGAAAAAGGTGAGCGACTAGCGATTGTCGGTAAAAATGGGGCTGGGAAGTCGACGCTTGCCAAGGCTCTATGCGGTTTTGTCCCTAGTCAAGGGAAATTAACTTACAAAGGGTCAGGATATTAGTCAGGATAGCATCGCCGAGCGTTCAGAACGTATAGGCTTTGTTTTGCAAAACCCAAATCAGATGATTAGCCAAACTATGATTTTTGATGAGGTGGCTCTTGGTTTGCGTTTGCGAGGGATTGAAGAGGCTGAGGTTGAAGAGCGTGTTCATGAGGTCTTGAAGACTTGTGGTCTCTATAGTTTTCGTAAATGGCCCATTTCTGCGCTTTCCTTTGGTCAGAAAAAGCGCGTGACCATTGCATCTATCTTGGTTTTGAAACCTGAAATCATTATCTTGGATGAGCCAACAGCTGGTCAAGATTACAAGACTTACACAGATATCATGACTTTCTTGGACAGTCTTCAGAAGCAAGGTCATACGATTGTGATGATTACTCATGACATGCAGCTCATGTTGGAACATAGCGATCGTTGTCTCGTTGTGGTTGAAGGTAAAATCATTGCAGACGATAAGCCAGTTACAATCTTAATCAGAAGGATTTACTAGAGTCAGCTAATCTCAAGCAGACCTCTCTTTATACTTTAGGTCAGAAATTGTCAAGTGATCCAGTAGAAGTAACCCAGTATTATATTGAAAAAGGAGGCCCTAATGTCTAATCGTTTAATTGGTTATCAGTCAGGTCAAGGTTTCCTCTATGATTTGTCTGGGGCAAGTAAGATGCTTTTCTTTATTTTGGTTTCAGTTGCCTGTATGGCAACCTATGACCCACGCTTTATCCTAGCAGTAGGCTTACTTTCCATTTATCTCTTTTATTTGGCTAAGATTCGTTGGCGAGATATTTCTTTTGTTGTTAAGATTATTGGATCCATTGCCCTCTTTAATTTACTTATGGTCTACCTTTTCGCACCTGGTTATGGTGAAGAAATTTACGGGGCAAAGACAGTTCTTATTGAAGGCTGGGGACGTTTCTATCTGACCAGTCAGGAGCTTTTTTACCTTGCAAATCTATTGCTTAAATATTTTTCAACGGTTCCTCTTGCCATCCTATTTCTCATGACTACCCATCCAAGTCAGTTTGCGGCTAGTCTTAATCAGATTGGGATTCCTTATAAATTTGCCTATTCCGTTAGTTTAACCTTGCGTTATATTCCAGATGTCCAAGAAGAATTCTTTACGATTCGTAAGGCTCAGGAGGCTCGTGGTTTGGATTTGTCGCAAAAGGCGGGACTTGTCAAACGTATTCGCGGGAATCTCCAAATTGTTCTTCCACTAATTTTTTCATCTCTCGAACGAATTGATACCATATCGACAGCTATGGAGCTACGTCGATTTGGTCGCTATAAAAAACGTACCTGGTATGTGCATAAATCTTTGATGAAACAAGATTATCTTGTCATCGTGTCAGCTATTCTTTTATTGGGAATTAGTATAGGATTAATCTTCCTAAATCATGGTCGTTTTTACAATCCATGGGAATGATATTCTTGGTTTTTAGTAAAAGTATGCTATTAAGCACAACTAAAAACGTTCCCAGTCTTGTCCATATGAACGAGATTGGAACGTTTTTTATTATTTTAAATATCCTAAAATTAATCAAATTTTTCATAGTGTTCGATTGGTCAGCGACCACTAGGATGATTCCTTCGTCAGGTAGTTTCTTACTTGGATCAAAGTGAGTGTTTAACTTGCCATTTTTCTCATCTCTAAAACCAATAACATTGACGTTATAATTTTGTCTTAGATTTAAAGTATGCAAGGACTTTCCAGCCCATTCACTAGGAATTTTAAGTTCAATTAAAGCTACGTCATCCTCTAAATGAAAAACATTTGATATGTTATAGCGGAGGATATTTGAAGCCAATTCTTTTGCTGTGCTACGTTCAGGAGTGATGACCCAGTTAGCACCCATTCCGTAAAGGACTTCCTCATAATTGTTATTCATAGCTTTGGCAATAATATTCTTAATACCAAGTTTTTTGCACTGCAAGAGCGCTAGCGCAGACGATTCTAGGTGTTCTCCAGTTGCAATAATGACTGAGTCGCAAGTATCGATACCAGCAGAACGTAGAAATTCAATGTCAGTAATGTCGCCAACAGCAGCCTTGGTCACCTGATCAGCAAGGGAATCAATTGTTGTAGCATTATTATCTAAGGCAATAACATCTTGTCCAAAAGAAGAGAGTTCGGTTGCAATAGTTTGTCCAAAGATTCCCAGACCGAGGACCCCAATAATTTGTGTTTCATATACAATCCTTTCAGAATATTGTCAATTAATAAAATAGTTTAGCCCGACTGAAATGTCAGTTGGGGCATAAGAGATATGTTTTTCTTTTTTGGTCATCAAGCTCAAGAGAACAGTGATAGTCCGACACGGCCAATGAACATCAGAGCCATGATAACGAGGCGTCCTAGTATTTAGATTAGGGGTCAAATCCATTGAAACACCAACGGGTAGCAATCTGATACGCTCTCAAAAGTAGGCCTAGTGGTGAGAGAGTAGGATTAGTTTCCAGCAAAATAACATAGCCGACAAAGAGCATTGTTAGGAAAAAGAGTATAACTGTGAATGCTTGCAAAATGGTTTTGTTAGATATAATACGGTTTCGAAAAACCACGCTTGAGTTACCAGATAGCTCTGACTTAAAAAGTAGGAACATAATAGAGGCAGTTGTCACCTTGATACCACCCGCAGTTCCTCCAGGACCACCCCCAATAATCATTTGAATCATAAAAAGAAGATTTGTGGAGAAATCTGCATTGGTATAGGAAATAGTTGCAAAGCCAGCGGTACGCATGGTTACAGTCTGAAAGAAACTTACCAGAAGTTGTTGCCAGACATTGAGAGTACCGATTGTCTTAGAGTTATCCATTTCCAGTAACCAAGCAAGCAGTGTTCCTCCTAATAGGAGACAACCCGTACTTATAAGCACAAGACGGCTTTGATTACTGAAAAGGTCTCCAAGCTAATTTCCAATTCCTTGGACGATCTTTAATATAACGTCTTATTAGTTGAATCAAATCAATCCAAACTGCAAATCCCAAGCTTCCAGACATGATGAGAAAAGCTACAGCAAGGTTAATGGTTGGATTGGTTGCATAATCTTGTAAACTGTTAGAACCTAAGTTATCAAATCCAGCATTACAAAAGGCAGAGACAGCTAGAAAGAGACTATTAAAGATGCCATGACCAAGTCCAAAACGAGGAATGAAATCAGTCATAATCACAAGTGCTGCCATAGCTTCAATAGAAAAAGTTATTTTATAGACCTTAAAAAGATAAGCCTTCAAATCTTTTTGGTTATCCCTACTAAGTGCGGATTGAAGAAGATCTTGATCGCTCAGTCCTAATTTATTTTTAAGGGTATAGGTACTAAAGGCTATAAGAGAGACTAGTCCAAGTCCTCCGTCTGCATGAGAAGCATAGAGAGAATTTGACCAAGACCATTGTATGCCTTACTGACCGGGACAACAGAAAGTCCAGTTACACAGACCATTGACACAGTATTGAAGAGATGGTCTAGGTAGCTTGTTTCTGGACTGTTAGCATAGTGGCTTATGGGAAGGCTAAGTAAAATACTCCCCACTATAATGACAAAGACAAAGCTGAGCACAAGCTTTTGCGTGACAGAAAGACGATTTATCAATGAAAACCTCCGAGTTATCATAAGAATAAATAATAATCCAAGGAGCAAGAAACATCCTTGGATAAACGTTATAACGGCTTCTTGTTAGGCATCCCAGCACGACGTGGTACTTATTTGGGGTTTCTTTTTTCTTATCGACAATGGTGATATTACGGCCATCCCCATTTGGCAGTTTATAGTTCTCGTTGAGAACAGGCTTGGCAAAAAGCAAGTTCAGGGCATTTTTAGCATCGGCTAGCTCTTCGTCGGCTGCTGCAGCTTTAAGTGCAATAAGCTGCCCACCAACTTTTAAGAAAGGAATGGTCAATTCTGAGAGAATCTGCATGCGTGCAACAGCACGGGCAGTTACAATATCAAACTGAGCACGGAAGGTCTTGTCTTGTCCAAAATCCTCTGCACGTCCATGATAGAAGTGAACACCGCTGAGCTCAAGTTCATCGGCCAAGAGATTAAGGAAATTGATGCGTTTATTAAGAGAGTCAATGATAGTCACATCAAGTTCAGGACAAAGGATTTTCATAGGGAGACTTGGAAATCCAGCTCCAGCTCCGATATCGAGAAGTCGAATAGTCTGATTTTTAATATGTCCTTGGAGAACAGGAGCTAGGGAATCGTAGAAATGTTTGAGGTAGACTCGTCTCTTTCTGTGATTGCAGTAAGGTTGATCTTTTCGTTCCATTCTACCAAGAGCTCAAAGTAGCGTTGGAATTGGTCTTTTTGTTTTTGGCTGAGATCGAACCCTAGTTCTTTCAAAGCCTTGTAAAAATCTTCAGGTGTCATTTTATATTCCTTTTTATCTAGTTTCAATGCTCTTATTTTACCATAATTAAGAGCTTTCATCTAACGCTATAAGACAGATGGAAACTAAGGTTGAGTTAGTTTCTCATTAGCTTTGAAAAAAAGTTCTAAGTTTAAGAAATATGTAATATTAAAGGTGTTATTTTTTCTTAAAATTTGATATAATACTAATTAAGTCTAAATCATAATCATGCTCTCTAATGAAAAGTGAATGTAGGGGATTGTGGTCTTGTGGATTTGAAAATAGATCCCTATGGGGAAATTTAATTTGAGGATTAAAAATGATTTATCTTTCAGAAGTTAGAAAGTCTCCAGAAGGTCTCGCCTTTAACGAAGCACCTTCTTTGTTGGAGTCTATTAAAGAACGCTATGATCAAGTTTTAAATCTTGAACGGATTCAAGCAAGTGGCAGGTAGCCTATGACAATGGTTTGTACCTTTTGGATTATCAACTCAGCTATGATATTACCTTGCCATCTAGCCGTTCACTTGAACCTGTGACCCTTAGTTTTAACTATCCGGTTTCAGAAACCTTTATACAAGAGGCAGATGCTGCTCTGCAAAAAGAATTAGTCGAAGAAAATCTAGTTCTTATCTTGGATGGGGATACTATTAATCTTGATGAGAGTATTCTAGATAATATTCTTCTTAATATTCCTTTGAGAGTACTAACACCTGAGGAAGAATCAGGACAAATTTCGCTCTCTGGGAATGACTGGGAAGTCTTGTCAGAAGAGGATTTTGCCGCTCTTCAACAGGAGAAAAAAGAGGCAAGTAATCCCTTTGCCCAATTGAACGGTCTCTTTGATGAAAATTAATTCAAAAAAACAAACTAAAAATGTTTGACAATTTTAAAAATCTGTATTATTATATCATTAGAAGTTAATTTTCGGATTTATTCATTGGGTAAATCTACAGACTTTTTAAGGGAAATGGAAGTCAAAAAATTTTAAGAAAGTGGTAAATACTTATTATGAGCAAACGCATTTTGATTGTTGAAGATGAGAAAAACCTTGCTCGTTTTGTCTCTCTTGAACTTCAACACGAAGGATACGACGTTGTGACAGCAGACAACGGACGCGAAGGACTTGAAATGGCACTCGAGAAAGATTTCGATCTTATTCTCTTGGACCTTATGTTGCCTGAGATGGACGGTTTTGAAGTAACACGTCGTCTCCAACAAGAAAAAGATACTTATATTATGATGATGACAGCTCGCGATTCAATCATGGACATTGTTGCTGGTTTGGACCGCGGTGCTGATGACTATATTGTAAAACCATTTGCGATTGAAGAATTGTTGGCACGTATCCGTGCAACCTTCCGTCGCCAAGATATCGAATCTGCTAAGAATGCACCAGCAAAAGCATCAACTTATCGTGATTTGAAATTGGATGTTCAAAACCGTACAGTTGTTCGTGGTGATGAAGCAATTCCATTGACAAAACGTGAGTTTGATTTGTTGAACACACTTTTGAGCAATATGAACCAAGTGATGACCCGTGAGGAACTCTTGCTTCAAGTTTGGAAATATGATGACGCCATCGAAACAAACGTGGTAGATGTTTATATTCGTTATTTGCGTGGAAAAATCGACGTTCCAGGTAAGGAATCATATATTCAAACAGTACGAGGAATGGGTTACGTTATCCGTGAAAAATGAGTAAATTACAAGATAAATTATTTGGTAAAGTAACCATTAGAAAAAAGTTGACCATGACAACTGCTGTGGTCTTCTTTCTTGTATTGTCGTTGTTCACTCTGGTTGTTATTTTTTCAGCTAATACGCTTCTTTTGCAACGTGAACGTCAAATGATAACACTACAATCGCAAAAGTTGTTACTTACATCGAAAAGGACTGGGATTCGGATGAAGAATTAAGTCCAGAACCGCTCTTAGCGGCTCTTTATTCGCCTAAAAATATCTATGCATCAATTATTAATGGCGTACTTTCTGAAAAGCACTCTTTGGATGGTCAAGTTGCAATTTCTAATAAATTATATTCAAATCAGTCAGTTTTTGTGTATGACAAAAAGGAACCTTTATCTTACTTCTGAGGAGAATACAGATTCGCCTCCCGGTATGTCCGAGGTAAACAAACTGAAGTCAGTATCCTATAAAGGAAAGCGTGGTTTCTTACTACAAGTTCCAATTTACGGTAAGGATAAAAAGACCATCGTTGGCTATGCCAGATTTCCATGATTTGGAATTCTACTATGCTCTTAAAGAGCGTTTGGTTTTCTTGTTGATTTTCCTAGAAGTGGGGATGACTGTCCTAGTTATCGCAGCAACTGTAGTTGTCTTGACATCTATTCTTCGTCCGATGAGACAGTTGCACGAAACGATGGGAGTTATCACCGATTCGCCAAGTGATTTGGAACTTCGTTCTAAGATTGAAAGTCACGATGAAATTGGTGATTTGGCGGTTAACTTTAACCGTATGATGGATAAAATCCAAGAAAATAATCAGATGCAGATGCGTTTCTTGAGTGACGTCAGTCATGAATTGCGTACACCGATTGCGGTTATCAAGGGGCATATGGACCTCTTGCAACGTTGGGGTAAAAATGACCCTGAAATCCTTGAGGAAAGTCTTGAGGCTGCAAGTCACGAGGCCAACCGTATGACGATTATGATTAATGATATGTTGGATTCTATCCGTGTCAAAGGATCATTTGAAAATCATAGAAACGATACTTGTGATTTGAATTCTTCAATCCGTACGGTTATTGGGAATTTTCGTGTCCTACATGACGACTACCAATTCTACCTCAATGATTCTGAGGGTTCAGATCGTCCAGCACAGATTTACAGCCAGCACTTTGAACAGGTTATTACTATTTTGATTGATAATGCGGTCAAGTATTCGCCTGTCAATAAGGAAATACAGGTTACTATTAAAGCATTGGAAGATGAAATGTTGGTACAAGTGCAAGATAACGGTGAGGGAATTTCAAAAGAAGATATCAATCATATTTTTGAACGTTTCTATCGTTCAGATAAGGCACGTAACCGTACAACAACTCAATCTGGTGTTGGTATTGGTTTGTCAATCCTTTATCAAATTGTGGAAGCTTATCGCTGCCGAATTGATGTTAGTTCTGAACTTGGTGTTGGAACACGTTTCGACCTTTACATTCCATTTGCAGATCGAGAAACGACGACACCTCAACTTGAGCTTTAAATCAATTTATAAGAGACTTAGAGTGATTCTTGGTCATGAGCACGCCTCGTTTAGGGCGTGCTTTTTATGTGTTTTTATGGTAAAATAGAGTACCGAATTTCAAAGATTGGTGGTGAAGTGCATGCGTTGTCCAAAATGTCAACATAATAAATCTAGTGTTATCGATAGCCGTCAGGCAGAGGATGGGAATACTATTCGTCGTCGTCGTGAGTGTGATTCTTGTCATGCTCGTTTTACAACATTTGAGCGTGTGGAAGAAGTTCCACTTTTGGTTGTCAAAAAAGACGGTACTCGTGAACAATTCTCTCGCGATAAGATTTTCAATGGTATCTTGATGAGTGCTCAGAAGCGTCCGGTTTCTAGTGAGGATATCGAAAATGCCATCACCCGTATAGAGCAAAACATTCGCCGTAACCATGATGGAGAGGTTGATAGTGATGTCATTGGGAATTTAGTGATGAAAGAACTCGCTGACCTTGATGAAATTACTTATGTACGTTTTGCCAGTGTCTACCGTTCTTTTAAAGATGTTGATGAGATTGAAGAATTGCTTCAAGAAATCACCAAGACTGTACGTGCGAAAAAAGAGTCTAAAAAATGAGACCTATTGAAGAATTTGTCTATGTTGGCAATCAGGTTATCGTTCCCGATCAGGCAAGTTTGATGCGTTGCTATTATCCATTATTGGGGGTGAGGCTACGCTCTCTACCAGTATTTCGTGGCTTTTTATGACAATGGTAATCACCGCCATAAGTTTGCGGCTATTCTGAACCATCTTAACTTTGGAATGCAGCCCCTTCAGGAAGCACTGGCGGTTCTGACAGCAGTAGATCTCTTGGCCTTTTACCACTCACCTCAAGGGGTTTATGTTATAGAGCTTAAGTCTCCCTTATCAATTGAGCAGTTTCTAAAACATGCCGTTTATAGTTCACTTCTCGAGCAAAAGATTAGTGAACCAGCAGTAGATGCTTTGAAACCGGCAGGTCTACAAGGTGCAAGATTTATCTAAACGTTTTTCGGATGTCTTTACCGATGAGCGTTTGGCTCAAAGTCTGTGTCTGAAATCAAGCCTAAAAATTCGTTTGATTTAAGCAGTTTCAGGAATCGTATGCAGGCTGACGGACTTGTATTTACAGATGAAAAGACAGATGTGCCAGAAATCTATAAATTGTCTGAAACTCATGGCATGAATTGGTATGATACCTATCTCTTAGCGAAAAAGACAGCCGTGAACCACCAGATTATTGTCAAGCGTATGCAGGTGCAATTAGAGCAGGCTCAAGCTCAAACATTGGGTGGTGATTCTGCTTTGACGGAGACGGAGAAAAAGATTCTTAAAGCGGTTAGGTCCGAAAAGCCTATAGATTACTTGCAAAGTGCTAAAGGCCCAAGCGGGACGGTGACTAATTCTGAGAAGCAGATTCTCACGGATTTGGCACAAAGAGGCTTTATGGATGAGGTCATTAACCTCATGGTTGCCTACAGTTTGGGACGGACACGTTCGACGAATGTGAATCGAGAGTATATCTCTAAACTTGCCAACGATTTTGCCTTTAAGAATATCGTCACTGCTGAACAGGGGCTTTTAGCTTTGCGTAGTGGTTACGATAAGAAATCACAGCAAGCAAAAGCTGATTCTAAGAAGAAAACAAATGTGCCGAGCTGGAGTAATCCAGATTATGATAATCAAACCAGTCAGGCTGATCAGGCCAAGTTGGATGAAATTAGACGTCGGGCTTTGGCAAAACTAGAAAAAGGAAAGGAGTAGCTATGGAAAGAGTTGGACAAACCCTAAACCGAACAGGGCATCATGGGTCTGGCAATGCGACAGATTTAACG